>ERZ791915.1478-NODE-1478-length-17690-cov-3.463510_pt1 | contig 17690 bp, 12 predicted proteins | sample MGYA00510139_ERZ791915 | MGnify/ENA primary metagenome ERZ791915 (study PRJEB30046, sample SAMN00792117) | human gut metagenome | study: EMG produced TPA metagenomics assembly of the A metagenome-wide association study of gut microbiota in type 2... | reverse complement strand
CCTCATTCCGACACAAAGAAGGTCTGATTCTCAAAAGGAGTTAGACCTTTTTTGTTACATTCTCAGTCTCTCAAACAACATAATTCTAATCCGATTCTATAATGCTTGACATCATACTGATCATATTAGGAAGTCTATGCCTCATAGTAGGCTTATTGGGATGTATCCTCCCTATAATTCCCGGACCGCCCATTTCATACGCCGGTTTGTTATTACTCCATATTACAGATAAGGCGCAATTTTCTACATCTCAATTACTGATTTGGTTATTTCTGGTAGTGATAGTGCAAGTATTGGACTATTTCACTCCCATGATTGGAAGCAAGTACAGCGGAGGAAGTAAATGGGGAAGTTGGGGCTGCCTGATAGGTTCAATCCTCGGAATCATCTTTCTCGGCCCGTGGGGAATTGTTATCGGTCCTTTTGGAGGGGCTTTCATCGGAGAACTCTTGGGAGACAGAAGTGCAAGGGATGCCCTAAAATCAGGTATCGGGGCACTGATTGGTTTTCTGGTGGGGACAGTGTTTAAGGTAGTAGTTTGCGGGTACTTCGTGTGGTGTTTCGTAAAGGCATTGATATGATTTCACCACAGAGTGACACAGAGTCCCACAGAGTTTAATTTGAAATCAGAACTCTGTGGGACTCTGTGGTGATTATACTATTATCGTTGCAATGTAATTCCCATCAACCCAATCACCACATCATTAGAAAGAGTTTCAAGAACAAGGTGGGAAAGTTTCTTATCAGGATTCAAGGACATTTCAAGCAATATGGCAGCACCACCATCCAATTCACGGGAGGCACCGGGAAAGCCTAATTCTTCTCCAAAGTTATTGCTGACCTCACCCGTTTTAAGACGCAGGCGATAAAGTGCCGGAGCATGCCGGTTGAAAGCCATACCATCTTCAAAGAAAATATGCTCAATGGGCGCCCAGTTATCGGGATTACGCAAAGCCATCTTATCGCAAGTACCATCTTTGTAATAAACACGGATCAGCCCATTGTCAATATGGCACTGCATGTGATTGGTGCTACCTGCCATGAGTAAATAGGCACGGGATGCCTTTCCTTTGAGAGAGACCGTCAAACTATCCGGATAATTATCCCACAAGGATGTGAAAGCTATATTTGGGCCCTCAGCAGGAGTACGGAAAGGAACTCCCAGCTTAGTATTCAACACTCCCTTCTGAACGGAAGAGCGAAGCCCGGAATCATCAATATCCACCGTATGCAAAGGATGGCACCATTCACCGATGCCTTGCTTGGGTATCTGCAAAGTGGTATAAGGAGAACGGGGTGAAAGATACTCATTACGGAATATATCTGTAACGGCAGAATTGAATTGCTCATCCATCACAACCGGTTCACACTTAGAAGAATTGACTTTAGCAAAGGCGGAGAACTGAGTAGAATTACCCTTATCTGCGGCCATCGGATTATCTACAGGAGCCCACCATTTCATATCCCCTTGTTGCATCGGAACGAAACAAACAGGAGCTTCGGCAGGGGTAGCTTCTATCTGAGACTTTGTCGGACTACCAAGCACTTCCCCACCCCATTCAATGTTAATTTCCACTTTTTCATCCGAGGAAGCAGGGGTAATAACGGAAAGTACCGGACGGGTGATGGAGTTCTCTACCAATGTCCATGTTGCAGGCTTTCCATTGACTGTAAGTTTCGCCACTTCCGAGCGCTGTGCCGGAAACTGAAGTTCCAATGTACGCACCGCAGGTAATCGGTGGATGATTGTATAGGATGTTACCGCTTCATTAGTATGCTTAAAGTCAAAATCAATATCCGGAGTATGCAGAGATGCAAAAGGCCAAGAGGAAGGTAAGCCGGGTTTCACCAGCAGGCGTCCGTTCATGGCATCAGGAAGGATACCATAGAGTCCTTGTATCAATACACGGGAAGCTACACCTATAGGATCTCCGAAATCACGGTAACACTCTCCACGGGCAGCATCATAAAAACTGATTTGCCCGAAGTTACCGGGGCTTTCACCCAGATACATGCCATCGAGGACAGAACTCTTGAGCAGATGGAAACCTGCATTCGCACGTCCCGCCTGGAAATAAGCAAGAGCAGTATGCATCACTTCGGCAAAAGCAACGTTGTTGATACTCCAGGAATAAGGCAACCAGTTTGTAGTGGAGATAGTAGCATAACCTTCATCTTTCAAGCCATCGCCACGAACGGGGATATGTGGTATTTCGCGATCCACATAACTGGTGGCAAGATAAGCTTGGAAAGGATCGGCGATGTCACTATCCAATGCATGATAAATAGTCCATACACCGGGACTGGTATGCAGACGTTTATGCCCCATGAAATCCTGAAACTCAGCCCAATGTCCACGTTCGGGCATCCAAAGGCGGGCATTCAGAGCTTTCAGTATTCTGTCAGCTTCTTCACGATAGGGTGCAGGGTCTTCGCCAATCTTCTCGGCAATCATAGCCGCGAGGCGATTGGAACGATAGTTATAGGCAGAAGAATGAGTGACCGCACCACTATTATAATAAAGGGCATCACTTGCCCAGATGCAGGCATAGGCATCATAAAGTCCGTCATTATCGGGATCATAGTTTCGTTTTTCCCAGGCAAGGTGACGGGTCAGGACAGGCCACATACGGCGGGCGTATTCCAAATCACCGGTCCAGTTGAAATGCCACAAGAGTTCATCAATATAACAAAGATTCATGTCATAATGATGCATCTGATCGTTCCGACGGGGGTTACGGCAGATATAACCGTTACTATATTGGGGTGTTCCCCACTTCTTTTCGGAGCGTGCCAAAGCAAGAGCTGAATCCTGTGCAGGGTGTGGAATCGTGTTCGGCACCTCTGTCACCTGACTGGCGGCATAAGCATTGAAGTGCGTACGGGCACGGTCGTGCCAACCTAAGGCATCACCGGTATAAGCAGCACGCCAGCCACTGAGAGGCATGCGCCAGCCAATAGCCCCATGCAACCAGACTTCACCATCCCAGATGCCATCAGCAGCTACGGCAAGGGCACCACCCAGAGTATTAAAGTATGGATCGGGGGTTGTGATCCTGATACGTGAGGCAAGATCGGCACGGGCTTCTTCAGACTTATTATAAAGGGCAATACCTTCTTCCTGTGAAGGTACTACCAAGGAATAGTCACGTACAAGTACATAAACATCCTGCCGGTCGAAAAGGGAGATACCCAATGATTGTAATTGCTGAGGTTGCTCGGGCGCATCAAAACAACCGGGAGGATCGGCCCCCATGTCACCGTTACGGCTCAATCTGTTCAGGCGGATTTCACTCAACATAGGGCGCAAGACTGCACCTACAGGCATATTTACAGGAGTAATCTTCCAAATGGCAGCATCTTCATCCGGCAAAGCAAGAGCAGAGATTTGCAGTTCAGCATCTGCTCCCCAGGAGGGGTGCTTCAGACGATAGGAACGCCGTCCGGGGGTGTAGCGAGACTCACACCAAGCGGTTTCTTCCAATGGAGTCACTGAACTATCAGCCAGTACGAGATGGAAATGTATATTCTTACTGTTGCGCTTTTCGTAGACAGCAAAAATAGGACGGTCACTCGTTTCCAGACGGAAAGCGGTATGGCTGCCATAAAGGGCACGAGTATAGCGGTTCTTTCCATTGACACTTACAAAATCTTCACCGTCCGGGCGATATTGCAGGGTACGGGCAGCACCCCGCTTATGATCATTGTAAGAGGTGGATTCGATGCGGTCGCCGGCACTTTGAGGTTTATTACCGGTGGTATATTGTGCATAGGCGAAAACAGGCAACAAGGAGATGAGGGTATAGAAAAAGATTCGTTTCATTATGATATAAATAAAAGGTGATAGGGTGGTAGGGTGATAGGGTGGTAAGGTAGTGGGTGAGAGGGTGGTAAGGTGAGAGGGTGATAAGGTGGTAGGGTGAGAGAGTGGTAGAATGATAACGCTCTGCGATATATAGCGTAGCTACTTTATCACCCTATCACTTTATCACTTTATCACCCTATCACCTTACCACTCTTTTCCTTCTTTTCTTTTCCGTTACGGCATCGGTTTCAAACCTTCCCAACGGACATCCCATGTTCCGTCCTGCGGGAAGCCCGGATTCTTCACCTGGCAACCATCCCAACCGGCACACATCAGCGCTACGGCAGTCAGCAAGCCTCCATTACCGGGCAGGTAACAGCGCAGACGGCCATCCTGATAGTTATGTCCGTTCTGTAAATATGTATTCGTGCGCTTATCCATCAGCAGGGCACCGACAGCTTTTTCCGGCTCGCCCAGACAAGTGGCATTCATGGCGGTCATCGGATAATCCCATCCCCAGGTCTTACCCCAGTTCCAGTTGTCCCACACCCAGTGCAGGGTATTCTTCATGTAGTCGTCACGGATGAGTTTGTTCATCGGAAGGATACCTACAGACCCCAATACAGCCATGTGATCGCTGGTAAAACGAATATCTTTGTATGTATCAACAGCATCTTCGGAAGCAAGGTAAAGATGATCCTCATTATAGGCAAGCGGAGAAAGTTTATCAATCATCTCATCCCACTCCAGGTTACGCTTCTCTCCGGCACGCTCGCGCCACTTCTGCGCGGTCTGCATGGCAAAGTGCCAGTAAGACAACTCGAAAGGCGGGTTGATGGTAGTAGCTGCACGTAGCGTCTCTTGTGCAGGGATAGCTCCCTTCAGAATGAAACGTCCGTGAAACTCATCATAAGTTGCAAAAGCATACATGAACTCGGCAGTTTCCTGTACCAGACGATTGTATTTCTTAATCACTTCATCCGAAGGATTGGCACGGTAGACAAGTTCTGCCAGATAGATAAAGTGCGGTTGTTGCCAGATCAGGAAAGAACCTACATTCGAGGGAGCTTCCGTACCACTGGGGTCGGTCATTTTCATCCAGCGTACACCGGGGAACCCTTGACGACGGGCTATTTCACGGGCAACAGGCTCTACTGTTTCGTACCAACCCAGTGTACGGTCCAGCAGATTGGCATGTCCCCAAAGAGGTTGCCATGCCTGATGCCACCAGATCATTTCGAGATGGAATTTACCAAACCAAGAGTTATAAGTCAAACCTGTTTCCTGCGGAGGTACACTTCCAGCCGACTGGATAGCAAGCAGATATTGACTCAACAATACGCGACGTTCCAATTCCGGGGCACGCGGATCCGTGCAATGAGAGAAGTCGACGGCAGCACCATTCTTCCAGAAATCCGTCCAGTATGTGGCACTGGCGGCAGCGGTTTCGGTGAAAGCGGGCAATGCTTTGTCATCGGCATAGACAGCAGGTTCACTTTCGAATATGGTTCCCTGAAAGTTCGGTGTAAACAGGCAGGAAAAGGCCAACATATCTTCTTCAGGGGTCAGTACGAAATAGTTCTTCGACTTCTCAGCCAGACGGGCCTTACCTTCCCAACGGAGGGTTACGTAATAAGTTGTTTCGTCGAGCACACGCTTCAATAAAGCACTTTGAGCATCCTGGCGAACGATAGTTGTGGAATGTTTGTCGTTCGCATTCCAATTGCAGGCATCATCGGCATGTCCGCCTGTAGGATAAGGAAAACGCAGATTAACACCCGCATGCGCACGACTGGTAACACAAGCAGAAATCATATCCTGGTTAGGATGGCAGACTGTCTGCACATCGAAAGCATTGCCATTCAACATGAAGTGGCTGGTGATTTCACCTTTCCACATATTCAGTGTCTGCTGAATCTCAGTAATATCAGAAGCTTTCACTCCCTCGCCCAGTTCGAGGCCTATAATGCCCAGATGCAGGCGATGCGGATTCATACGAAACCAATCGGAAGATTCTTTCTGGCGGCCCGGTTCCTTGAACTGGCAGGCATAGAGTTCTTCGTGACCACGACCGAAATCAAATGATTTCAGTGTTTCCTCATGCTTATATCCTTTAGGATTGGCAAATGAATGCCAGCCCCACTGACTCTGTGTGCCCAAGGGTACACCTTTACTATACATGGCCGGAAATGTCTGCAAACCGGTAGCATCTACCGTGAACGCAAATTCACCGTTGCCGACACTAAGCGAAGCCAACGAATCGAATGAGGATACTTGGGGATTGTTACGGGCCACCAATGCTTCACGGTCTATCGGAGCTTGTTTCTCCGAACCGCAAGCCGTCAGCACGAAAGCGGCAAGAAGGGAATAAAATACTTTTTTCATGGTATTCTTTATAACAGATAGTTAGATTAATAGCTGGGACAAAAATAGCAGTTCCCGGTAAAAGGGGCGGTGCAGGGTTTGGCGGAAATGATAAGGAAAATGATAATTTAGCGGCAAAGCCGCTAAATTAAGTTACGAGCTACGAGCTACCAGTAACGAGTTGCTGCGCTGTACCGGCAGGCGAAAGTATTTTCGCTCCTACAAGCAAATAGTTTTCAAGTAAGCGGCTCTGATATACTGTAGAGGCAAATAATTATTCGCCCGACTATCATGCCGAAAGGTACTTGTTACTCGTAGCTTGTAGCTCGTCACTTATCGTGCTTCGCGCGATAAAAGTCAAACATCAAATTCAGCCTCAACCCCTCATCCCCCTTCTTGATACGGATAATTCCCGGCTGGCTCTGTGGGCCGTGCTGACTAATAGGTTTGAAGCAACGGATAGCAGGTATATCGAGCAGGAAGGAAATATCTCCGGCAGGGAAGTCGGGCATGGTGTTCAGGCCATCCTGACGTCCGTGAGGTTCTTCGGGGGTAAATACTCGCAGGAATATCCCGTCACTCGCTGCATAAACCGTAAATGGAGCGGCAGGACTTTGCAAAGTTGCCCAGTAGAGATTGGCATGATAGCCCTTGAATTCCGGATAAACCAGACGTTCGGTACTTTCACCGGTGATTGTATTATTATAATCTTTCTGCCAGACACCATAATTTGACCCCGGAATACGATTCTTCCATACACGATATGGACCGCGTCCCATCCAACGCATACCTGAACACTCGGACTCAGGATAAGAGAAGGTAAGGCCAAGATTCAGCACTTCGGTGTCCGTGAAAGCATCGTCGAAGCCACCACCACCGGAAGCTCGGTTCAGCAACACAGCATCCATCGAGAGCAATCCGTCCGGCGTCAGACGCCAAACAATAGAGTCCGCCGCACCACGATAACGGGCGCAAAGAACCGCATCTCCATTTTCTGTACGAGCAGACAGATTAGCCAACACCATCTTCATCCCAACAGCAACAGGACCATCTTTCAACGGAATGATTCGTCTGTCAGCATTCCTCGTCACAGAAGTGATAGTGGCATCGCTCTTTCGGAAAGAGACAGTGATGGCAGAAGAATGCAATGTAATCAGAGTATCAGTTTCCTCAACATGGCAATTATTTGCAGTTATATTCTGCGAGTCTGTACTTACTGATGTACTTTGTGAACCGGACGGATGAGCATCTGCCCCCTTCGGCTGTAACTCATCTTTCAGATAGTCTTTCGCGTAATGTATCGGGAATGTACGTGTACAGACACTCTCACCATCTGCTCCATATGCTTCAAGTTCCAGAATGTCTCCGTTGAAGAAATTATCCGGCAGATCGATGCGTGCAAACCCCGTTTCTCCGGAAACCAATGACGGTAACTGCACCCTTCCACTGTCCAGCACCTGACGCCATGCCTGCGCACCTCCGTCAGCGACTGTCACAACTTCCCCTTCTCCATCACTATTCAGTGGTGACGTGCAACGAAGCACGCGCCAGCGCATGGAGCATGCACCCAGGTTTGTAAACAGATATCTGTTCGATACCCGGAAATCCCCACGGAACGAAGGAGTAATCATTAATGGTTCTACGTGTATCGGCGACCAGACTTCACGAACTGAATAATAACTGCCCTCTTTTTCCCGGAAAGGCCCCAGGATACCATCCGGTGCATTATAATCTTCACTGTCCAGTGCCCCGCCGCGGTCTGAACGACGCACTGCCTCATCACTATATGCCCACATGAAACCTCCGGCAAAGAGCGGATGAGCGGTGTAGCGTGCCCAGAAATCTTCCAGTCCGGCACCATGTCCCTGGTCGTACTGGCCGTGCATGAACTCGGCAGGCATAAAGACTTTATAGCCATTGGTGAAACGGGCCACTCCTGTAAGATAAGCGGGATAGTGATGGGTATCCAGTTCGTCAAAGTCTGCCCAGGGATGGATGACATGACGTTTCTGAGGATCGTATGTACGGAACAGGCTGTCGATGGCAGTATTCCATCCGCCCTCATTACCATTGCTCCACAACACGATACATGGATGATTCACATCGCGCGTCAGCATTTCGCGGACAAGCCGGGTGCCGGTCGGGGTATCGTAAGCATTCTGCCAGCCTGCCAGTTCATCGATATAAAGCAAGCCCAGCGAGTCGCAGGCATCGAGGAAATGCTCATCGGGCGGATAATGAGAACGGACGGCGTTCATATTCATTTCTTTGATAAGCTTCACGTCCTCTATGCTGAGTTCTTTATTCGTGGTTCGTCCGCCATCGGGATGGAAAGAGTGGCGGTTGATTCCCTTCATAACCAGCTTGGTACCGTTCAGGTAGAGCCCGTCGCGGGGGCGGAAATCAATGGTGCGGAAGCCTATGCGCGTATCCATGGAATGAATGATGTTTCCTTCCTTACCGAGCAAAGAGACTGTAAGCCGATAGAGTACAGGAGACTCAGGAGTCCATGGAGAAATACCATCAAAATGAGCGGTCAACAGCTGAACGGGTTCTTTAGTAACCTTCACGGGGCGGTGTTCGGCATCCTTTGCAGATATCGGTGCCACTTCCATAGAGAGGCTTTCTTCTCCGGTAGTACCTTGCAGATGTACTTCAACTTTCAGTTCCCCATCCGCACGGGCGTCCACAGCCAGACGTTCTATATGTGTTGCCGGTTTTGCTTCCAGCCATACCGGGCGGTATATTCCACCGAACAGCCACCAGTCCGCTTTACGTTCGGCGGCATTTACTGTACGGTTATCGGAATGTTTCTTCACCCGTACTTCTATTTGGTTGGAACTTCCGTATTTCAGCAATTCCGTTACGTCATAAGAGAAGCGATAGAAACCGCCCTGATGCACCGGTCCTGCCGATTGCCCGTTGACTAAAACCTCGGTATCGGTCATTACACCGTCAAACCAGAGACGTATGTTCTGTCCCTGCCAGTTGCGGGGTATGCGGAAAGAACGTTTGTATGTACCTTCTTCCATCGAAGGATTCTTTACGCCCGGCTTTTTATACCAGCGGCCGTAGGTGTATTCGCCGAAGCCTTGCAATTCCCATTGTGAGGGGACTTCTATTTTACTCCAGCGTCCGCTATTTCGGCCTTCAGAGACGCGGAATTGCCAGGTCACCGTGTTGCCCAGCCCGGTGCCGGAAAGATATTGGCGTTCTGTTTCCTGGGCTTGTACAACCCAAGCGGTCAGTAAGAAAAGGATGGTTCCGAGAAAGTGCTTCCTGCTCATAGTATTTGGCTTTATTATTCGATTTTACAAAGGAAGGCATTCTCAGGCAAACAGGAAATAAATAGAATGATTTTCTGGCTGTACAAAATGACGGAAAGAGAATGACTTACTATTTAGGCTCTTGCGCCCACCAATAAAAGATATAATTCAATTTCTTTCCCACGGTAGTCGGAGTATACCAGATATTTTTCTTGATTTCGGTTTCAATCTTGCGATAAACAGAAACAGGAATGGTGGCAAGAGGATCGGATTTGTGAAACTCAAAGCTTACTTCATCCACTTTACCAGTACTTGAATTTATGTACATAATTATATTGAAATCATTTCCTTTTATCCTTTGCTTCTCACTGGCTGAAAATGCGGAATTAACAATAGAAAAACGTTTTGAACGCGTCCAAGTGTCGCTTTCAAGTAATTTAATGCCATCACCGGCCTCATCTTGCACAAAATTTTTGCCTGTATCCTTGTAAATAGAATGAACATAGATCCATTTATTACTCTTATTGTAAAGCGTAACAAATCCAGAACTCCTCACATCACACTGATAAGTATAACCACTTTCGTTGAATGTTTTAGTAGTGGTATAATAATATGTCTGTGCATGCAAATATGTTACACAAAACAGCATGCTAATAATAATAGTTTTCACCTAATTATCGTATATTTACAAACGTTTCGAAGCACTTAATTTTTCCTACCACTGAAGCATCTCCCTCTTTAATTATCCTAATAGATAATTTAGTTGTTACAATTATACTTTTTGCGTTCAACCACTTTTCTTTATTCTTTAGAGTAATGCCAAACCATTTTTCTTCATTTGGATTCATCCAACTCATAGAACGATATTTCTTTAAAGTATCTGCTTTTTCATCATATTCCCACATCAAAAACATCGCATCATCAGAAAAAGGACTTTGCGGGCTTTCCCTAATGTAAATAATACTGCCATCAAACTCATTCGTGCCAATACGACCATTAAATAATCCAAATGATTTGCTGCTACTTTCGTTTTTTACTTTTATAAGTAAGAACTGTTTCTCCTTTAAATAAGATACATCTACTTTTAATTCATTTTGAGATAAACACAAAGCAGAAAATGTGAACGAAATTAATATGCAAATAATATATTTCATAATCTATTTATATTCTTCTATTGCTATTTTATATTTTTGTTGATGTAACCTCTTTCAATGCTATATGAATCCGTAATATTCTTAACTACTTCAATTTCATTTGTATAGGCACTAATATCATTTAAATAATACTCCGCCAACAGCTTTAATTTTTCTACGCAGCGGGTCAGTATTGTCTCTTTTCTCCCACTTGCTTCCCGGATATTCTGGCAATCTGCTCGTATAAAGATACTGCGCATACCATGCTTCTATTTCCCCATTCAAGTCAGAACCTTTATAAGAAGAGGGTGTCTCTTGGTAAGCCCTGTAAGCATGCATCATTTCATGAAACAACTGATTACTTTCCATTTGATGCCCAAGAGTAATACCTGCCGTTGTCCCATTTCCACTAAACAAACCATCCGTTCCATTACTAAACTGGATAGTCAAAGGTTTGTCCACCAAGAAAATTCGCCAATCCATAATATAATGCTTCTCTCATGCAGTCTGCCATGATTTTATCAAGCATTCTCTCTAATGCCGCCCAGTTAGTTTCCGTCATATTTGAATTTCGGGTATTATTAATATTATGACCTGTATTTGGAAGAATAATAGTATCTCCCGATGGATAATTACTCCACTAATCATCCTTTATTTCTAGAATTATGCTGGATTTCAAATCATCCTTATCCCACAACTGTGAACGAATATGTTCCATTTTATGCATGAGCTGTTGGCGGAATAATTCCGCCAACAGCTTTAATTATTCTACTTGAAACTCCTGAGAAACGTCCTTTTTGAAAAGTGTGCGCCATTTGGTATCAGCAGCCTCAATATGCACTCCGGCATCAATGGAACGGATACCATCTATTTTATATACCTGTAAAAGCGTTCGCAAAGGTAGTGTATACTTTCCAGATTGTTTTGGTTCCAAATAGTCTAATGTCTTAGTTGAAATATAAGACCTAATCGTGTCTGTTACACCCCCATTTGCATCCTTACATTTAATTACGAAATAACAGGCATTGGGAGAATCGCCAAAATGAGGTCTTGGAGACAAAAAGACTATTTCATCAAACAAATTAGTCAAAGTAAGGTGAACTACCTGAGATTTCTTGTCGAAAGAAATTTCATGGGTTATTTGCGCATTTCCCGCCAATGAAATGGCAGAAAGGATAATTACTAATAGTGTTCTCATAATCATTTTATTTATTTTTTAAAACATTGTATATCTGTTGATATTGCCACAAGTACCAATTCATTTCTGCGATATAGTGGTCGGTTTTGGGAATACCATTATTCAATTCTGCCGTATAAGTTTCAATCTCATTTTGATACCATTTCATATCTTCCTTTATATTGCTCACATGAAAATCTGCTGCGGCATACAGAGTTAAATCTTGTTTTTCACTAAGACCATTGGTCCAACGCACCCATTTTGCCCAATAAGAGAGAACACTACTATCGGGGGTTAAATGGATAATATCGCTTTCCTCCAACAGGATCATTTTTCCATTAGTGGAACTGTGCCCTTTGTCCACATGATAGATTTCATGCCATATTATGGAAGAGCGGTCATTCATATTATATTGAAGGAATCGAGAACAAACCTCAATCGTATTATCTGCAAGAATCCTAGCTATTGACACACACATATCGTTTTTCTCGACATACCTGATTTTATATTTATCCACATCAATCCCCTTATTCCTAAGAATTGCTTTAACTTCTGCAATAATAGTATCAATATTCGTACTACTTTCTTCTGTATTATGACTATTGTCATTACCTACATCTGGGTCAGGATAGTCAGCTCCTCCTACCGGATAATCATTCTCCCACCAATTGTCCTCTTCTTCCTCCTCGTAATAGCCGTCATCTTCCAAAGAACAATATTCCACACAATTGTCTCCTTTGTATTCCATGTTGCAATCTTCTTCTATATCGAGAACTATTCCGGACTCCAAGTCACCGGTTGCAACATAATATTCCTCACATACCTTCTCATAAACCTGATAACAGACATCTTCACATACTTCCACTAACATTCTCGTATTTGCATCAGATGTTTTCACAGTATGTTTGTTTCCATTTATCCTCGAAAGGGTACCTACGATTCTCCCGTCCGAATATCTCCATCCATTCATAAATGTTCCGTCCAATTCATGAAAAAGTACAGAACCGCTGAAATCCGGCTGACGATACAAATAGCTATTCTTTCCTATGGTACGAGTTTTTTTCAAATACTCCAAAGTACCGACAATCGTCATAATAAAGCTCCTTGTAGTACCTTTTTTCTTATCCCGTAAAACTACCATACGAATAGTGTTTCTAATAAAATCAGACCTCATTCCAGATTCCCAATACATAGCGGTCTCACGATCCATCACCACATGGCCCTCCCGGCTAAGTATAGGAGTTTCCACAACCTCATACCGTTTTCGGTTGTGTTCTTTGGCTTTTTCCCAATAAGGTTTTTGAAGCCGTTCTGTTCCGTCTACAGATCGTGTGGGCACCACCGGGGTGTAGTTACTTTCAAACCACTGCCTCGCAACAGAGACCGTCAGTTCCTGATTCTTGTTCTTTGCTTGCCTTACCGCAGGGTTCTCATTATCCAACAACATTTGGTCGGCACAAGCAAACAACATGCCCAGTACACTGATGTATGCCAAGATACGCCATTTTTTACATTTTCCAATGTCTTTCATGCTTTTTCTTTTTAGTTAAACAATTATTTTAATTCATCTTCGAAGATTTTTTTCAATTCGCGATGCAGTTTAAATGTGTCAAATCCATACACTTTCACATGCTCAGCCAATATCTCACGGGCTATTTCAACCGCCTCTTTATTACGTCCAGTCTCATTATACATGAACGCTAATTTACCGCGAGGCATTTGTAACGTAGGAACCATATACGCCGCCAATTTATAAGCTGTCTCAGCTTCTCGCCACAAGCCTTTTTCTTTCAGATAATCACCCTTCATCAATAATAAATCCGGAGAAGGAAATTTTTCTTCCAGATAACGAACAGTATGGATAAACTCTTTGTCCTGATTCTCCATTTGGGTAAGTTTACAATAAAGATAGAGGAAGCTAATGTCTCCTTTCATCTCTTTCTTAAAATCAATAAAATAGCCAGTCTGTTTAAATACTTCCCTAAAGTTATGAGCATTCAGACAAATATATAAGTCATGGTAAGTATTCCATTTTATCCAGACTTTTGCGCATAAAAAGAAACTAGCACAATACACAACCGCTATCAACACAATTGAAGCAGCTTTATGAATTGATAAAAAACAGTTCTTACTTCTTGACCTTCGATTCAAATAGCAAGCCATGCCAATAATCCACAATGTAAGAACAGGAAACACTTGATCAGGGTAAGCAAACATACTCCATATTATGAAACCGATCAGAAGTGATTTCAAAACAAGAGAAATACGGGTTCTATCTCTATATGAGAGAAATATTCCAACTATAAACGTTAAGTAGACAAGCAGTCCTATTAATCCACGCTCAACTATTATACATAGCAGGTCATTGAAAGCAAGATGCGTACTTCCCGCCAAGGCTTTCTCGGCAGAAGAAGCCGATGATTTCATGTAATCCGCCTGATAATATAGATAGTTTGCCGCAAATCCGCCTTTCCCAAATCCGGTCAATGGTTTATCCTGTATCATTTCCCAACTAACTTTCCATACCAACAAACGCCCGTCCGCTGACTTTGGCTTTAAAAGATATGTTCCTCCAATAGTAATCAAAATAAAAAGTAAAATTCCGATCAAATAAAGTTTTTGATTTTTCATTTGCTTATTGACCACAAACTGCCGATAAAAATTATATAAGATAGAAACCAACAGAGCCAGATAAGAAGCACGGGAGTAGGTTAAAATCAATAAAGAGGTACCGAAAAATAATATTATAATTGTAACTACGAATAAGATATGACACCTTTTGAAGTAACCGTAAAATAATATAACGCTGTTATAAACTACACCCAGCAGCAAACTGAGCATAATTGCAAGAACTGCCGGATTATGGAACGGTCCTGTCAAAAGAAAGAAATCACTTTTGGAAGATATGCATTCAAAATATTGTAAATACCCCCAACCCGCAAGCAATGCTACGGCGCAAAGGCAAATTTTAAATAATACGGCATAATGTATCTTCCGCATAAAACGGACAACAATGAACAGTAACAATAAACACGAACATCCTATATTCCATAAACTCTCTAAATCAGAAAAATTGATTAAGTAGAACACTAAGAAACCAAAACTAATCAAGTCCAGCTTAGACAATTTGATATCCTTTTTGAGAACCATAAAAAAGAATATACTCATCATCAAGAATATTCCGGCAACACTAAAAATTGCGGACATTTTGGCATGACTGAATATCTCAGAAGGTAAACCGGATACAGATGCTAAAACCACCAATCCCAGCAAGATCGAGATTATATGATCTATCGTAATTTTCATTTCAAAGCCAATTTAAAGATACCCTTTGTCTACATGCAAGAAATATTGTTTTCCATTGATATAAAAGAAAGGAAGTTCTTCTCTACCTTCTGTCAGATTTTTCAGCCAATACAAAGTCGCGACTGGAACATTTTTAAAATCCAAAAAATGATGTTCTGCATACAATATTTGGTGTTCTTTCCATTCACCATCATAATAAAGTAACATATAGCTGTTTCCAGGAACAATCATATTATTAGCATTCCGGGGAATAAAACGGACATTTGTTATTTGTATTGGTGTTTTAAAATCCATGCCAATACTAGAAGCTCCCACATAGGTATTGAAATCATTGTCGAAAGCATATTCCGGTTTACTACCTGTTCGAATGGGAATACCATTAATTCGATATAATGAACACTTTTTTTGTAATGCGACTTCCGCCTCTGAAAAATAAGGAAGAGGTGTAGGTAATGTACAACTATGATTAGGAGATTTATTTCCAAGGAATTCCATATGTGCAATATTTATCGGTTCACCATTGGATGTACAAAAACGATAATAACGGTATTTTTTATAATTCTCAAAAGTTATCTCTTGCAAATATGGGGCAGGTGTCTTATCAAGGATATATAGCGTATCATAATTCCCTTTCTCCTGATTGCTTCCCAATAGACAAGCTCCATTCAATTTTTCGTGAAAGGATCTCATTCTTCTTTTTTCCGGATACTTGCGTAATAAATGTAACTGTACTTTTTGAGATGTATCACAAGTCAAAGTGAGATATTTCAGGTCTGACACTTTTTCGTTCTGTTTATGTGTAAACACTAAATGACCATCTAAAACTGATACATCTACCGGATTCTTAGGCTGTTCATTAGTAGTCAGCGGATGAGGAATATTGTCCGAACCACAGACTGAATGAATTATAAAAGGTTCTGAAATACTCAACATCCTATCATCATCATAACAAACAGGAAAGAATAGTATGTTCAAAGGTACTTGCTTAAAAACAATTTCTCCTTTAGAATATTCCACATTTCCCCATCCCACAGGAATCAATTGATTATCAACAGTGAACATCGCCAAATAAACTAATTTATTAGTCATATTCATTTCTATAGGCAATCTTAGAGTCACCGTCTGATGATACCTAAAGGTTTGATCACTAATCAATGGAGTATTGAATTCTTCGGGAATGAATTCGTCTTCACCGGCCAGGAAATAAGGGGCGTCTTTCTGTGCACCAAAAGTCTTCCGATAAACTTTACCCGCATATTTGATATCACTTTCCCAGTCTTCTCTAAGATTATTATCTGGTGCCGTGTAAGGTTGCAGAATGCTAGTAGTGTCAGGAGATACACACCAAAAATGTCGTTTATCGCGATCTGCCCATTTAGGAGTGTATTCATACACAGTTGGCACTCCACAAGCACGAAGAACATTACAACTCCAGTTAGTCATATTATGACAATCCATCTTAAATTTTGGTACAAATAAGTCATAAAGCCCTAAATGCCCTTTAGGTTTTATATATTGGTTTATCCATCTACATTTATCTACATAGACTTTGTAACGTTCAAGTTTGGTAGAAATGGAAACTGTATCCATTAATAAAGTCTCGTACATTTTACGTATTTCACTGCGTTTATGCGCAAGAGATTCATTAGTAACACGGTATGGAAGGATAAACTCTTTGAAAAAATCAAAATCTTTTTCAAATGTATATCCATTCGCCTCCCAAACCCGGAGAGCTTCTTCAATATTATCAATTAGAAAATCAGCGTGAATTGTTTGCAAATCTGAAATATAAACTTCTGATTTTATTTCAGGATTTGGCAATGCATTAAAATTATCCCCTAAAGTCTGGCGTAGGGAATCATATTCTCTTCCCTTATATTGTCGCTGTTCATACAAAGACATGCCACTGAACATTACTTTATAAAGAGAATCTGTCTGGGAGAAATAGCTGTTATATAGATTATCCATAAGAATTTTATCCTTGCTTTCGTGGTATCTCATGTTAGTTATCAAAAAGCAAGCCGATTTATAAGGTACTTTGCCTCGATCTTTAAAATGATTGAGTACTGCTTCAAGTTCAGAACGGTTATTACCAGCTAATTCCAAAGTTTCTTTCAATTCAGATGAATAAGGATTGCAAGCTGTTAGAGCAAATAATATTATCATCCCAAAACATGTGTTTTTCATATTCTGATTTCATTTATTTTGTCGGTACAAAGGTAGAACATTATTTACTGACAAATATACCCTTATAAAATTGAAACGCAAGCATCAAATCCACAAGTAACTATTTAGCAATCAATTAGCATTTTATAGACAGGAATAAATACTCTTTTTATAATAATTATTACTCTAAATTCTATAGCTCAGCATCACTTTTGTAAAACTATAAAAAAACACGACTTTCATTAGCATATAGCTATTCGGTTGTTTTTTTCACTTGTAAACTACACTAAATGCAGATACTTTGCATTACGGAACAGAAAGGAAGAAGAAGAGTGATAAGGTGGTAGGGTGATACGACGCTCATCCCATTAGGAGAAACTGCCGTTCCCATTAGGAGAAACGCTCGTTCCCATTAAGGGAAACGCTCGTTGTACTAAATCCCGCATACGTTTTAGCTAAAGTTTAGCTATATG
>ERZ791915.1472-NODE-1472-length-17735-cov-14.798416_pt1 | contig 17735 bp, 20 predicted proteins | sample MGYA00510139_ERZ791915 | MGnify/ENA primary metagenome ERZ791915 (study PRJEB30046, sample SAMN00792117) | human gut metagenome | study: EMG produced TPA metagenomics assembly of the A metagenome-wide association study of gut microbiota in type 2... | reverse complement strand
AACCACTCGTTGAACAGTCTTTCCTTTTCTGCGCTCTTGTCTGCCATAGCCTTATGTTTTTTTTGAGTCGTACATTTGTACGTTATACATGGCCTACACGGGTAGGCATTCTTATTTCTTGTGCTTCCTCCAGTTTGTTTTTCGGCGGTCTCCGGCAAGGCTTGCCGTGAAAAAATACGCTCACGCGAAGCGTGAGGAAGATTTTTTCACGAGCAACCAGCCCGCAGGGCCGCCTTGCGGGACCGGCCTGAAAAACAACTATTTTTGCCGCAAGAAATGAGGATGACAGATTACTTCCTTCTATCTATTGTCTGTCCGGTGAGAATTTAGATTCCATGCAGCTTTTCTGTCTTCGGTATGTTTGGAGAAATATTCAAGGATATGAAATGAGAACGGCAATACGTGATGTTGCGGAAGGAATGGATATGGGATTGGAAACAGGAAGCGTGCCCGGGTTTTCATGCAGTTTATACGGCGGTGTTGATTTTGAGGAGGATTACAGGGAAGTGACAGGATGGTCGGCTGTCGGAAAAGAAGCAATACCGGCGGACGTGGATATGGGCAAAACCACCCGTACATGCAATGCAGAGGGAGCAGGAGAGCCTTCACCACAGCCGGAGCCCCTTTTCATGCCGTATCCCGACATGAAAAGGGGCTCCTGGACAATTCTTTTCCTTTTTCCTTGTCGCACATGCACTACGTCGGTCGCAGTTTTCGCCTTCTGAATCAATTTTCCCGTCCGTCACCCGCGCATTCGGAGCGTTTTTCCGGCAGAAAATTTCACCGTACGGAAATTTTCTGCCGGAAACCGGAGGGAAAACGCGCAGATCCGCGGGGACGGCGGAACTTTGATGAAGAAGGGGAAAAATCACTCGTCCCGTAAATGCCTTCCCTCAGATGGCATCGCATATCTCCTTCTCCATCTTTTCCAGCTTATGGGACAGGACTTCCATGTCGCTGCTGATCTTCTGGTTGGTTATCCGGGCATATATCTGGGTGGTTTTCAAATCCGTATGACCCAAAAGACGGCTTACGGTCTCGATGGGCACACCGTGCGAGAGCAGCACGGTGGTGGCGTTCGTATGCCGGGCAACATGGTAGGTCAGCCGTATCTTGAAACCGCACTGCCTACCAAGTTCCTTCAATATGACGTTGCATCTGCTGCTGCTCGGTACCGGAAATACATGATCGTCCTTGGACAGCCCCTTGTACTTCTCTATGATGCGCCTGGGAACGTCCAGCAGGCGGATGTTGGACTCGGTGTTCGTCTTCCGCCGGCGGGTGATGATCCAGAGGTTGCCGTCGAAGAAGGTCTGGAGCCGGTCAGTCGTCAGCGCCTTCACGTCTGCGTATGCCAGTCCGGTAAACACCGAGAAGATGAAGAGGTCACGTACCAGTTCGCAGGTCCCGCTTTTCACCGGGACCTCCATCAGCGTCTGTATCTCACGCTCCGTCAGGTAGCCCCGGTCAACGCTCTCGAAGGAGTTGATGTACCCGGCGAAGGGATTGAAGGGAAGTGCACCGCTGTTGCGGGCGATGGAGATGATGTGCTTGAGCCCGATCATGTAACCCCATACGGTATTGGTGCGGCATTTCTTCTCCGTACGCAGAAAATACTCGAAGTTGTTGATGAAGGTCAGGTTGAGTTCCTTCAGGGGGATGTCGTCACGTCGGTACACTTTCGGGACGAACTCGCACAGGTGCTTGTATATGGTACGGTAGCGGTTGTATGTCCCCTGTACGCGGCTGTGTCCCACTTTCTTGATGAACTCCTCGTTGTGCTGTTCGAAGAGTTTCAGCAAAGTCTCCCGTTTCACGCCCAGTCCGAGGTAGACATCCCTCAGCCTGGCAGCAGTGACATAGCCGTCGGACTGCATCAGTTCCTGGTAACGACGGTTCACGTCCACACGTATCCGGTCAACCGCCGCATTGATTTTCTGTGCCTCGACGCTCTTGCCGGTGGCACGTGCCGTTTTCACGTCCCAAAGTTTCGGGGGTACGTCCAGCTTGCAGCTGAACTGCTTGATTTCGCCGTCCACCGTAAGACGGCACATCAGGGGGAGATAGCCGTTGGCTCTCTCGCTGCCCTTCTTCACGTAGAAGAGGATTTTGAAAGTCGATCTGCTCATACTCGTTTTCATACTTTTTTGATTGTTACAAAGTTAATATCAAGCGAGTTGTCTCCAAGTATGAAAAATTGTGCAAATTACTGAAATATAACCTGTTGTACCGTTTCTTGTTCCTATTATATCAGTAACGATATGGGAACTGAAGTCTTTCGCAACTTTTATCGAACCTCCTTTTTCAGCTTATGCAGTATTATGAGCTAAACACCTAACTGATTAGTGGACTGCATTTTTGCTGTATTATCATTAACCTTGCCTTTTTCTTTTACGTTTATTAAAGAAAAATATCATGGAATTCATATTCAACTGCGAGCCTTGACATACTATGTAGATCAACCTTGGCTGCAATTTGACCTATCCACCCGCGTAATTGAGAAATTATGTGATTATCACTGTTCGATAGATTATCAAATTACAGTTCAAGAGGATTCAAATAATATTATAAGCAGTGAAAAGTCGGAAGTAAATTCAGACACGAATTATAAATGTTTACTTTGGATTGATACGTTAAATGATAAACCGGACATTGTATCTGAAATTGTTGGCATAGAACCGTCAAGAAAACAGATCAAAGGAGCACATATGGGCGGAAAAAAACCGCCTGAAGCTATATGGAAAATAAATACATGGGAATTTGTTTCTCCTACCAGATATGCACAAAATCTTTGGCTCCTTCAAGAATCTTTCGAAGATGTTCTCAATATGATGGATAGGCGGGAGAAGGAGTTTATAGCTATTGCGAAAAAATATGATAACATTAATTTTCAACTGCAAAGTACGACTTATTTAACCCCTGTATCTTTCAAATTGGACACTGACGTGTTATACAAATTAAAAAAGTATCACGGTTACGTCTGTTTTTCAATATGGACCTGGATCAATTAAAATTCTTCATGTTATCATGCTATAGAGTGCAATTTATTGTTCTACGATATATTGATAAAATGACAATTTTCCAGACTGGAAATTTCACCCAATCGATTATTTCATGTTATTGAACTTGATTACATCTCGTTTTCGTCTTCGTTTTGCCGCTCCGTCCGACTCTGGTCGTTCTCCATCCAGATAGCCCGTTTTCGTTCATAGTCGAGGGCTTTCCACCAAGTGTTGCAGGCATCGAGGAACGCTTGTCCCTCGTCATCCGCCGGATAATTCGCCGCAGACAATCCCGTAATTCGTTCCATTTTCGGGAAGTCCACTGCCAACCACCAGGCATCGAGGTTATCTCCGAACTCTTCGAGCGAGCAAAACCATACGTGCTCCTGACATGCGTCGCACCATTGATCGTCAGCATCCGCGTCTATCGAGGATACATACTCCAACGTATTAGGATCGACCCACGCCATCATCTGTATCTCACGCGAGCCGCATCTTTCGCAAACAAGGACACTCGGCTCCTTAGAAAGGCATTCCTCGTCTTGTCCTCGAACAGCACACGCAATGTGCTCGATCAACAGCCGCCGATTGCCCCTATCGAGAGCGACATAGAATCGTCGGGCTGCACCGCACAGGTCAGGTGCAATACTTCGGCACCACACTTTCCACACGCTCGCAGCCCGTGTGCCGAAGATCGTGCGGCATTCTTCTTCGCACCAGCTATCCCGCATATAGTCGAAATAGCGGTCTATAATACTTTTATTTTGTTTCATCGGTTCGTTTTTTATACGTCATTTATTAATCAAGATTCATTGTCAAATCAGAATCCGCATTTCACGTATGAATTTCCCAGCCGCGGATTCTCGGTTCGCAGTAACATCCCGAACGATCGGGTGTGCCGTGATAGACCAGTCCGCCGACAATGCCTGTACTGCTGTCGGCATAGCGCTGCCTGAAAAGAAAGGAATAAGGCGCGGAATCCTTATACAGTTCGATTTCACAAGGACAGTTCGGATTCCGCTCCCACCGTTTCAGATCGTTCAACCGTTCTTCCAATGTTTTGTCGCCGATTCGTTCGGCATAACACACTACTTCGTCGTAGTGCTCCTGACACATAATTTTCATATTGAGTTAAATTACAGGGTGAATATTTGAAAATCTATTTTAGTTTTTCCGCCAAGCGATCGATCAATTCGCGGCATCCGCGCAACGACGAGATACGGAAACCTCGGCTCACGCCTTTGCAATGGATCTGCGTTCGGGATAAATCGGCAATCCGTCTTTGCAGCATGCCGAGCGTCCGGGGGTGGATATTGATCCCATATTTGCCGCACAAGGCAATAAAGAGTTCCGTTTCGACGAATCCTCCCTCCCGAAAAGCAGCCTCGGCCCGTTTCAATGACGTTCTCAGCCGCGCTTCCTCTTGCCGCTGTCGTCATTTTCCCGTTCGATCCGCACTTGTTCCCGTCTTCGGTCTTCCGCAGCATACAGTTCGCGCATACGGGTGCGATGCCCCTTCAACGGCCGGGCATCCCAACCCAGTGCTTCGTAGGCTGCCACGTAAGACGACGGAATCCACTGGCAGCTCGCCATACGGCGTTGCACGGCGGCTCGCAGGTTGCGAGCTTCCGCAGTCCGCGCTTCGATATATTCCTTGCGGAGCATTCCTCTGCGAAACATACTTCCGGCTTCGAAACAAACGTCGCCGACACGCAGTACGACGACAACTATATCGTTCGCCTTACGGAACCGGTCTTTTATAATGGGGTACCATCCGACGTGTTCGTTCAGGAAGGTCACATCTTCATAGGCCGCGACGATCCGGTCATCCCGACCTGCGGCCTGACGCAATAATTTCACTTGCATAGTCGTATCGAGGTTTTATAGGTTCGGCAATTCGACCGTCAAAGGTTCGAGATAGGTGGCCAAATGTCTGATAAACTCCCGTCGGAACGATACGTCCCGATCGCATCGTTTCCAGAGTTCGTAAACATCCATCCGCTCCTGCTCGATAGCGCGGGCGACGGCACGGCCGTGCCGCAGGTCGTTCTGCCAGACCCCCAGAAAAAAGAGATAGAGGATTTCCTCCTCCAGGCGTTCGTAGCCCTCCTTGCGCAACAGTTCGGTCAGGGGTTCGTATTCCTCCTCATGAAAGATCTGCGGTTGGATATTGCCGGGCGCATGGCAGACGATCACGCGCCGGTCGGCGGTGACGAAGATGTTTTTGATGATTTCGTGGCTCATAAGCGGTAAATTTCATGGTAAAACAAATGCGCCCCGTAATCAACGGCGATTACGGGGCAAACGGGTTGGAATGATATTCAGAGGTCTTGCAGCATCATCCGCAAGACATCGAAAAGCTGTCCGACTTCGAGGTCCCGCACCGGCACGCAGCGATCCCCTCCGTAGTCGTACGACAGGCAGGCATACAACACAGCATGTTTTATCCGGAAAGCTGTGACATAGCATTTATCCTGGCGTTCGTCCGATGCCGGATATTCGTTGCCTGAATCGAGGCTTTGGCCCGTCATTTCGGAAACGATTCCTGTCATCAGATCGACGAGGCGTCGGCGGTGTATTCGGTCGATCGCCTCGTATCGTTCCAGCATCTTATCTCTTTCCGTTGTGATCCGGCTGTCGGAAAGTTTCGCATCCTCCGTTCGGAGGTTCTCGTTCGGGATCTCCTCTCCCGTGTAGGGATTGAACAGCGGGCTGTAGGCGAGCGGTTCGGCTTCGACAGCGAAGATTCCGCGCTCGGAGTCGCAGAAAATCTCCATCGGAACGGGCGTCGTCGCAACTACATGCCGCGCTTCGGATTCGGAAAGGCCGCTTCCCGTCAGCGAAGCGGCCCGGCGTCGAAAGGTTTCGGGCGTCGAAGACTCCGAGAGCTGCAAGTCGAACGTATCGCCCTCGGTTTCGGTAACGATCAGTGTGTCGTCATTCATAATGTTATAGGGATTTAATGGATATGGAGTGTGGGCGGAACGTAATAGACGATCCGTTCGTGCCGAAGATCGTCGTAGAGAATCTTCACGGGTTGCGGGACGTTGTAGATACGGCAATCGACGATCGGCGCGTCGAGCGCATCCCACTGCTCCTGCGGCAGAGGTCTCTCCGCAGGGCGGTAGCACCAGACGACCAGCTGCCGGGGCGAACGTCCCGGAAATACGGTAGCTTTGTAGTCGTGCAGGAACGTCTGGAACGCTGCTTCGTCGCCGATCTCCCGGCCGTTCGTGCGATAAAGATCGCTGCCGCACGGCCGTTCGATCCGATAGACATAGAGCCTGCGCCACGCCTCGGTCGTAAAGTCGCCATAGAGCGGATCGGGTTCGCGGTAGCTCCACCCCGCGACTTCGGCTTCGAAGCGGATCGACCCGTTGCCGCAAGGTCCGTCGTGACCCCAGATTTTGAAAGAACCCCGTCGGGGGCCCTCATAGCGGAATGCGGCAGCCGCGACATGGGTAAAGGGGCCTCCGCTGCTACAGCACTGTACGCCGTCTTTCGTCCGCGAGGCGAAGGGATCGTAAGGACAGATACAGACGGTGAGCATATCGTTTCTGTCGTAGGCGATCAATGCACTGCCGGCATAGTCACCGTGGCGGGAAACGTATCGCACTCGATCGCCGCACTGCGGCCTGTCGGCGCTGCGTGTCGATTCGATGTATTTCTTCATGGCATTGACCGCTTCGACGTCCTGCTGTGTCAGGCCGTGTTCGTGGTCGTAAAGCGGATTCAATGCCCGTAACGTGTCGAGGGTATAACAGCCCTTCGTCGGATCATGTGTCATGGTTCGTTATCGGTTTAGAGATTCGTAAACGAAAAGCGAAGACCGGAGCGTCGCGGAACAACCTCGACCGCCTCCGAATCTGTCGGGCAGACGATCTGTATTATCCCGGACGTACCGGTTGCCTCGGGAAGAACACCGGTGCGCGACGGCGGCGCAGCGACGGGAAAATACCGCAGGGCGGAGGTATGCCGACGCCGAGGATGATTTTCCCGTCCGCAGCCGACGAGGGCGCGGCAGCGGCCGTGCGCGTGCCGAGCTTCCCCGCAGGCAACCGGAGGCGAAGGAAAATCGAAAATTACGTGTTCTTTTCGGTGTCTTATCGCTATATTTGCAGGCACCCGAAACAGAATCTCGCAATGGCACTCTACCGTTTGGAATCCGACCGTACGCAAATCGGAATCGATCTCGATACGAAAACGCGCGACAACAACCTGCGACACCCCGACTATGCTCGGCACGCGCAAATCATGCGTCTTGTTTATGTCCAGTCGCTGTTAAGCGGCCAAAGCATCCTGCAAACGATTCCCTCGCTTGCCGACCACTTTCCGCAGCTCGACCCTTTCAATCCGGAGCATCAGGCGTGCGTCTGCTGCATCTGGGATGCGGCATTCGATTTGCACCGTCCTCCGCACATGCGTATCGGTCGCACCGACTGCGCCTATTTCTTCACGGAGAGAGCGTCCTGCGAATATTACAGGAATTACAGCGGCATGTCCTCGGCACAGCTATGCGAAGTGCAAATCCTCGAAACGTATGACCGTTTTACAGGGGACATGCGCTGGCTCGACGCCATAGACGAGCGTACGGCCACGGCCCGCGACATAGCCGCCGCAGCCGTGCGCTACTGGGCCGGAGAGATGTCCGCCGATCCGCTCCCCGAGGTGCTGTTTCAAGGCCGGTACAGACTCACACCTGTTCCGTAAAATGTAGAAGAATGGATAAAAAAACACTGCGAATCTTTCGTCCGGGCCTGTCTACTCCGTGCGAAGTTCCTCTGTCGGGCGGCACGGTCAGGGCGGGGTTCCCGTCGCCGGCGGACGACTTTTTGGACATGCCGCTCGACCTGAACCGTGAGCTGGTGCCGAATCCTGCCTCGACATTTTTCGTGCGTGTCGAGGGCGACAGCATGACGGGCGACGGTATCGGCGACGGCGACCTGCTGATCGTCGATCGTGCCGTCGAGCCTTACGACGGATGCATCGCCGTCTGTTACGTGGATGGGGAGTTCACCGTCAAACGGGTCAAGCTGGAAGCTGCGGGGGCCTGGCTCCTGCCGTCCAATCCCGCATATCCGCCCATTCGCGTCGATGCCGACAACGAATTCTCGATCTGGGGCGTGGTGCGTCACGTCGTCAAAACCTTCAAATAACACCTTCGATGTACGGCCTTTGCGACTGCAACAACTTCTACGCCTCCTGCCAGCGGGTCTTCCGTCCCGATCTTGTCGGGCGACCCGTGGTCGTGCTGTCGAACAACGACGGCTGCATCATCGCCCGCTCGAACGAAGCCAAAGCCCTCGGCATCGGCATGGGGCAGCCGCTCTATCAGGTACAGGGGCTTATCGACCGGCACGGCGTGGCCGTCTTTTCGGCCAACTTCGCCCTCTACGGCGATATGTCGCGCCGTGTGATGGCGACGCTCCGCACGCTCGTCCCCTCCGTCGAGGTGTACTCCATCGACGAGGCATTTTTCGACCTGCACGGCATCGCCGAGCCGTTAGACGACTACGGACGTCGCATCGGCCGCACGATACGCCGCAACACGGGCATTCCCGTGAGCATCGGCATCGCGCCGACCAAGACTCTGGCCAAGATCGCCTCGAAGCTGGCCAAGCGCTACCCGAAACTCGACGGCTGCTGTTACATGCATCGGCCCGAGGACATCGAAAAGGTACTTGCGACCTTTCCCCTGCACGAGGTCTGGGGTATCGGACGCCGCTACGGCAAGCTCTTCGATTCGATGCGCATCACGACCGCGCGGCAGTTCGTCGAGCTGCCCGAGGAGTGGATACACAGGCGCATGGGGATTACGGGTCTGCGGACGTGGCGCGAGTTACAGGGCATCGAGTGCATCGGCTTCGAACAGATGCCGCAGCAGAAGCAGCAGATCACCGTCTCGCGCAGTTTCCCCAAGGAGATCTACGAGCGGGAGGAGCTCGAACGCATCGTCGCGGAGTTCGCTTCGATGTGCGCCGAGAAGCTCCGCGCCCAGCGTGCTCTCTGCGGGCAGATACACGGATTCATTTTCACCAACCGCCACCGGGACGACCAGCCTCAGCGCTATGAAACGGCCGTGCTGACCTTACCCGAACCTACCGACAGCACGCTGGAGATCGTCCGGCAGGCCCGTGCAGCGCTGCGGCAAATTTATCGTCCAGGGTTCGGGTACAAAAAAGCCGGTGTGACACTCGCGCAGATCGTACCGGCAACGGGCGTGCAGGGCACTCTGTTCGCACCGCCCGACAAGGGGAAGCACGCACGACTGATGGAGGCTCTGGATCGGGTGAACAAGGTCTATGGCCGGGGCAGCATCGTCATCGCGGCACAGGGAACCGAGCCGTTCCGTATGAACCGCGAACATCTCTCGCCGCGCTATACGACCGACTGGCGGGAGCTACTGACCGTAAAGGCGAAATAGGATGGATCGCATCGAACGGGAAAAACGGACGGTAGAACGGATGATACGCCTCTATTGCCGTCGCAAGGAGCACAACGCGGAGCTGTGCGAGGCGTGCCGCAGCCTTTTGTCCTACGCCTGCCGGCGGTTGGAAACCTGCCGCTACGGCCCTCTCAAAGGCTCCTGCAAACAGTGCACGGTTCATTGCTACGCTCCGGCACAGCGGGAAAAGATTCGGGCCGTGATGCGCTATGCCGGGCCCCGGATGCTGCTGTATCATCCCCTCGAAGCCCTGTGGCATCTGCTGCGGTAAGTGATCCGATCCGTCGTCGAAAGGCGATCGCCCGGATCACGTGTTCAAGGCGGGGTTCAGCCGCTCCTTGAGTTTGGTATTGCGTTTCAGCACGGCCTGATTCCGGATGGCGCAGGCAAGGGCTTTCGTCGCACCGATCAGAACGCAGATCTTCTTGGCCCGTGTGATCCCCGTGTAGATCAGGTTGCGCTGGAGCATCACGTAATGGGTCATCAGCACCGGCAGGACCACGATCGGATACTCCGATCCCTGCGCCTTGTGGATCGTCGTGGCGTAGGCCAGCGTCAGCTCGTCGAGCTCCGTTACGTCGTACTCCACGCTGCGGCCGTCGAAATCCACCGTCAGCGTCCGGTCTTCCGTATTCACGCTCTCGACATATCCCAGGTCGCCGTTGAAAACCTCCTTATCGTAGTTGTTGCGCACCTGCATCACCCGGTCTGCCTGACGGTAGGTATAGCCTCCGCGATTCAGGCTCGGCCCCGAAGGGTTCAGGGCCTTCTGCAACGACAGGTTCAGGTTGGCGGCACCCACGATGCCCCGCTGCATCGGCGTGAGAACCTGAATCTTGTCCGGCCGCTGTCCATAGGCACGCGGCAGGCGCTCCTTCACCAGCCGAACGACCGTGGCTGCCACCCGTTCGGGGTCTTCCTCCTTCATAAAGAAGAAATCCGTATCGCGGCCGTTGCTCGTATCGGGAAAACGGCCCTGATTGATGGCGTGGGCGCTCATCACGATCCGGCTCTTCTGTGCCTGCCGGAAGATTCGCGTCAAGCGCACGACGGGAATCTTCTGCGAGTCGATGATGTCGCGCAGGACATTGCCCGCACCGACGCTCGGCAGCTGGTCGATGTCGCCCACGAGCACCAGACGCATCGTCACCGGAACGGCTTTCATCAGGTTGTTCATCAGCAGGATGTCGATCATCGAGCATTCGTCCACGATCAGGGCGTCTCCGTCCAGCGGATTTTCGTCGCCACGCTTATAGCCGTCCTGCGGATTGTATTCCAGCAGCCGGTGGATGGTCTTGGCATCCATCCCCGTCGCTTCGCTCATGCGTTTGGCCGCACGTCCCGTAGGCGCCGCCAGCAGAACGCGCAGCCCCGCCTTCTTTAACGCCGCGATGATGCCCTGCGTAGTGGTCGTCTTACCCGTGCCGGGGCCGCCCGTGAGCACAATGACCTTGGAGGTCACGGCCTGCCGGATCGCGGCGAGCTGCACGTCGTCGTAGTCGATGCCCGTTTCTGCGGTAAGAACGCCGGGGTCAAGCTCCGTAGTGAACAACGTGCGGCCCGCACTCTCCGCGAGCTCTTTCAGCCGCCGTGCCGCGCCGCACTCCGCATGATAGAACGCCGGCAGGTAGATCGCCTCCCGCTCCGTTATCAACTCCTCGGAGAGGATCATCCGCTCCAACGCTTCGCAGACGGGTGCCGCGTCGGCTTCGAGCAGCGTGCAGGCCGCTTGCACGAGTTGTTCCCGTTCGGCATAGACGTGTCCCTCGTCCGAGAGTTGGCCGAGCGTGTATAGGATTCCGCTCCGGCACCGGCGGGCATCGTTCTTCCCGTAGCCCATCTTGCCGGCGATGCCGTCGGCGGTCTTGAAGCCGATGCCCCAGATGTCGTCGGCGAGGCGGTAAGGATTCTCCCGAACCTTGTCGATACTCTCCGAGCCGTACTCTCGGTAGATCTTGGCGGCATAGGCCGTGCTTACGCCGTAGCTTTGGAGAAACAGCATCACGTTCTTGATCTCCTTCTGCCGCTCCCAGCTCTCGCGGATCTTCTCCACGCGCTTGCGGCCGATCTGCGGCACCTCGTAGAGCCGTTCGATGTCGGTTTCGATCACTTCGATCGTCGCCGCACCGAATCGCTGGACGATCGCACGGGCGAAACGGGGACCGATGCCTTTCACCAGTCCGCTGCCGAGGTATTTCTCGATGCCGTAAACCGTGGCGGGCATCGTCTCCTCCCACGTTGCGGCAACGAACTGGCTGCCGTAACGCTTGTCCACTTTCCACTCGCCCCGGCACAGCAGGACACTCCCCACGGGAACTTCCAGCAGGTTGCCCACGAGCGTAACCAGATCATCGTAGCCCTTTACTTTGACTTTCAATACCGAATACCCGTTTTCGGGATTCTGATAGGTGATGCGTTCCACCACGCAGCGAAGAGTCGTCATAGGCGTCGCTTACATCATCGAACAATGCCAGTACTCTGTAAAAGTACGAAAAATCGCGGAAACGGCAATACCGCAACCGCTCCCGATCCCGACCTGAAATGCAGAACCGGGAGCGAGCGGCCTGCCGAAATACTTCGCAATGGAGCTATCGTCGCTCCAGAACGACTATTTCGGCTGCGACATTCGTCCGCACGAACCGCTCCTGCATCGGATCACGGTATAGAATTAAGATATATTTCCCGAATGTCAGCAGGTCGACCGCAGATTCGGGGCCGAAGAGATTCGGAAGCACTGATCGAAATATGTCCATATCCTTCTAAAAAACAAGCAAAAGATTGTATTTGCGATTATTTATGCTTATATTGCAAATGTTTAGTTCAGGTTACGGCGTTTATCCACCCCTCACATATACTAACCCATAAACCCTAACCACTATGAAACGAACATTGGTTCTTTCTTTGGTGATGTCTGCGTTGCTCTACGGATGCACGCAGCCGATCGCAACGGTAGAGGAAACGACCCCCGTTTCCCGGAACATGTTCAACGAAGAAGTCCTCGCACCTCTGAATTTCGAGCAGATGCGCGAGATTGTCGCAGGTGTGCTCGGCGATGAGGCAGCATCCCGGATTACACCGACGAGCCGGTATGTGCGGGTGCAGTTCAACAACGCCGACCGTATGTGCGAATACAGTATGCGGGGTGCCGCAGAATTGTTGCCCGAACCGCTGTTAGGAGAAACCTACACAGAAGTTTCGGCTTCGGCAGACCGTCCGCGTCCGATGTATGGCTTGATCGAAAGAGACGTTCCTATGCCCGAGGCTGCCGAATGCGAAGTGCTGGAGGAGTATTTCGATCCGACCTCGCCGCTTTCGGGCCTCACGGAAGCACAAGCAGCAAAAGTCAATGAAGCCGTGATGAACAATGCCTTGATGACCCGCGCAGGGATCGATGACTACAATTGGTATCCTTCGGGACGTATCGAGATTTACGACGATCTGGCCGGTACATATATTCCGGTTTCCGGTGTACCGGTCGTCGTGACGGGCTACAAGGCCAATAGCGGAACGACATTGCAGGTCGAAACCTGCACCACCGACAGCGAAGGACGTTACACATGTAAGAAACAGTTTTTGGGTTTTGTTTCCGAACAGGTGAAATGGGCGAACTCCTATTGGAGCATAATGGAAGATAGTGCGAACATCGCCTTTACTTATTCTCCGATACTGGACCGAAAAGCGTGGAATCTGATTATCACTTCTTCGACAGCCGATCGTGCGATGCAATTCGCGTCGGCTTACCGCGCAGCCAATTATATGCACAACAACGGCTATCGTATTTCGAATTTGAAGGGGACGAGCGCTGTCAATATTCGTTGTTTGGATGAAGCCATACCAGCGAATAACAACGATCGGTTCGAACAAGTTTCAGATTCTTCAAATACGATGGTTCTCTATATCTATTGCAAGCGTAAGTCGGCTTTCGATATTTACAACGTCGTACAGCGGGAGTTAGGAAAAGCGGTGCATAATTTACGGATCAATGCCAGTACCAATGACTATCGTACGTTTAATAAAATAATGCGAGAAAGTTGGGGTGAGTTTACGAATTATTATTTTGCCCAGCACGAGTATAGGGGCCTGAATGCGTTGAACAAAATACAGACTTATGCACCTGAATATCAGGGTGACTACGGATATATTCCGTTTCGTCCCGATGCGCTTAACAGACAAGAATGGTTCTATAATACACAACTCGATGCGAGTTCCCAGTGCCGCACTCCGTTGTTCATCGATATTTTGGACGATTTCGATCAGGGTATTTGGCCGGAGAATTTCTCTTACAGTTATATGAAATATCCTCAAGACGAATTTTTCTCGTTGCTTATCGGTGGCTTTTCCGATTTGGAAGAGTGGTCAAGATACTGTAAGAATGTTGCAGAGCTTAAAGAGATGTGTTTCGGCGCTGTCGGCCCTTATGGAACACCGCGTGAAGCGATAAATAAACTCTTCACGGTATATGAGGAGTTAGAAGCTGCTTTGTAGTAGTTTTTCGGCGTGATTTTTGCACTATGATATTCGATCAATCTTCGTTACTATGAAACCCGCGCTTATCCTTCCCGTCTTAATGACCGCTTTGATCGGCTTGTCGTTCTCCTGCTCGAAATCCGATTCTACATCCGAAGTTTTGCTGCCGCAAGAACCGGAGTTTAGGGATGTGAACAGGACTATGGAGGATTGGATACCTTTAGAAGCTGAAGGTAATTATCACAATTATTTCCGGTTTCAGAATGCCAGCGACCATACGTTCTATTTCAATGTTTCCACTAAGTACGGATCCGAGCCATTGGTTACTTATATTCGCCCGGGAGAACAAGGGACAGATCTGATAACATTAGCAAAGGCTCCTATTACAGGTTTGACCGATGCTCTGATTACGGATTTGAGCCTGATGGGATGGATTACGTTCTGGGTCAATGCCCCTGCGCCCGGGGAATTTCCGCCCATCGTGGGCGGCAGGCCGGGGGAACAACGCTGGTTAGCCGATGATCTGGATACGATGGCACAGTATTCGTTTTACGACGGGTTGGAATACGACAGCAAAGAAGCAACGCCGAAAGACCCTGCACGCTGGACGTTCGAGCAGTTTAACGATCACCGCGTTCGCTGGACGTACCGTATCACGAACGAGGATCATGGGGTGGCTGTTCGGCAGACGCTCGAACGATGGGCCAAGAAAGATGACGAAGAGTAGCGCTTTGTCGTCTGAATGAGAGATTACGAGAGCTGATGCATCGACACCAGCTCTCGTTTTTTTACTTTTGCTGCCATCCGTAGGCGATTTGACCGCCGGAATGCTTCGCAATGGATGCTATCGTCGCTCCAGAACGACTATTTCGGCTGCGGCATTCGTCCGCGCGAACCGTTCCTGCATAGGCGTACGGTACAGAACCTCGAATTGCCGCAGCGTTTCCTGTATGCTCTTGGGGCGCTGTTTGTCGATGAAACCGTGCGGAAGCAGCAGCACACTCCGGTCGCCCGGCTGTTGTACCTTCGCAAGCCACGAAAGGAAATCGACGACCTCCGTCGTTTCGAAGGGCGGGTTGGCAACGACGTTCTCGCAGCGGAAATCGATGTCCCGATATGGCCCGATCAGCGTTTGCGTCACAGGATACAGACGTGCGTAAAAGTCCGCCAACTCCCGGTCGACTTCCAATCCCACGATCTGCGAGGGATGCACGCCTGCGGCGATCAAGGCCCGGGTGAGTTGTCCCGTACCGCAGCAGACGTCCATGATACGGCTGTCATTCTCGAAATACCGCACAGCAAGGGCGGCGATCCGCCGGGCCGTAGCATCGGGCGTAAGATACTGCGACAGGCGGACACCGCGTCGCTTCTGCCGCTCGCACAGTGCGTCGTAGGGCCAGTTATCCCCGTCGTAGCGGAACGGCAGTTCACCGTGTTGTTGCAGGTAATCGTGAATTTCGCAAAGCGTATCCGGCCAGATAAGCCGCCGGTTTTTGAAATAGCTGTTCGCAAGCGCATAGCGCTTAGCAATTTTTTCAAATCGTTTCATAGGTCTTAATTCAATTTAGCGTTTCGTTCGTTTCCGATGTCGGACCGTTGTCGGCGATCATCCGGTAATTGTCGTCGTCTACACTGTGGATTCGGACCGTAGCACGGCCTTCGTTCTCGGACGGAGCGATCTCTCGGATCGTTTCGTAGTGCGTTTCGCTCTCCTCGATCTCGATCGGTTCGACGTTTCCTATCCGTGTGTCGGGATGCGTAGGAAAGTCCCAATCCGGACACGTGAGCTCGTCGAGCGTCGTATGGATGTTGCCGCACGTCAGGCCGCATTGTCGTAAAACAAGTCGGGCGGCTTCCTTGTCGGAAACCGCCCGAACGGTGTAGGCTCCTTCGAACGTGTAGCGTACACCTACTCGAAAATTCCGTTTCATCCTATTAAAAGCTATTCCACATGCCGTCGTCGTAGATATGCGCTTCGAGGTATTGCATCCCCGGCTCACAGGAGACGATCTCGATATGAAGCGTCGGGTCCTTCTCCAACGTCTTCATCATCGCTGCGATCGCCTCCTCGGGGTAGCACCATTTCGAGTCGAACTCTCCGCGCATCCAGTTGTCGCGGCCGTCGAGGTCGTACAGGTCGAACCGATCGCCGAGGCCGTAGAGAATCTTTTCGTAGTTCGCTTCATTGTCCGTCGAACAATAGAAGCGGTTGATACATATATTCGCCATCGTAAAACAGGTTTGCGTTCCCGCCGCTTTCAGGCGGGAACAGGTTACAGTCGAATGTTATGCCACCGGCCGTCACAATAGACGTTCCCTTCCAGATAGAGCGTATAGAAGTCGGTGGAGATTATCCGCAGACACAGCGAGGAGTCCTTGCGAAAATCCTCGGTCAGCGTCATAAAGAGCAGGGGCGGGAACCGTTCCCGCGAAAGGTAGCGTCCCGTAGTTTCAGCATCCGCAGGGTGGTAGTCATAGACGTGGAAATGCAGAAACAGCCAGCGGACGATCCGGCGGCGCGTGTCAGCGCTCCGGCTCGACAGCCGGAAGCGATGGACATACAGGTTGCGTATGAAATATTCCGGAAAGGGTATCATTCCCGATTCGGAATCGTTTTGAAAAAGGTTCAGCATTTCGGTCTGTAGCGGTTATCTGAAAGGGCCAGGAAGTCGTCGAGCGTACAGGGGCCGTAATCGAGTGATACCTTTTCCTGAATCGTGCCCGTTTCGTAGCGGAAACTGTAGCAGAGACCATTACGCTCGATAGATCCTCTGTCCCGATCTTTGTTCCACTTGATATCCGGGAGTTTGTTCAACCGCGATCGATGGGCGGCGATATGGGCATTGCGTTCTCGATCGAGGTGTTCCAGGTCGTGCCAGATCTTAGTCAGGTAGTCCACCCAAATATTGACCTTATGCTCGGATAGGACACCGATGCGGTGCGGTGCCGGATATTTATCTCGGATATGAGCCTGCATATGAAGATCTATGTGCTTGAAATTCGAGGTGTCGATGTCGATCGCATAGGTCGGTTTGGGAAAATACTGCTTATTGATCCGAAAGAGGATTCCGTTGCGTCGGAAACAGATACGGCTCTGTTCGAACGAGCAGTATTCCGTATTTTCATTATAGAAAACGCCGTACAACAGTTCCGCATCGGGAATAGTGGGCAGAACTTCCTCCAACAAGCCTTGTGCCCTCTGTATCTCCGAAGTAGTTCGATAGTCGGGAGTAAGCGTCAAGCGTGTAAAGCTCTTCTGGTCCATCCAGCATATCATCGCGCAGACACCCGCGTACGGCAGGATTCGATTTCCCGTACATGGTCGTTCAGAGGAAGTGTTTCCATAACGCGACAGTTCTCGGCCGCTATGCCGAGCAGCACTGAGAGCTTCATACAGGCGGCAGCTTGTGTACGCGCCGCAACGCGGAAGAGATACATGGCGTAGCCTTCCGCCGAAATCCGATAGATGTTCATGGTTCGAAACAATTTGGTGAATATTCTTATTGTGTCGCCAGACCGAATGTCCTGCATGGTCGGACGACGGGGCGGAAACTGCGGCAGGCGGCCCGTGCGACTTTTCCGCGTGCGATACCGTTCGAAGAAGGGAAGATCGTGCGCGGAAAAGGCGATAAGGGACTGTGAGCCTGCCGCTAACTTGCCCCGCGTCCGACCGGGACGATACCGTATCATGCATAAAAAAGCGGGCAAAGAGTCCGACAGCAGCCGATTTTGCCTATATTTGTTTCATAACGACCAAATAAAAATCGATACCTTAGATTTGCGCAGTAAACAGGAGATGAGATAGAGTTGGTAATTTTGTA
>ERZ791915.1471-NODE-1471-length-17740-cov-4.197569_pt1 | contig 17740 bp, 12 predicted proteins | sample MGYA00510139_ERZ791915 | MGnify/ENA primary metagenome ERZ791915 (study PRJEB30046, sample SAMN00792117) | human gut metagenome | study: EMG produced TPA metagenomics assembly of the A metagenome-wide association study of gut microbiota in type 2... | reverse complement strand
GCGGCGGCGGCTTTCGCGGCGGCGGCGCCGGGCGTGGTCATTGACGCTGCCGTATTTATCAAGACGACACAAAAAGTATGAATCGGGGCGCCTTCCTTGCGGAGGGCGCCCCGATTCGTATTGTTGGAAAAAGACGGGAAAGCAGAGGCCGCAACGGGGAGGGCGCAGGCAGCGTGCCAGCGCGTGTCGGGCGCGCTGCGGCCTCCCTGCGAAGGGCGGCGCCGAAAACGTGGCGCTCCGCACGACGGCGATTTCCGTTTTTAGGACCATCCCCTTAAGGCTTGGGCTTTCAGCTGTCTTTTGCAGCTCAGTCCTTTTTGTAAAATACCAGCGTCATTTTATCGGTAATAACTTCTGTTTTTCCCGTCTGACGGTAACCCATTTTTTCGTAAAGACGGCAATTCACCTTTTCTTGTAAAATCGTACTTAATTCCCAATTTGAACTGCCATGCAGAGCTTCAACCATACGGATGGCTTTTTGTGCAATGCCGAGTCGTTGATATTGAGGAAGCACAAAAATAGGAGATATTCTTTTAGCTGTGTCTTTTTCTCCTTTGTCAACGACCCGTACTGCGCCGACGTTTTCATCGAATTCCTGAATAAAATAGTAATAGGTGAAGGGCTGCTGCAACCTCATAATGGTTTTATCAATATTTTCAGCCGCAGGGCTGTTTTCCGTGTCCTGGTACTTTTTATATAAATCCTGAAATGCTTCTGTCTGCATTTGCCACAATTTGCGAGCATCTTCTATGCCGATTCGGATCAGATTCAAATTCTTCCCTCCGCTCTTATTTCTCAATAAATCCCGCGTTATCATCAAATCCGTTTTTTCATTTGTGTTCTGATTCTACATCCGTCCGGTCTGTTGTGCCGATGCATTCATGAGCGGGCGTTTTGCCGTCCAGCACGGTGAAGATCTGCTCCACAACGCACATGCCAACACGCAGCAGCGCTTCGTCCGTGGCTGCACCGAGATGCGGCGTCGCCAGAAAGTTGGGCAAACGCAGCAGCGGCAGGCCGGGCGCGGGCGGCTCGTGGGCGAGCACATCGCAGGCAGCAGCTCCCAGAGGACCCTGCGTCAGAGCGCGGTACAATGCATCCTCGTCCACCACGCCGCCCCGCGCCGTATTGACGAGCAGCGCGCCGGGCTTTGACGCGGCAAGCTCCGCCGTACCTACAAGCCCGCGCGTCTGAGGCGTGAGGGGTACGCCGATGCTCACAACGTCCGCCCGGGCAAATACCTCGCGTACACAAGTGCAGCGGGCTATACCCAGGCATGCCGCGCGTTCCTCTGTCAGAGAAGGCGAATACCCTACAATGCTCATGCCGAACGCACGGCGGAACATCTCTGCGGCACGTCGGGCGATGCTGCCCACGCCCACAAGGCCCAGCGTTTTGCCGTGCAGCTCCATGCCTGTCAGCCGTGCATCTGCTATGGCGAGGGCTTCGCCGGGTTGCAGCATGCGGTCCGCCAGATATACCCGCCGCGCCAGAGCGAGGGTCAGTCCTACGATAAGCTCCGCCACAGACTGCGCGTTTTCGCCCGGGGCATATACCACGCGCACACCGCGCTGCGCTGCCGCAGCCAGGTCCACTCTGTCCGTGCCCGTGCCGTGTATGCCGATGACCTTCAAAGCCGGGCACTGCTCCAGAAAAGCTGCGTCCATGCGCAGGTTTCGGCTGATGGCTGCGTCGGCCCGGCCCAGACAGGCGGGGTCCGAAAAAACCTCAGCCCTGGTTTTAAGCAGCGCCAGCGCGCGGGGATGGATGGGTTCACACAAAAATATTTTCAGCATATAGCCTCCCTGGATACGGTGTGTGGTATGTTCGATGCCTTGCGGTCAGCTCAGCTCCTGTCTTTTCAGGCAAGCTCCCTGTCCGCGGTGGCGTGAAGGATGAGCTCCAGCGCCAGCGGCTCGGGCGCCTTTCATGATACCGTTCCTCTCTTGACATTCTTTGGACCGTTGCAAGATAAAGGGCGGAAACCAATACGGCAGACCATAAATCGGCCACGGGCTGCGCCCATGGCTTAAGGGACCGCAGGCAGAAGTGACACGGGCGCAGCGGACAGGGGAACTGTCTAAGGACATTCGTGCCTTACAGGAAAACCCGGACTGCACCAAGGAGCCGCTGTGCAAATATATTTTTAGTGTGGACGTATACGAAGACCTCATTGGCATCCGTTCCACGGCTGATTGGGCCAAAGGGAATGCTGATGTGCCGTTTATGAAGGAAGTAAAAACGAACTACGCCGCCAGCAACGAAGCTGACGGCGTAATCATAGATGGTTGCGGGGGCCAGATTTGAACTGACGACCTTCGGGTTATGAGCCCGACGAGCTACCGGACTGCTCCACCCCGCGATATAAATTGTCTGCGCCTCTTTAAGGTGCTTATCTAGTATATCCAATAATAACGCCGTTGTCAATACTTTTGCGCTTTTTATTTTTTAAATATCGCGTTGGGTTCGAAACACCTTTGCCTGGACAAGGTCCCGGAACATTCTGTCCCAAGCGGCCTGCTGATTTTTGCCGCCCCCTTGCAGATTCGAACAGACGATATTCAGAATGTGCCGGATCGTTTCCTCGTCATACCGGGCGGCGGTTTTCCAGCGGCCTTCCGCATAATGCTGTGTGTAGTCCTTGTAAAACTGTTCCGCAACCGGCTTCAGCTCCCGGCTGGTGGGCAGGCCGCGCGCCAGCCTCCGTGCGTCCCAAAGCGACTCCTGTGCCTGTTCGAAAGCCTCCCGGGAGATTTTTTGAATACGGTCCAGCTTTTCCCAAACGTCATCCGCACTTAAAGCCGCCGGCTCCAGATCCAGTGTGTACAGCACGCCGGAACGGGATACGCTGTAAAAGGTATACGTTCCGTCCGGCTCCTCAAGGGAAAAGTAACCGTTTGGCAGGATGTTTTTGCTGCGCAGAAACTGCAGCAAATCAGACGACGGCTCGTGTTTCATTGCCGGCTCCTTTCTTAACGCACGAATGCGGTCTCCGCATCTATCATACTTTGCCCTGCGGCGGATGTAAAGAGGAGCGGTGTGACAAAATCCTGTCTGGCAGCCGCCGTTCTGCACAAGGAAGAACTTTCCACCTCGTACGCCTTTTTCAATGAATATCCGCGGCAAAGATGTCCATATAAGTTATAAAGGGCTCAGGCAGCGTATCCGGCCGCAGGAGCATGAGCGGGACGGAGGGGGAGTGCGGGATGACTATCTGGGATACGATCTTCAAAGCGGTGTTCGTGGTAGCAGTGCCCATCACGCTGGCAGTATATGCCTGTGTGTATGTGGGGGAGCGGGCCGAACATGACGTTGCCCGTCCGCGTCCGCCGCGCCGCCGCCCGCCGGGGCGCTGACGCAGAGGGAGGATCTGTTTCTGGGAATTTGGAAAACGGCGCCGGGATTTGAATATCCCGGTGCCGTTTTCCCTTTATAATACATATTATATAAAGCTACTGTGCAGGATAGCTTCGCGCGCCGAACAGTGCGGTCCCGACGCGGACCAGATTTGCCCCTTCCAAAATAGCGTCTGCAAAATCGGCGCTCATGCCCATGGAAAGGTACTCCATGCTCACGTTGCCGCCCTGCGCGGCCTGCGCCCGCTCGAACAGGCCGCGCATCTGTGCAAAGTAGGGGCGGCTCGCGCCCGGCGCATCCGCAGCAGGCGGGATGGACATCAGGCCGCGCACCCGCAGGGAGGGCAAAGCATGGGCGCATTCCAGAAGGCCGGGCAGCTCTTCGGGCGCGATGCCGCTTTTGCTTGTCTCGGCCCCGATGTTGATCTCGACCAGGATATCCTGCCGGATGCCCTGCTTCTGAGCTTCTGCAGCCACACATTCCAGCAGCCTGTGCGAGCCGACGGATTCTATCATGCACGCACGCCCCACCACCTGGCGCACCTTGTTGGTCTGCAGATGGCCGATAAAATGCAGCGGCTTGCCGCTGTATGCGCCGGCGGCGTATTTTTCACAAAGCTCCTGCACGCGGTTTTCTCCAAACAGGTCGATATCCAGCGCAGCCGCCGCGCGCACGGTCTCGGAATTCTGCGTTTTGCTGGCGGCGCACAGAAGAACCTCCCCGGGGGCGCGCCCGGCTGCGCGGCACGCCCGCTCCATTTCCGCGCGCACCTGTGCGACGCGTTCCTCCATCCGCCTGATCTCTTCTGCCGTCATTTAACGCGGCACCTCCAATTCGTCTGTTTGATATACGGCGCGGCTGCCGCCGATGTATTTCGGCCGCGTGCGCGCGCAAAGAATGCCGGCCTCGCCGATGCGGGCCAGACTGAGCCGCACGGGGACGGCCACAGGCCGCAGATGCATGCCGATGAGTGTGCCGCCGATGTCAATGCCCGCGCCCGCGCGGATGTTCTCCACCAGTACGGGGTCCGCCATGTGCGCATATGCGGCGGTGGCAAAGGAACCGCCCGCGTGGGGCTGAGGCACGGCGTTTACCGTTTCCGCCCACGGCGGAAGCGCCGCCCGTTCCACAACGATGGCGCGGTTCAGGTGCTCACAGCACTGCGCGGCCAGATAGAATCCGCTTTCCGCAAGCAGGGGCGCGGCGCCTTCCCACACAGCTTGCGCGGCCTCCATGCTGGAGCCGCGCCCAATGCGCTGGCCCACGACCTCGCTGGACGAACAGCCGATGATAAAAATATCTCCCGCGCGCATCCGGGCTGCCGCCAGAAGCTCCGCCACGGCCTGTCGCGTTTGGGCGCGCACGGTCTCCGTCAAAGTCATTTCAATTCCCTCCCGGCCCGCGTGTCGCAGCACACCGGGCGTTTTTCTTTATTGTAATCCTTTTGCGCCCTCCAATACAAGTGCCGCTGGAAATGAGGTGGTTTTAAACACAGTAAAATCATAGGATAACACAGGAAAAGTCTTTTAAAAGATAAAATCACGTAAAAAATAGACTGTTTTATGAAATACTCTTGACGGTCAAAATTTATGAATCTATAATAAGAGAATAAGAGGGGAAGGTGCGCCTCCGACCGTCCGGGACACGCGGAAAATCCGGGAACATTCCCGGAGAAATGCCCGGCGGCCGCAGGGCGCATGTGAAATGGGGGGATGCTGGTGGACCAGGAGCTTGACATGCTGAAGGACGAAAACACCCGTCTGCGCGTGCTGGCGGAGCACGACTGGCTCACCGGCCTGTACAACCGCCGTGCTGCGGAAGCGCATGTGGATGAAGCGCTGCTGAAAAACGGCGGCGGGATGCTTTTGGTTTTGGATATCGACCATTTCAAACAAGTGAACGACCGCTACGGCCATCTCATCGGCGACGCTCTTTTGTGCGAGGCGGCGCGCACGCTGCGGGATATCTTTTTTCCGCGGGATATCATCGGCCGCGTGGGCGGCGATGAGTTCATCATCTACATTCTGGGCGGATGCTCTCAGGAGGCGGTGGACGGCCGTGCGGCGCAATTGGCCGAGCGCCTGCGAAAGGCGGGCCGGCGTTACGGCATGCAGTGGAACCTTTCCTTTACGCTGGGCCTTGCGGAAAAGCAGGCGGGGGACGATTATATTTCCCTGTTTGACCGTGCCGACCAGATGCTCCTGGCCCGCAAAAAAGCCCGCCGCGCCCGCCGTGCAGACAGTGCGGATGCCGGAGGAGAACGCAGCATCTGCACAGACATGGCGCTCATCCGGCGTGAGCTGCGGGAAAAAGACCCGCCCAAAGGCGCGTTCTGTCAGGATTACGAGACCTTCAAACAGATCTACCGTTTTGTGGAGCGCGGCCTCAAGCGCAGCGGGCAGAGCGCATATATTATCCTGATGACCCTTACGGACGCACAGGGGCAGTTTGTGCCGCTGGCCGCGCGCGAGGAGTATATGAGCCGCCTCAGCGACGACCTGCAGGCCAGCCTGCGCAGCGGCGACCTGTTCGCGCCGTACAGCGGCTGCCAATATCTGCTGATGGTGCTGGGCGCGTCCAGCGAGAACGCGGCCGTCATCGCCGGGCGCATCCACACGCGGTTTATGTCGCGCGTTGCGCCCGATGCGGGGCTGCTGCTGCGGTATGACGTTTACCCCATGGGGGAGCTTCCCCTGCAGCCGAAGGGGTGAAAAAGCCATGGTTTTACGCGGTGAAGGGCTGCTGCTTAAAATATTTTCAAAAAAAGTCAGCAAAAAATCGTTTTGTGACCAAGTTGTGACCGGCGACCGTTATACTGAGTATGTAAGATACATTTCCCGCCCCAAGTGGACGATCAACACGCATTCCAAAAGGAGGAAAAACGCATGAAAAACACATCCAACGCTCTGCGTCGCGTCATGAGTGTGGTTCTGGTGTTCGCGATGATGTTCACCAGCATGCCCACAGGCGCGCTCGCTGAGGATGTTGTCGACCCGGCCCCGTCTACGACGGCGGCCGAGCCGGCTGCGTCTGAAACGACAGAGCCAACCACACCGGAGCCTGCAAGCTCGGAGGCGGCGCCTGCCGCGAACAGCGCCGTGCTCCCGGCAAATGACGGGGACCCGGCGCCTGTGACGTTCACCGTCACGTTCGTGGCCAACGGCGAGACGCTTGTCACCCAGACCATTCAACAGGGTGGCAGTGCCGTGGCGCCGGACGCGCCGCTGGTATCCGGCCAGCGCTTTGTACGCTGGGATACGGATTTTACCAACGTGCAGAGCGATTTGACGGTGACGGCCGTTTACGAGGCCATTACCGCCAAAAACATGACGGTGGAGTACCGGTACAGCGACGGCACGCAGGCGGCCCCCTCCCATGTGGAGCAGGCCGTTGTGGGCGAACCGTTCCATAAGACGGTTCCGTCTCCGGCGCTCGACGGCTTTACGCCGGACAAGGCGGAGGTCGTATTTGCGGTCGAGTCGGTCACCGAAGACCTAACGGTCGTTGTTACTTACAGCGGCGCCGCCCGGAATTACACGGTAAAGCACCTGTTCCAGAACGTGGAAGGCACCGCTTATGCGGAAGACGAAGCGCTGCGTGAAACGCTGGAGGGCACCACGGGCCTGGACACCGCCGCACAAGCGAAAACGGTGGAGGGCTTTACGGCTCTGCCCATCACCCAGGTGAAGGTGGCGTCCAGCGGCGAAACGGTCGTGGAAGTAAAATACGACCGCAACAGCTACCTGCTCACGTGGAACACCGACGGCGGCAGCTATATTGAGCCGCAGATGCTGAAATACGGCGCTGCGGTGTCGGCTCCGGCTGACCCCACGAAGGTGGGCTATACGTTCGCCGGGTGGGATCTTGTTCCCGAAACGATGCCTGCCGCCGCCACGACGGTGACGGCGCAGTGGGCGAACGCCACGCAGGCGTCCTACCAGGTCGTATACTGGGGCGAGAACCTGACGGGCGGTTACGACTACCTCTATGCGGACAAAGCGACCGGCGCTGTGGGCGGCAATATCCCATACAGCACGTCCCTGACCGCCAGCCGTATGCCTCAGGGCCTGGAAGCGGCCGGGTTTGAGCTCGACAGCGCCAAATCTGCGGGAAATGTGGAAATCACCGCAGACGGCAGCGCGGTCAAGAATGTTTATTTCAGCCGCAAGACGTTTACGATTTCGTTCTATCGGCAAAGTTGGGTTGGATGGCCTGATTTTGAGTACAAATGGGTCGAGGATACCAGCCTGCGCATCACGGCGAAGTACGGCGAGGATGTTTCTGCCCGCTGGGAAGCTGCATGTGAGGATGACGGCTGGGGTCCCAATAAAAATGATAATATACAGTATACGCTGATTGCGAATATGCCGGCCGAGAACCTGACGATGTATGAAAAAAGTTCCGGCACGGGAAAGAAGATCGAATATCGGGTTCAAAAGGTGTCGGGGACGGGTTACGACGTCTACGCAACTTTTAATGCGAGCCGCGGCGTTTCTCTGACGGTGGAAGACCAGATGCCGATCACAGGCTTTACATACGACAGCTGGAAAAAAAGCGGCGACTCTCCATTGTGGCTGTATTATACCCGCAACAGCTATAATCTCGTATTTGAGAATTGTACTGGCGTTTCGAATGCTTCGCTGAAATTTGAAGCAAGACTTTCCAGCGCAAAGCCTGCTGATAGCAGCGTGGGCCGGCCGGCCGGTATGGACAGCGACTATGTGTTCATGGGCTGGTATCTGGACGAGGCGTTCCAGACTCCGGTGGACTGGAGCAGCACGATGCCCGCACGGAACCTGCAGGTCTACGCCAAGTGGGCGAAGCCGGATTATACGGTTTCCTTCAACACGCATGGTGCGGATACGGAGACTCCGGCGCCCATCGGCGTGGCGAAATACGACACGATTGAGGACCAGATGCCCGCAGACCCCACCCGTGAGGGCTACGTGTTCGCGGGCTGGTATACGGACGAGGCGTACACCGTTCCGTTCGTGGCCACGCAGCAGATCGTCCGCAACCTGACGCTCCATGCGAAATGGACGCGCACGGACAGCTGCACCTATGTCATCGTGGCGAAGGACACGGAGGGCAATGAGCTCAAACGCGTCGATGGCTCCGAAGTGGAAGTGGGCGCGTCCGTCACTGTAAATGCGCCTGTCATTGACGGTTATCAGGCGCAGCAGAGCAGCCAGAACGTCAAAATTCTGGATGACGGGCAGGAAGTAGTGTTCGTCTATGACAAGCTGCAGAACTGGACGGCCACGGTGCATCATTATATTGAGGGCACCACGGAAAAGGTTGCCGAGGATGTTATCCGCAGCGACCTGACGGTCAACAGCCTGCTGGTATATTCCGCGACGGTCAGCGGTTATGAGTTGGCCGAGGGTACCAGCTATGTTCAGACGGCCACCCGCGAAAACAGCGAGATTACGTTCTATTATAAGAAAATCGCGGATTCGGCGTATACGGTCAACCACTATTACGGCAGCAATGCTTCGCTGACGGAAACTGTTACGGGCACGGCCAAGGCCGGAAGCCTGGTGACGGCGGACGTCATAAACAAAGCCGGGTACACCTGCGTTACATCCGGGGCTGCGCTTTCCGCGTATGTTGCGAAAGACGGCTCTACGGTGATCAACGTGTATTACGCGGCCAACGACCAGACGTACAGCGTTTACTATTATCTGGAAGGCACAGAGACGCCTGTACCCGGCACGACGGCGAAAGAAAACGTGTCCGCGAAGTTTGACGAGACGGTGACGGAAACGGCGCCCGCAGTCACGGGTTATACTGTGGCGGGAGACAGCACCAGGTCCATCACGGTCGGTGCGGACAATGCAGCCAACAAAATCGTTTTCTACTACACGGTGAACAGCTATCCGCTGAATATCACCTACAAATATGCCGATGACGTGCCCGACGCAGCACTGCGGGGCCAGAAGGCGGCGGAGCCTGTATCCAGGGATATCGCGTTCGGTGCGCCTTACAGCGTTGCCAGCCCGTTGATTCCGGGTTATACGGCCAGCGTTGCAGCGGTAGCAGGCACAATGGCGGAGAACGGTGTGACCGTGGAGGTCGTTTACCGCGCCGCTACGGACACGGCGTATACCGTCAAGCACATGCTGCAGGATGTGACAGGTGACGGTTATACTGAAGATGCGGCGGCCCGGCAGACCCTGCACGGCACGACCGGGGCGGACACGAACGCTGCGGCGAAGAGCTATGAAGGCTTTACGGCGCAGGCGGTCGTTCAGCAGGCCATCGCCGCGGACGGCAGCACGGTGGTTGAGATCAAATACGACCGCAACAGCTATGAAGTGACCTATGCTTATGTGGGCACGGCGCCCGCAGGCGCGAGCGCGCTGCCGGAAAAGGCGACTGTGAAATACGGTGCGCCTGTGGCGGTGGCGGCGGCCGCCACGGCCCCGGGCTACACGTTCAGCGGCTGGAGCCAGAAAGAGGACTTCACAATGCCCGCCGAAAACGTGACCATTACCGGTTCGTTCACGGCCAACGGCGATACCGCTTATACAGTGGAGCATTATCAGCAGAACCTGGCGGGCGACGGTTACGACCTTGTGGAGGCGGATACCGAACACCTGACAGGCGAGACCGATACCACTGCGACGGCAAACCCGAAAGCCTATACAGGCTTTACATTTGACGGGACCGTGGAGGGCACGGTTGCCAGCGGCAATATCGCGGGCGACGGAAGCCTGGTGCTGAAGCTGTACTACACGCGCAACAGCTATGAAGTGAGCTATGCTTACACGGGCACAGTGCCCGCAGGCGCAAGTGCGCTTCCGGCCGCCGCGTCCTACAAATATGGTGCGGATGTAACGGTGGCTCCGCAGGCCACGGCCCCGGGCTACACGTTTAACGGCTGGCTCGAGGACGGCAAGGTAACGGCAAGCTTCAAAATGCCCGCCGGCCCGGTGCAGCTCACGGGTTCCTTTACCGCGAATACCGATACCAGGTACACGGTGGAGCACTGGACGGAGGATCTGGACGGCGAGGGCTATACTCTGCGTGAAACAGAAGCGAACCTGACCGGCGTCACGGATACAACGGCGACGGCGGAGGCAAAGAGCTATGAGGGCTTCCGGTTCGACGAGGACAATGAAAACAACGTTCTCACAGGCGTGATCACAGGCGACGGAAAGCTGGTTCTGAAAGTTTACTACGCGCGCAACAGCTATGAAGTAAGCTATGATTACGGCGCTGCCCCCACGGGCGCAAGCCAGCTGCCGGGAACTGTTTCCTACAAGTACGGCGCCGAGGTCCGGGTGGCGGATAAGGCCACAGCCCCGGGTTATACTTTCGACGGCTGGAAGAAAGACAATGCCGAGGTCACGAGCTTTACGATGCCTGCCGGCGCCGTACAGCTCACGGGACGCTTTACAGCCAATACGGACACCGGCTACAAGGTGGAGCACTACCAGCAGAATCTGGCGGGAGACGCTTTCGTCCTGTTTGAGACGGAAGAACAGAACGCCACTACGGATACGCATGTGTCGGCAACACCGAAGGACTACACGGGCTTTACCTACGACGGCACGGTGGACGGAACTGTCACCGAAGGCAATGTTGCGGGCGACGGCAGCCTGGTGCTGAAGCTGTACTACACGCGCGACAGCTATAAGGTCACCTACCAGTACACGGGCAAGGTGCCCACGGGCGCGAGCGAGCTGCCTGCGGAGACGACCGAGAAATACGGCGCTGCTGTTACAGTGGCAGCGGACGCCACGGCCCCGGGCTACACGTTCAGCGGCTGGAGCCGGGAAGACGGCTTCACGATGCCGGCCGAAAACGTGACCATTACCGGTTCCTTCACGGCCAACGGCGAAACTCCTTATAAGGTGGAGCACTATCAGCAGAACCTTGAGGATGACGGCTATACCCTTGCGGAGACCGAAAATCTGACGGGTGAGACCGATACCACTGCTACGGCAAACCCGAAAACCTATACAGGCTTTGCATTCGACGGAACAGCGGAGGGCACAGTTGCCAGCGGCAATATCGCAGGCGACGGCAGCCTGGTGCTGAAGCTGTACTACACGCGCAACAGCTATGACGTGACCTATGCCTATACGGGCACGGTGCCCACGGGTGCAAGCGCGCTGCCGGAAAAGGCGACCGTGAAATACGGCGCGCCTGTAACGGTGGCAGAGGCCGCCACGGCCCCGGGCTATACGTTTAGCGGCTGGAGCCGGAATGACTTCACGATGCCGGCCGAAAACGTGACCATTACCGGTTCGTTCACGGCCAACAGCAACACCGAATACACGGTGCGGCACCACTTCCAGAACATTTTGGACGATGCGTACGATGCCGACACGGCCATGCTCAGCGAAACGCTGAGCGGCACGACGGATACGCTCACGGCTGCTGCTGCGAAGACCGTTGCGGGCTTTACGGCTCAGAGCTTCCAGCAGAAGAACATCGCGGGCGACGGCAGCACGGTGGTTGATATCTACTACAACCGCAACAGCTATACTGTAACGTATGCGGTCACTGGTACCGTGGACCCGAACCCCAACTATAAGCAGGCGGATTACCGCTTCGGCCAGAACGTCGCTGCAGAGGCGGCTGCCGCCAAGGCTGGCTACGACTTCATCGGCTGGGCCAACGAGCCCGCGGTCATGCCTGCGAATGATGTTACGGCGACAGGCTATTTTGTAGCCCGCACGGACACCGCTTATCAGGTGCAGCATTACAAGCAGAACCTTGAGGATGACGGCTTCACTCTTGCGGAGACCGAGGAGCTGACGGGCAAGACCGATACCATCGCAACGGCAAACCCGAAGACTTATACAGGCTTTACGCTTGACCGGACCGTGGAAGGCACGGTCGCCAGCGGCAATATCGCGGGCGACGGCAGCCTGGTGCTGAAGCTGTACTACACGCGCAACAGCTATGACGTGACCTATGCCTATACGGGCACGGTGCCCACGGGTGCAAGCGCGCTGCCGGAAAAGGCGACCGTGAAATACGGCGCGCCTGTAACGGTGGCAGAGGCCGCCACGGCCCCGGGCTATACGTTTAGCGGCTGGAGCCGGAATGACTTCACGATGCCGGCCGAAAACGTGACCATTACCGGTTCGTTCACGGCCAACAGCAACACCGAATACACGGTGCGGCACCACTTCCAGAACATTTTGGACGATGCGTACGATGCCGACACGGCCATGCTCAGCGAAACGCTGAGCGGCACGACGGATACGCTCACGGCTGCTGCTGCGAAGACCGTTGCGGGCTTTACGGCTCAGAGCTTCCAGCAGAAGAACATCGCGGGCGACGGCAGCACGGTGGTTGATATCTATTACAACCGCAACAGCTACGGCGTGAGCTACCGCTACCTGAATACTCCTGCGGGTGCAAGTGCACTGCCTGCGGGCGCGAGCTACCGTTTTGGCGCCGCCGTGACGGTGGCGGAGGCGGCCACGGCTCCGGGCTACACATTCAGCGGCTGGAGCACCGGCGATTTCACGATGCCCGCACAGGATGTGGAGATCACAGGCTCCTTCACGGCCAACGGCGATACCGCTTATACAGTGGAGCATTATCAGCAGAATCTGGCGGGCGACGGTTACGACCTTGTGGAGGCGGATACCGAACACCTGACAGGCGAGACCGATACCACTGCGACGGCAAACCCGAAAGCCTATACAGGCTTTACATTTGACGGGACCGTGGAGGGCACGGTTGCCAGCGGCAATATCGCGGGCGACGGCAGCCTAGTGCTGAAGCTGTACTACACGCGCAACAGCTATGAAGTGAGCTACGCTTACACGGGCACAGTGCCCGCGGACGCAAGTGCACTGCCGGAAAAGGCGGCTGTGAAATACGGCGCCTCTGTAACAGTGGCGGAGGCCGCGACCGCAAAGGGCCATACCTTCAGCGGCTGGAGCACCGGCGACTTCACGATGCCTGCACAGGATGTGGAGATCACAGGCTCCTTTACGGCCAACCCGTACAACGTCACGGTCGAATATTACTTCGACAAGGTTCAGGATACGGATATGACCCGGATGCAGTCTGTCACTTACGGTGAGACATTCACGACTGCGGCGGCCGCAGAAACGGACCGGAACGGCGTACACTATACGCTGGACTGGGTCGAAAACAACGGCCTGACGGTGAGCGACATTGAAGCCGACAACGTGGTCAGGGTGTACTACGCAAAGGATGAAGAGGGCGGCCCGGACGATATCCCCGATTATGCGCAGATCGTATTTACCTATCAGAGTGCGGACGTTCGGAAAGGCACGGTTGATAAGAGTGTGGAAATCCACACCTTTGAACGGCTGAACGGCGAACTGCTCGAAGAGAAGAAAGCCAGCCCGGCCGGTGCAAATGCGGCGGGACGTGAGGGCTATGCATTCGATTACTGGACCGATGGAACCAAGCGCGATGTGACCTCCGGTATGGAGACGCTGAAGAGCGAGGTATACACGGACAATTCAGAATTCACCGCATATTTCGACGTTGATACAAAGGGCACTGACCCCGAAAACCCGGATAAGCCGGACAATGTGCCCGACAAGTATCAGGCGAAAGTGACCTATCAGGCTGTCAATGGCGCAGTTACGCTGGGCGGCAGCACGGGCACTGAGCTGGTCACCTATGTGACTCTGTTCGACGCGGACGGCAAGTGGGCCGAGAACGGCACAGGCAAGCTGGCTGAGGCTCAGGTCCCGACTGCAGCCGCAGCCGCGGATTACGACCCGGCCACCGAACGCTGGACACCGGCCGTACCGGCCGAAGGGGCTGAGATCACGGCTGACGGCGCTGTCTTTACAGTGACGTGGGAGCTGGCGATCTCCGGTTACCAGGTACACTACTACTACGACGGCGTTGAGGATACCGCTTCTGCTGTGAATGCCACCGGCAAGATCGGCGACGCGATTCCCTATGACACCGGCAAGACCACTTTTGACGGCGCGAACTACGTGCTGGAGAATGTGGACGGCGCGGGCAAGCTCATCTCGAAGGATGCGGCTGCGAATATCGTGAACGTCAACTTCACAAAGGATGAGAAGTCCGATCCGACCAAAGACCCCGACCCGGAGGTCCCGGGTGACAACATCCCGGATAAGTATCAGGCAACTGTCACGTTTGAAGCGATCAACGGCGTACTCCAGCCCAAGGGCGGCACGGACGCCCAGAATACGAAGCAGATGACCACGGTCGTGACACTGCTGAACGAGAACGGCGAACCCGCTGAGAACGGTACCGGTTATCTGACTGAAGCACAGATCCCGACAGCGCTGGCGAATCTGGGATACATCGCCAACACGCTGTTCTGGGGCCCGGCGACTCCGACGACCTCTTACGCCATCACAGGCGACATCACCTTTGTGGCGGACTTCAATGCGGAAGGCGTCATTCCGGAAGAACCCCCGGTGCCTCCGGTGACCCCGGTAGGTCCGACGGCGCCGGAAGAAGGCCCGGAGGAAACCATCGACGAGCCTGAAACCCCGCTTGCTCCGGCTGAACCCGAAGCACCCGCGGAAGAGCCCGCCGAAGAGGAGATCGAGGAAGCCGATACGCCGCTCGCTTCCGGCGCCGCATGGGCGCTGCTCAACCTCATCCTGATGCTCTGCACGGCCCTTGTCAGCATCCTGCTGCTCATCGGCTTCCTGGGCAAAAAGAAGAAAGAGGATGAGAACGAGAACGTGGAGTACACGGTGAAGCGCAAAGGCGTGACTCGTGTGCTGGGCCTCATCCCGGCCATTGGCTCCATCATCGCCTTCCTCCTCACGGAGAATATGCGCAATCCGATGGTGTTCGTGGACCGCTGGACATGGCTCATGGTGCTCATCGCTCTGGTGCAGGTCATTGTGTGCATCTTTGCCCGCAAGGAAAAAGAAGAGCCCGATGACAACGCGCAGACCCCGGCTCAGGCGTAAGCACAGAACGCGAACCTCAGGCAAATCCATAACGAAAGCCCCCGAAGGATAATCCCTTCGGGGGCTTTTTGTACATCCTGTAAATTTTGCGGAAAATACGGGACGCGGCGGCAGAGGCTGTGATACAATGAAAAAAACACGTCCTTCGTCCGCATACGGACGGAGGCGAAAGCGGCGGGAAGGGCCGCGGAAAAGGGAGATGCAAAAGCCATGAAGGTAACGTTTATCGGCGCCACGCATGAGGTTACGGGGAGCTGCTCCCTGCTGGAGGTGGGGAACAGCGCTTTCCTGGTGGACTGCGGGATGGAGCAGGGGGAAAACCGGTTCGAGAATATCCCGCTGCCTGTGAACCCGGCAGAACTGAGCTGCGTGCTGCTGACGCACGCCCATATCGACCATTCTGGATATCTGCCCCTGCTGTACAAAAACGGCTTTCGGGGCACCGTGTATGCTACGGAATCCACTGCCAGCCTGTGCCAGATCATGCTGCGCGACAGCGCGCATATTCAGGAGAGCGAGGCGGAGTGGAAAAACCGAAAGGCGCGCAGGGCCGGACGCCCGGAGGCGGAGGCGCTGTACACGATGGCGGACGCAGAGGGCGTTTTATCCCGCTTCCGTCCGTGCCCGTACAACAAGCTGACGGCCGTTGGCGAAGGCGTTGCGGTGCGCTTTACGGATATCGGGCATCTGCTTGGCTCCGCCGCCATTGAGATATGGATGAGCGAGGGCGGCGTTACCAAAAAGATGGTGTTCAGCGGTGACGTGGGGAATACGCATCAGCCCATCCTCAACGACCCGCAGCGGGTGGAGCAGGCAGATTATCTGGTGCTGGAATCCACCTACGGCAACCGGCTGCACGGTGAGCGCCCGGATTATGTGGGCGCGTTGACGGAGATCCTGCAGCAGACCTTTGACCGGGGCGGCACGGTGGTCATTCCCTCCTTTGCTGTGGGCCGCACGCAGGAAATGCTGTATTTTATCCGGGAGATCAAGGAGCAGGGCCGGGTGCACGGGCACGACGGATTCCCTGTTTATGTGGACAGCCCGCTGGCCAATGAGGCAACGAGCATTTTCCTGCAATGCCCCACGGAAAATCTGGACCCTGAGGCGCGGGAACTGGTGCGGAGCGGGGTAAATCCGCTCTGGTTTGAAGGGCTTAGGACCAGCGTGACGAAGGAGGATTCCCAAGCCATCAATGCGAATGCCGTGCCGAAGGTCATCCTTTCTGCCAGCGGAATGTGCGATGCGGGGCGTATCCGGCATCATTTAAAGCATAATCTGTGGCACAGCGAAAATACGGTGCTGTTTGTTGGTTATCAGGCGGAGGGCACGCTGGGGCGCGCGCTGGTGGACGGCGCACCATCGGTAAAAATATTCGACGAAGCGATCGCAGTCAACGCAGAAATCCGCGTGCTGGCGGGCGTGAGCGGGCACGCGGATAAAAACGGGCTCATCCGCTGGCTCCAGGGTGTTTCACCGAAGCCGGCGCAGATATTCGTCAATCATGGCGACGATGAAGCATGTACGGATTTTACCCAGTGCCTGAGAGAAGAATACGGTTACAATGCGATGGCCCCGTACAGCGGAACGTGTTATGACCTGGCCGCCGGGGCGTTTCTGGCCCAGCCCGCCGGAGTGCTGCGCAAAAAGCCGGAGGAGGCCGCGCGCGACCCGCGCGCAATGGCGGCCTTCAGTGAGCTGCAGCGGGCCGTCAAGCAGCTTTCCGCATTGGCCCAGGGGGCGGGAGGAAGACCCAACAAGGAACTCAAGCGCATGGCTGCGCAGGTACAGGCCTTGTACGACGCCTGGCGCGCATGAGCGTATCCTTTGGGGCGTAAAGAGAAAAGAAGTGTCCGCAGAGCCTCAGGAGGCTCTGCGGACGTTTTTTGCCGGAAGCGAGGTCTCACGGCTGCGGCCGCTGCTTTGCGCGGCGCGTACTCCGTTCCGCGCGAGCGGGAGAGGTTGTCAGGCGATAGCTGTCGGAGATCATTTCGCAAAGGTCCTCCGGCGGGACGCCGGCGTTCACCTCCACGGTGTTCCAGTGGGTATGGTTCATATGCCAGCCCGGCGTAACGGCGGGGTAGGCCGCCCGCCAGAAATCGGCTTTCATTGGTTCACATTTCAAATTTACGCATAATTTTCCGTCGCGTTCAAAAACAAGAGCAAACCATTTGCGCCCGGCGGCGTGACGTACCACGACATTGCCGCCGTCCTCAAACGGGCAGTCCACAGCAGCGCCGGGATATGCGGCGCACAGGGCAAGCAGCTCGTCCTTTGTCATTTCCCGGTTCCTCCTTATTCTCAAAGCCCTGCGCGCCGGCACAGGGGCTTGTGCAATGCACACGCGCAGCCGCGCAAGCGGCGGGTTTGAGGCTATTATACCATGGCGCCGCGAAGCGGCCACAGCAAAACCGCGCCTGCTGCGGTTTTGCATGGTTCAATGTTCTCAAAGCCCTGTGCGTCAGCACAGG
>ERZ791915.1469-NODE-1469-length-17767-cov-4.409440_pt1 | contig 17767 bp, 14 predicted proteins | sample MGYA00510139_ERZ791915 | MGnify/ENA primary metagenome ERZ791915 (study PRJEB30046, sample SAMN00792117) | human gut metagenome | study: EMG produced TPA metagenomics assembly of the A metagenome-wide association study of gut microbiota in type 2... | reverse complement strand
GCAACGGCTCGGTTCAGCTGACATAAGCGTCCTTGCTTATAACTTTTGGCAAGCAACCAAAGCGTCCTTGCTTTTGGGACGCCAGTCCCCGTATTTTCCCCCTTTCCCGGGAAAGGGGCTTTCGGCAAGGATGCCGAAATAAGGACACACCGAGCTTTGCAGGAGGCAAAGCCATCAGAGTGTCGTAAAGGGGATAGGGATAGTAAGTCAGAAGTTTGTTTCAAAAACAGACTTTTTCTTCAAGTTGACATAATTTTACCATAAAATTATGATTATTACAATAGCGCAAGCAACATAAAAACGAAATTATTCTTTTTGAAAATATGTTTACATATCAGCTTAAAAATTCCTGAAAAAAGCAATTTAATTCACCTAATTTATTAGCCTGCAAAAAATAAATAAATATTTTTCAAAACCCCCTTGACAGCCTGTTGGCATTGTGCTAAAATACCCAAAGCAAAATCGATTTTTCCGTGTAATATCGGCTTTGTAAAAAGAAAGAGAGCTTGTGCGGAGCGTTTATTGCAAGGCTTTGCACAAAATGTGAAAACGATTACTGAATTTTGTCTGCCGTTAGGTAAATTTTCATCTTTATTTCGGCGGACAACAGGAAAGGTGTGGTGAAATGTTCCAGTTCAAATGGATGCTCGGAAAAATGAAGGGCTACCGTGCGGTGTATGCCGTTGCGCTGTGTTTGTCTGTAGTGATACAGTCATTCTTCCTTACAGGACCGATGATCGTAGAACAGATAATCAGTATATTTATATCCTCGCCCGACGCTTTAAAGAACATTGAAAATCAGCGTGATCTGCTGATATTGCTTTGCGTTGCGATGATTTTATTCGTATTCGTGCGTACCTGCCTTCAGTTCCTTGCAAAAACTCTGTATGAGATAGTATCGCAGGGAGTGCTGCAGAAGGTGCGAAACGAGCTTTTTGAGCGTATTCAGAATCAGGATATGCACTTCTTTGACACTCATACAAAGGGCGACCTTGTAACAAGGCTTACGGGCGACCTTGATATGATACGTCATTCTATTGCGTGGATTATTATGATGGTGGTTGAAAGCAGTGCGTTGTTCCTCTTTACAGTTATATATTTCTTTACGCTTGACTGGCTGATGACGCTTTTTATACTTGCGCTTACCCCGATACTGTTTATTGTGACCCGTATGTTCTCGAAAAGAGTAGGTCCTAAGTATGTGGTACTGCGTGAAAAGCTGTCAAGGCTCAATACAAAGGCGCAGGAGAACATAGCGGCAAACCGTGTCGTAAAGGCTTTTGCCCGTGAGGAATACGAAAAGGAAGATTTCGATAAGTACAACAGGGATTACTGCGAGCATAATCAGCAGGCGGCTATGGTATGGCTCACATTCCAGCCATACATAGAAACGCTTGCACAGGCACTCTGGGCTGTACAGATGCTTGTCGGCGGTATCTTCGTCATAAACGGCAGGATAACCATAGCTCAGTACACCGTATTCTCCGGACTGTTATGGACAATAGCAAACGCTATGAGAAATATCGGTATGCTGATAAACGATTTACAGCGTTTCTTTGCAAGTATATCAAAGATAATAGATATATACTATGCACGTCCGCATATAGAGAATAATCATAACAGCAAGGAACGTCCCCGTCTTAACGGCGATATAGAGTTCAGGAACGTAACTGCAAAATTCGGAGATGTTACCGTGCTTCACGATATAAATCTTCATATCAGGCACGGAGAAACCGTTGTAATAATGGGCTCTACCGGTTCGGGAAAGACAACGCTGATGAACCTTATAGCGAGATTTTACGATGCGTCGGAGGGCGGAGTATATGTTGACGGAAAGAACGTCAAGGATTATGAGCCTGATGTACTTCGTGCGAATATCGGTATGACTACTCAGGAGGTATTGCTGTTCTCGGATACGGTTGACGGCAATATTGCCTACGGCAAATCCGACCTGCCTTTTGAAGATGTAAAGAACTTTGCTCATCTTGCCTCGGCATATTTTATTGAGAAGATGCCCGAACAGTATGATACCATAATAGGCGAGAGGGGCGTCGGTCTGTCTGGCGGTCAGAAGCAGAGAATAGCACTTGCAAGAGCTATGGCTATCCGTCCGCCGATACTGATACTTGACGATACCACCTCTGCGCTTGATATGGAAACAGAGGCAGAGATACAGGAAAACCTCAATAATCTTGACTTTGAGTGTACAAAGCTGATTATAGCTCAGCGTACATCCTCCGCAAGATATGCAGACAGGATCGTTATCCTTGAGGACGGTCGCATAAAGGAATGCGGTACGCACGATGAGCTGATGCGGCAGCGTGGATATTACTATGAAATATATACCCTCCAGAACGGTAATGAAGAGGAGGCGGTTTAAATGGCAAGAAATAAATTCGACGTTGACGAAAGACTTGAAACACCATTTGATTTCAAGCATTTCAAACGTGCAATGGTTTATGTAAAGCGTTATAAGTGGAAGATGATACTGGCACTTTCGCTGTCTGCAATATCGGCAATAGTTGCGCTTATCGGTCCCTTGCTTACAAAAGAGGCGGTCGATGTGGCGATACCCGACGGAAATATACCTTATATAGTATTTTTGTCGATAGGCTTTTTGCTGTCTATAATTGTCAGCGTTGTACTCGGAAATATCCGTCAGCGTATTATGACAAAAGCCGGTCAGCTTATGATATACGATATAAGAAAAGACCTGTTTGCGCATTTGCAGGAGCTTCCGTTCCAGTATTATGACGACAGACCGCAGGGTAAGATACTTGTTCGTGTCGTAAACTATGTAAATAATGTATCGGATATGCTGACAAACGGCATAATCAACTTCATTCTTGAAATATTCAATCTTATATTCATAACGATATTTATGTTCTCGGTTGACGCAAGGCTGGCGCTTGTTATATTTGCGGGTGTTCCCGTGTTCATCATTGTGATGATAATACTGAAAAACAAGCAGAGAAGGGCGTGGCAGGGAGTTTCAAACAAGAACTCCAACCAGACGGCATATCTTGCGGAGAGCATTAACTGTATGCGTGTAACGCAGAGCTTTGCGAGGGAGAACGAAAACCTCGGCATATTCCGCAGACTGTCTACTGCCTACAGAAAAGCGTGGATGAAGGCGGTCACGGTAAACAACTTTGTCAGCTTCTCGGTCGACAATATAAGAGCGGTGGTCGATTCGGCACTGTACTTTGTCGGACTGCTCGTTATAGGCTATCCTGCGGTATCGCTCGGTTCGATACTTGCGATGAGCAACTATTCCTCACGCTTCTGGCAGCCGATAATCAATATCGCAAGCCTTTACAACAACTTTGTAAATGCGGTGGCTTATCTTGAGCGTATATTCGAAACAATGGACGAGCCTGTAGATGTAAAGGACGCCGAGGACGCTTATGAAATGCCTGATATTAAGGGCGAGGTGGAATACCGTGACGTTACGTTTGCATATGAAGAAGGAAAGAACATCCTCGAAAATGTCAGCTTTACGGTAAAGCCCGGAGAGAGCATTGCGCTTGTAGGCCCTACGGGTGCCGGCAAGACTACTATTGTAAATCTGCTGTCACGTTTCTACGACCTTACGGGCGGTGCAGTGTACATAGACGGCAACGATATAAGCAAGGTCACGCTTCACTCGCTGCGTGAAAAGATGGGTATTATGATGCAGGACAGCTTCATATTCTCAGGCACTATAGAGGATAATATCCGATACGGCAAGCTGGACGCTACCGAGGAAGAAATAAGGGCGGCGGCAAAGACGGTATGTGCAGATGAATTTATCATGGGGCTTGAAAACGGATATAAGACCGAGATGTACGAGGGAGGCTCGCAGCTTTCGGGTGGTCAGCGTCAGCTTGTATCCTTTGCGAGAACGCTTATATCCGATCCGAAGATACTGATTCTTGACGAGGCGACCTCATCTATTGACGCAAAGACCGAAAAGGAATTACAGAAGGGACTTCAGGAGCTGCTGAAAGGCAGAACGAGCTTTATTATCGCCCACAGACTTTCAACAATCAAGAACTGCGACAAGATAATGTTCATCAGCAATAAGGGCATTACCGAAGCAGGCACGCACGATGAACTTATGGCGAAGAAGGGCGACTATTACAAGCTGTGTATGGCACAGAAGTGATATAATGATGAAACTTATAAAAAATACAGCAATAATACTGCTTGCACTCGGTGTTGTTCTATTAGTATCGTGTACCGTACAGGTGCAAATATCCGACAACGGTGAAGGTGAACCGATATTTCAGACGGCTGACGATGAAAATTCGCTCAAAACGTCAAAATCGTATTTGGACAATATGACCCTGAAAGAAAAAATCGGTCAGATGTTTATTGTTTGTCCTGAGGCTCTTAATGTAAGCGAAAACGCCGAAACTGCACGGGCGGTTGATACCGTGACAGAGGTAATGCGTGAGAATCTGGAAAAATTCCCTGTAGGAGGTATAGCTGTTTTCGGCAAAAATATCACAGGAGCAGAGCAACTGCCGAGATTTATCTCCGATTTGCAAAGCAACAGCAAATATCCACTTTTTGTTGCTGTAGACGAAGAAGGCGGCAATGTTGCCCGTGTCGCAAATTCAGGATTTTTCAATGTAGCAAGCTATAAGAGCATGGCAGAAGTCGGAAAAACCGACAATCCCGCAAAAGCGGAGGAAGTAGGCAGAAAGATAGGTTTTTATCTTAAAAAGATTGGCTTTAATTATGACTTTGCACCTGTAGCGGACGTAAATACAAATCCCGACAACATAGTGATTGGTGACCGCTCATACGGCAATGATCCCGTTACAGTCGGTAAAATGGTATCCGCACAGCTTGACGGTTTGCATAAAAGCGGTATTATAGGAACGCTCAAGCATTTTCCGGGTCACGGTGATACAAAGGATGACACACATTCGGGATATGTCAGCGTTAATAAGTCGTGGGACGAGCTTAAAGCCTGTGAGCTTGTACCGTTCATTTCCGCTCTTGATAAGGCTGATACAATAATGGTATCGCATATTACCGTCACATCTATTGATAAATTGCCCTCGTCGCTGTCTTATGAAATTATCACCCGTAAATTACGCAATGAGCTTGGATATAACGGAGTAATCATTACGGATTCTATGGCTATGGGAGCGGTTGCTGACAGCTATACGTCCGATATAGCGGCTGTTATGGCTGTAAAGGCGGGTGCTGATATTATTCTTATGCCTGAAAGCCTTGAAAAATCCTTCAACGCAGTGCTGAATGCCGTGAACAGCGGAGAAATAAGTATAAGTCGTATTGAGGAAAGTGCAGAACGTGTATTGACCTTGAAAGCAAAATATAAAATAATATGATTTACTGACTGCTGTAACTGACGGTTACAGCAGTTTCAGACCGTCGAAAAACCTCTATCGTTATCCAAAAATGGGGTTTGGGGCGTAGCCCCAAGGCAGGTCGCAGGGACGCCAGTCCCCGTATTCACCCCCTTTCCGGGGGAAAGGGGGCAGGGGGATAGGGATAATAAATCAGAAGTTTATTTCAAAAACAGACTTTTTCTACAAGCTGTGACTGCTGTAACTGACGGTTACAGCAGTTTTGTTTTGTCTATATTTACTAAATCTTCAGGCTTACAGATGAAAATATTCTGTTATCGGCTGAAAATACTGTCATTGCCATATAATTTTTATATTGCTGACTTGCTTTTCAGCCATTTTTATGGTAAAATGTAAGCAGATAATGCGGTTACCCGTATTTTGTAACAGGAAATATATCAATTCACATCTCGAAAGGACACATCATGGAAAATAACAACATGAATGAACAGCAGCCAAACTGGCAGCAGGCGCTGAATGAATTCAGCGATCAGCCCCAACAGCCTGTTTCGCAGGCACAGCCCCAGCAGTATGCACAGCAGGCACAGCCCCAGCAGTACGCACAGCAGGCACAGCCTCAGCAGTATGCACAGCAGGCACAGTCTCAGTTCAATCAGCAGGCACAGCCCCAGTTCAACCAGCAGGCACAGCCTCAGCAGTATGCACAGCAGGCACAGCCTCAGTTCAACCAGCAGGGACAGCCCCAGTTCAACCAGCAGGCACAGCCTCAGTTCAATCAGCAGGCACAGCCCCAGTTCAATCAGCAGGCACAGCCCCAGTTCAATCAGCAGGCACAGTTTGCACAGGCTGACGGACAGTATATGCAGCAGGGTATGCCGGCTTATGATGCAGGCAGTTTTGCGGTAGTTCCGCCTAAGAAGAAAAGCAGTGCGCTCAAGATAATTCTTATTGTACTTGCGGCTGTTATCGTAGTCGGCGGAATACCTCTTGCTTTATATTTTGCGGGAGTTTTCGGAAAGTCCGGCGGCGGATACGAAACTCTTGAAAAGAACTATTTTGCTGCGGCAGAAAAGAAGGCCGATGAGATCTTCGGCGGAGCTAAGAACATAAAGACAGGTATCGAGCAGACATTTACCATATCCGCTTCAAAGGATGTGTTGGGCATTAATGCCGATGTTGCTCCTACCGTAATCAAGGCGACAAGCTATGCGGACACTTCCGCTGAAAAAGGCTCGGGTACAGCTTCACTCTGTGCCGGCAGTGACGAGTATCTTACGGTAAAATACTGGATGTCGGGAGATAAGCTGTATTTCACTGTTCCCGATCTTACCGAAAAGTACATAGTGATGGATGTCAAGGAGCTTGCTTCTTCAATGAAGGATATTTCTTCGGGCAAATCCGATATCGGCAATATACTTACTCTTTCGGATGCTACAGATGAAATGCCCTCGTCATCATCGGGATATGAGGATATTTTAAAGAGCATTGACGAAGAAACTATCAACAAGGCTATTGAGATCATAACAGACGCTTACTTCAAGAATTTCACCGCAACGGAGAATAAGTCGGATTCTTTGAAGGTTTCGGACGGCACTGTAAACTGCACATCGTACACAATTGATTTCACAGCCGAAAATATAATCGCTTTCTGCAAGGACGTACTTGATGCGGTTGAAAAGGAAAGCAAGATAATGGATGTACTTTCACAGTTCGGAATCGACAACGCTTCATTCCAGTATCTCAAGACGCTTGTAGACGATGCTACAAAGGATGCACCTGAGGACGAGCTCAAGTCTGTAATGGCTACAATGATCGTTTATGCCAAGGATAACAATATCATCGGCAGAAAGATAACAATTTCCGGCGAGATTGAGATTCTCCTTGTAACATACTCTGACAATGCACAGTTTGATTATTCGCTGACAGCGTCAATCTCAGGCGATACACTGTATGCAGGTGCAAAGGGTACTGTAAACGGCAATAACTACACCGGTACTGGTTCTGTTACATTTAACAGCGAAACAGCTATCACGGCTGACTACTCATTTGACGCAACAAACGGCAACGGTACATATAATTTAAAGGTCACGACAGACGACAACGAGAGCTTTGAGGTAAAGTTAAACGTAGCTATGGACGGCAACAACGGTACTTTTGACATTGCGGTTGCTTCAAACGGCACAGAGATGCTTTCTATCAAGGCCGACAGCAAGGAAATAGCTTATGTTGACGAGGCGATTCCCGAAGTAAATGATTCAAATTCGGTTGATATCAATGACAGCGCTGCTCTTGAACAGTTCAGCACAGAGATCTCGGCAAACATTCCTCAGCTCATTACAAAGATTCAGAATGTAAAGACACCCGATATTGTTTGCTATGCGTTCAGCGAAATGATCGCCGCAGGCGGATCGTTTTAAGAATTGAAACGGCAATAGGACAGATACGATATTAAATGATATTAAATGCCTTCGCTTAAGTCTTTTGAACTTAAGTGAAGGCGTTTTTTCTGTTAAAATGTGCAAGATAAGCATCGCCGGAAGCTATAAGGAACAGCTATAGACGGTATTTTGATGTGGTCATATCTGTAAATTCTATATAACTGTTTTGCTCAATAAAAATTAACCGATTTACTGCTTGATATATTTTTGAATACTAAAATAATTCGGTTTAATTTATCATCGGCTTACAGTGCGTTTTTATTCCGGTGTCAATTATAATTTGTCTGTAATTTTGATAAATCGTATGCGTAATTAATAACAAATCACACTAATAATATGTAAACTGCTTTAATTGCTCTGATTTTCTTTATATTTTAAAAAATAAATGTGTTATTTCTATGAAAATGTAACGATTAATATTGACTTTTTTGTTGAGATGTGCAATAATATTAAATAAAGATAAGGAGGTAGTTATCTTATGATGGGAATAAAGGAAAACTTTAAAAGAGGCACACTCGAGATGCTCATTCTTCATCTCTTAAAGGGTGAGGAAATGTACGGCTATCAGTTGACTCAGGAAATTGGCAAGAGAAGCAACGGTACATTCAGAATCACTGAAGGTTCTATGTATCCTACGCTTTACAGACTTCTGGACAAGGAGCTTATTGCTGATCGTCTTGAACTTGTAGGCAGAAGACGTACTCGTGTTTATTATCACATTGAGCCTAAGGGTCTTGAGTATCTGGACAAGCTGGAGAAGGAATATGAGCTTACCAGCGCAGGTATTGATGCCATTATGAGTTATGTTCCTGAAGACGAAGAATAATTGATTCTTCGCTGAAAACGGCGGTGTACGTTAAGTGGTACACCGCCGTTTATCACATTCCGGCATATTATTAAGGAGAATGATATGTTAAGTTACAGTAAATATATAATAGACGCACACGCTCATATTTTTCCCGAAAAGATCGCACAGAAAGCGACAGACAACATCGGCAGTTTCTACGATCTGTATATGAACTTTGACGGTACGGCGGATATGCTTATAAAGCAGGGCGATGAGTGCGGCGTTTCAAAGTATGTTGTACAGTCTGTTGCCACAGTGCCGCACCAGGTAAAGAGAATCAATGATTTTATCGTGAAGTCGGTAGAAAAGTATCCGGATAAGCTGATAGGATTCGGTTCACTACACCCGGATATGAAAGGCATGGAAGAAGAAATCGACAGGCTTATTTCTCTCGGCCTTCACGGGATAAAGCTACACCCGGACTTTCAGAAATTCGCTATAAACGATGAAAAGGCTTGCAGGCTGTATGATGCGGTAGGCGATAAGCTGCCGTTTCTTATTCATACAGGCGATAAGCGTTATAATTATTCAAACCCGTCACTTATGGCGGAAATAGCGAGAAAATATCCGCATACCCGCTTTATTGCCGCTCATTTCGGCGGATGGTCGGAGTGGGAAAAGGCGGAGCAGGAGCTTGTTGGACTTGATAATATATGGGTAGATACCAGCAGTTCTTTCTATTCTATGACACCCGAAAAAGCCGCAGAGCTTATTACAAAGTTCGGTTGCGACAGGATATTCTTCGGTACAGATTATCCTATGTGGAGAGCGGACAAGGACCTTGAGTTTCTCGATAGGATACCGCTCGGTGAAGATGTCAAGGAAAAGGTGCTGTGGAAGAATATAAATGATTTTCTGGGATTGGGGCTTTGTTGATGAACGTTGAAAAACCTCTTATATTCGTATCTCCGATAAAGAAAAAATCCGTAATCAAATCCGGCTATCACGGGTATTCTCATAAATGCGGAATATTACTGCTTGAAAAAGTGTTTTCTCATATCGGGCTTGATTTTTCGGAAAGTGATATAGTAAAAGCCGAAAACGGAAAGCCGTATATCAAGGGAAGTCCTGTTTATTTCAGCATTTCTCACTGTGACGGACTTGCTGTGACTGTTTTATCAAAGGCTCCTGTAGGGGTTGACTGCGAGAGCGTGCGCCGTACAAGCGGTGCTGTTATGAAAAGGTGCTACGGCGACAGGGAAACGGAACATATTCTGACTTCTGCGGACAGCGACAAGGCATTTTCACGGCTGTGGACGCTCAAAGAAAGCTATGCGAAAATGACAGGCGAAGGGGTAGGTTCCGATTTGAAGATGAAGTGCTTTGATGAGGAAAACGGCAGGACACTTTTTGAAAGCGGTGCGGTTTTTTATCATTACGGCACACGTTTTAATAATGAAGATTACTATATAAGCGTCTGCGTCAAGACGGACGATAAAAAGTCGGTTGATATTATTAAAAAGGCAGATTTTGACATTGACAACGAACATATTTTGTTGTACAATGTATCAGATAACTGAAAAAAGCGAACGGGAGCTTGTTTGACAGGCTGAGAGGGAAATGGAATTTCCGACCGATAACTTGATTTGGGTAATGCCAACGTAAGTAAAACAGCGCATACGGTGGTGTTCCGTATGCGTTTTTTATTGCCCGAAAGGAGTTTATATATGAACATAACACCAAAGCAGATGCTTTTATATGCGGTAAGCGACAGAGCGTGGAGCAACAGTGACGAGGAATTTCTGTCACAGGCAAAGCAGGCGATAAAGAGCGGAGTTACAATATTCCAGCTTCGTGAAAAGCACACGGAATATGAACATTTCAGAGAGATTGCCCTTAAGCTGAAGCCGATATGCAAGCAGTACAATGTTCCGCTTATTATCAACGATAATGTAAAGCTGGCAAAGGAAATCGACGCAGACGGCGTTCATCTGGGACAGGACGACCTTGACATAAAAGCCGCAAGAGAATATCTCGGAGCGGATAAGATAATAGGCGTATCCGCTCATAATGTAAAAGAGGCGCTGGAGGCGGAAAACGGCGGTGCGGATTATCTCGGAAGCGGTGCGGCATTTGTGACCTCGACAAAGACGGACGCAGGTGCGATAGATCACAAGGTGCTGTCCGATGTTGCACATTCGGTCAAAATACCTGTGGTTGCGATAGGCGGCATAAATAAGGATAACATATCACAGCTTGAGGGGCTTGGCCTTGACGGAGTAGCGGTAGTCTCGGCAATTTTTGCGGCTGACGATATTTCGTCTGCTGTTATAGATTTAAAGGCTAAAGCCAAAAAAGCAGCGGAAAGTTCATCGAAGTAAGAAAGGACTTGATATTATGAAAAAGATACTTACAATAGCAGGCTCGGACTGCAGCGGCGGTGCGGGAATACAGGCTGACATAAAGACAATAACGATGCACGGAATGTACGCAATGAGCGCAATCACGGCGCTTACGGCGCAGAATACAACGGGCGTATACGGTATTATGAACAGCTCGGCTGATTTTCTGAAGAATCAGATAGACTGCATATTTAACGATATTCGTCCCGATGCTGTAAAAATAGGCATGGTAAGCGATGTTGAAATAATCGAGGCGATAGCGCAAAAGCTGAAAGAATACAAGGCTGTGAATATAGTAGCCGATCCTGTAATGGTTGCGACCAGCGGCAGCCGTCTTATCAGCGAGGACGCTACAGACGCACTTATGACAAGGCTTCTTCCTCTTGCGGATATTATCACGCCGAATCTTGCGGAGGCTGAGGTGCTGACCGGTATGAAGATAACCACAAGAGATGAAATGGAAAAGGCGGCAAAGGTGCTTTCCGATAAACTCCCTTCAACCGTCGGAATAGTAATAAAGGGCGGTCATCTTGACGATACAGCCGACGATCTGCTTTATGTCGGCGGTGAAAATCACTGGATAAACGGCAAGCGCATAGATAATCCGAATACGCACGGCACTGGCTGTACATTCTCATCTGCCATAGCCTGCAACCTTGCTTTAACGTCAGACAAGGTACAGGCTGTCACAAACGCAAAGGAATATCTTGCGGGAGCAATCGCTGCAAAGCTGGATTTAGGTAAGGGCAGTGGTCCGCTTATGCACAACTATAAGATAGTCGAAAAGGATATATAAGATGTCCTTTGTTGAGTTTAACAATGTCACATTCGGCTATAAAGAGGACGATTATCTTCTGCTTGAGGATCTGTCGTTTTCGGCTGAAAAGAATGATATAATTACCGTTATCGGTGCGTCCGGCTGTGGAAAAAGCACGCTGTTCCGTCTTATGACCTGTCTTGAAACGGAATATAAGGGCAGTATCACGATAAACGGGAAAACACCGAAAGAGGCGACCGGCACGGCGGCATTCATGCCGCAGAAGGATCTGCTTATGCCGTGGCGGAACATACTTAAAAATGTGACCTTGCCGCTTGAGGCACTGCCTATGTCAAAGGCCGAGCGTATCTCGCAGGCAAAAGAGGCAATAGAAAAAGTGGGGCTGTCGGGCTGTGAGAATAAACGTCCGTCAGAACTTTCGGGCGGTATGCGTCAGAGAGTATCGTTTGCAAGAACGCTTGTACAGCTGTGGCACGGCAGGGAGCTTATGCTGCTTGACGAGCCGTTCTCGGCACTGGATTCGCTTACGAGAATCTCTATGCAGGACTGGCTTATCGGGCAGGTAAAGGGACTTGATGCCACAGTTATGATGGTAACGCACGATGTCGAGGAAGCTATGCTTGTCGGCAATAAAATCTTTCTGCTCAGCGGCAGACCCGTAAAGCAGATAAAGGTCATTGATGTAAGTCATATAACCTGCCGTGAGGATCTGTATACCCCGTCATCTGTCGAACTTAAAAACGAACTTGTCAGGGCATTCCTTACGGAAAAGGCAGAGAGGGGAGATAATATATGAAAAAACACCTTCCCGCAGTGCTGACCGGAATAGGTCTGCTTATATTATGGCAGGTCATTGCAATGTGCATAAATGCGGCATACATACTGCCGTCACCGACACAGATTGCAGTGAAAATATGGGAGCTTCGGGAGCCGCTGTTTACGGTACATACTCCTGCGACAATGCTTGTAACGCTTATCGGACTTCTTATTTCCGTGGTTCTCGGTGTTGGGCTTGCCGTTGTTATGGAGCGTTTTGAGTGCGTAGAAAGAGCGTTATACCCTGTAATCGTCACAACGCAGACGATACCGGTAACGGCGATAGCTCCGCTCTTTGTGCTGTGGCTCGGATACGGTATATGGAGCAAGGTGCTTGTTGCTGTGCTTATAACATTCTTCCCGATAACCATATCGGTACACGACGGACTTAAATCCGCAAAAAGAGAAAACGAGGAGCTGCTCAGGACTATGGGAATGAGCGGTACGGCGATATTTTTCAAGCTGAAATTTCCTGCCGCATTGCCGTCATTCTTTTCGGCAATAAAAATGGCGATACCGCTCAGCATTCTTGGAGCGGCAATGGGCGAATGGCTTGGTGCGCAGAGCGGACTGGGATATTTCAGTAAACGTATGATGACACAGCTTGACGGTGCGGGAGTATTTGCTCCGGTAGTCGTTCTTGCGGTGTGTGCAATGCTGGTTGTAGCTGTTATCAGTGCAATAGAAAGAAAACTAATAACATGGAGAAAGGAAATTTAACATGAAAAACAAAAGATTTACGGCGGTTGCCACAGCGGCGGCTATTATGCTGGGTGTGTGCGGCTGTGCAGGCAACACGGCTTCGTCTACGGTAGGAGGCAGCACCGATGTTTCTTCTGCAAGCAGTGAAGCGAAGGATCTCGAGGAGGTTTCTGTTGTACTGGACTGGTACCCCAACGGCTCGCACGTTTTCCTCTATGACGCTATAGAGGAGGGCTATTATGAGGAAGAAGGACTTAAGATAAAGGTTGAGTTCCCCTCAAACACGAATGACGCTATTTCAATGACCTCCGCAGGCAAGGCTGATATAGGATTTTACTATATGCACGATGTAATACAGGCTAATGCCAATCAGAATATTCCCGTTGTTTCTATCGGTGCGGCGGTACAGAATCCCGTAAATGTGCTTATGTCGCTCGGTGACAAGAACATAAAGACTGTAGCTGATTTAAAGGGCAAGAAGATAGGCTACGGCGGATCTGTCCTCAATGAAGCGTTTGTAAAGACGATGCTTAAGAACGCAGGTCTTAAGGAGGACGATGCGGAGCTTATTGATGTCGGATTTGAGCTTATGTCTTCTATGACAACAGGACAGGTTGACGCTACGATCGGCGGATTTGTAAGCCACGAAGTACCTGAGCTTGAAAATCAGGGCTTTACCGTAAACTATATCAAGCCTACAGAAAACGGCGTGCCTGATTATACCGAACTTGTATTCGTAACATCTAAGGAAAACGCAGAGAAGAACGCCAACAAGCTGACAAGATTCCTTCGTGCGACAAAGAAGGGCTATGAGCATGTAAAGGCAAATCCCGAAAAGGGCGTTGAGAACCTGCTCAAGAATCAGAACACCGAAAACTTCCCACTCAACAAGGACGTTGAAACAAAGAGTGTAGCTACTATCCTTTCTCTTGCTGAAAAGGATGGCGCACCTTTCTTATCACAGAGCGAGGAAACATGGACAAACAACATCAAGTGGATGCTTGACACAGGCGTTATCACTAAGTCAGTTGACGCTAAGGATATGATTGTAAAGCTCGTTGACTGATTATAATTTTATATTAAGCCGTCTGCATTACACAGGCGGCTTTTGCAATATAAACAAAAAAATCCTTAAAATTTGTGCATATATCCATATTTTACTTTATTGCATCTTTTCAGCAGACAAAACGTAGTTGTGAGATGTATAATTATAAAGCGTAAAAATACAAATTCGTTTTGTTCCGTCAGAATCTATGTATTTTTATCGTAAAATGGAGGTAAATATGAAACTCAAAAAAATTCTTCTCAGTACATTAGTTTTTGCCGTGGCAGCGATAGTGTGTGCGTTGACAGTTGGCGCTGAAAAAGCAGGCGATTATCAGATCTATGCTACAGGTGCCGATACTGCCGCAATTACTTCTTACAGCGGCACTGCAACAAGCATTACAATACCGTCGAAACTCAACGGTTTTAAGGTTACTCAGATTGAACGCAACGCATTTCGTGGTAACACAAAGCTTACAAAGGTAACTATCCCCAATACCGTAACCGATATATCAGACGGCGCTTTCGGAGATTGCACCTCTCTCGAAACTGTCACTATCCCCGACAGCGTTAAGTCTATAGGTGCAGATGTTTTTGAAAATACGAAGATACTTAAAAAACAGAGCAAATCATCAACCAAGTATGTCGGAAAATGGCTTGTCGGTGCGAACACAGGCACTCTGACGGTCAAGAACGGTACTGTCGGAATAGCTGACAGCGCCTGCCAGACAAACTATAATATAAAAACACTGAACCTTCCTTCAGGGCTTAAATACATCGGTTCACTTTCCTTTGCATATTGTACGGGTTTGAAGAAGGCTAATATTCCTTCATCAGTTGAGCGTATAGGAACATACGCATTCACCGGAACAGCTGTCGTAAACAATCAGCTTGAAAGTGCGGACATTGCTTATATTGATAAATGGGTCGTTGACAGCTTCTATGAAATAAGCAATGCGAACATTACCGCAGGAACAGTCGGAATTGCCGATTCTGCTTTTGAATCTACTGAGCTTAGAACGGTTAAATTACCGTCTTCACTCAGAATAATAGGTATTAGTGCTTTTTCCGATACATACCTTACAACTGTTTCGATACCGGCAGGTGTTACTACTATAGGGACAGGAGCTTTTTCACAGAGCGATTATCTGAAATCGGTCACTGTAGCGGATTCCAATAAGAATTACTCATCTCAGAACGGTGTTCTGTACAATAAGAATAAAACTGTGATTATGCAGTATCCTCCCGCAAAAACCGATAAGACGTTCTCAATTCCTTCTACAGTTACGGTAATAGACAGCGTTGCTTTTACAGACGCTAAAAAACTTACATCTGTGACTTTCCCTTCTTCGCTTAAATCTTTAGGCGAAGGTGCTTTCGGAAGAGCGTCGGCTTTGACTTCCGTAAAGTTCGGGGCAAATGTGAAATATATCGGTGCGTTTGCGTTTATTGACTGCAAATCGCTGACAGGTGTAACACTCTCATCAAATCTGCGTGATATAGACAGCATGGCATTTCTGAACTGTGACAAGCTTACAAAGATAACAGTACCGAAAAGCGTAAAGAACATAATGCCCTATGCGATAGGTTATTGCTATAATAATGACAGTATCGGGGATATTTACACAAATAGCGGCTTTACGATATATGGTTATGGCGGTGAAGCAAAACGTTATGCAAATGAAAACAACATAAAATACGTCAAGCTGTCTGATGCCAATGTTACCGCAGTGAGCGGTTTCAAATGCTCTTCCAAGACAAGCACATCGGTTACATTACAGTGGACAAAGAACTCCACCGCTTCCGGTTATGAATTACAGCAGTACAAGAACGGTAAGTGGGTCACTATAGCAACTCCCTCTGCTTCAACCACATCTTATACGGTCAAGAGCCTGAAAGCGGGAACAGCAGGCTATCGATTCAGAATCAGAGCGTACAAGACAGTCAGCGGTACAAAAAAATACAGCTCGTGGAGCAGTGAAGTAAAGGTAAACACAAATCCTTACGGCGTAGGCGGATTCTCTGTTAAATCAAAATTCAGCGTTTCCGTAACATTACAGTGGAATAAGGGAACGACAGCAAGCGGCTATGAGCTTCAGCAGTACAAGAACGGCAAGTGGACAACTATTTACACGGCTGATAAGGCAACTGTAACGAGCTATACAGTTAAAAATCTCAAGGCAGGAACAGCCGGCTATCAGTTCCGTATCCGTGCATATAAGACCTACGGCACTAAAAAGCAGTACGGTTCATGGAGCAAGGTTATAAAGGTGAATACTAACCCCTACGGTGTTGGTGGATTCAAAGTTAAGTCCACAGCGAAAAACTCTGTGACATTGCAGTGGAACAAGGGAACAACGGCAAGCGGTTACGTCATTGAAAAATGGAACGGAAACAAGTGGGTACACGTTGCAAGAATAACAAGCGCAAGCACAACTACCTACACTGTAAACGGACTTAATTCAAATACAAGCTATCAGTTTAAAATACGGGCTTTCAAGTCCTATTCCACAGGCAATCAGTACGGCACATGGTCAACTCCGTTGACAGCGAAAACATCTAAATAAATAGCAAAAGGGGCATGGTTGAAATCCATGCCCCTTTATTATTACTGTCTGCTGACGGGTATCTAAAACGATACCCGTTATTTTTATATTATGATTCCGCTGAGGTGGTCTGTTTCATGCTGTATTATCTGAGCGGTGAAGCCCTCATACGTTTTTATCTTTATCTTGAAATTTCTATCAAGATAGCGTACTTTTATCTTCTTGTATCGCTTTGTTTTCCGTAAACCGTCAAGCGACAGACAACCTTCCTCCGTTTCATAAGCACCGTCTGACTTTATTATTTCGGGGTTGTACATAAGAAGGTAATCGCCGTTGTCGTTTATGGCGATAATGTTTTTAAGTATGCCTATCATATTTGCCGCCATGCCGACACAATGCTCGGAATTTGCAATCAATGTTTCGAGCAGGTCTTCGCCGGTTTGCCTGTCATTTTCTGTCGCAGGGGCGGACTTCTGCGACAGCAGGAAAATATCTCTGTTAATTTCTTTTATCATAATACATCTGCCTTTTTCTTTTTATTTTAGCATATTTCAAGCTATTTTGGCAAGTGGGGGAAAATGACGTTTGCACAAAATGTAACCTGTTTGTGCTGAATACGATATTGCTTATTGTGCGTTTATGTATTATAATAACCTCAGACAGACAATCCGCATAAGCGGATTATCCCGTGCAAAAGCACGGTAGGCGGGTACCCGCCTGTCTGAGAACATTTTATCATCAAATCCTTTTGCCGTTGGCAAAAGTACGGCGTACCGCCGTACCGGCTTACGCCGACTTGATTTGTGATATAATAACCTCAGACAGATAATCCGTTCACACGGATTACCCCGTGCAAAAGCACGGTTGGCGGATACCCGCCTGTCTGAGAACATTTTATCATCAAATCCTTTTGTCAAAAGACAAAAGTAC
>ERZ791915.1466-NODE-1466-length-17783-cov-3.348432_pt1 | contig 17783 bp, 17 predicted proteins | sample MGYA00510139_ERZ791915 | MGnify/ENA primary metagenome ERZ791915 (study PRJEB30046, sample SAMN00792117) | human gut metagenome | study: EMG produced TPA metagenomics assembly of the A metagenome-wide association study of gut microbiota in type 2... | reverse complement strand
TTTTCTGATGCTTTTGAAACAGCAGATATAATCTCTCCAACTAATTTAGGATTTAAGGTCAAAGCAGAGCCTTCGCCATTTTTAACTATCTTTGGAGCTGGGCAACCCATATTAATATCAAGTATGTCTATATCCTCATACTCGTTTAATTTTCTTGCCATTTCAGCCATTATTTCAGGGTCAGAGCCAAACATTTGCATAGCAACAGGTCTTTCCCTTTCGTCAACCTTTAAAAGCTCTTTTGTATTTTTGTTGTTATGCTGTACACCCTTTGCACTAACCATTTCAGAGTACACCATACCACAATCCATTTCTTTACAAATAACCCTAAATACAAGGTCTGTCACTCCTGCCATTGGTGCAAGAAAAACATTGTTTTTTGTTTCTATATTGCCTATTTTCATTCTGTCACCTTGCCCATTACAAAAGTTTTGTACCAAAGTGTAAGGGAATTAAAAAGTTCGGCGTGTTCCTTTTCCACTCTTGCAACTTCAAGTTTTGCGTTTATTTCATCATAAGAAAAATCATCTTCCTGATTTCTGACTTCCACAAATAAATCCCCTGTATCCTTATAAAAGCCTATTGTAGCAATACCTCTTATCTTTTCAGCCAAAAGAACATTAGCAATTTTCAACTCTTGTTTTACTGATTCTGGTAATATTGGCATTTTATCATTGTAAAAATAACCCTGCTTGTAAAATGACGCAGAACTTAATATATCCTTTATATCTTCCATAATTCCTCCTAAATGTAACTGTTATCTTTTTTTCTCAAAGATACTTCGCCTGTAAATACATCGTGTATCTTTCCTGTACTATCTTTTATCATTAAACAGCCTTCAGAATTTATACCAAGTGCTGTTCCCTCTATTTCTTCTCTGCCTATAGTTTTTACCTCTTGACCTATATTAAGACAAAGTGAATTATATTTTTCTGTAAAAGGAGCAAAGCCCTCTGCACAAAATTGTTTATAGTATTCCATAATTCTGTCAGCTATAGGCTTTATAAAATCTTTTCTATAAAACTTTTTACCTGCTTCAATATACATTGAAGTAGCTTTATTTTTCAATTCTTCACTAAAACCGCTGTTATTTACATTAATACCTATACCAACAACAACATATTTTATGCAATCTATTTCAGCACTTAATTCTGTAAGTATGCCTACAACCTTTTTGCCATTTACCAAAATGTCATTTGGCCACTTTATGCCTGCGTTTAAGCCTGTTACTTCCTTTATTGCCTCACATACAGCCATACCTGTTAAAAGTGTAAGCTGAGGAGCTTTCATCGGACTTATATCCGGATAAAGTAAAAAACTCATACATAGATTATCGTGGCTTTCGGCTACCCAAGTTCTGCCCAATCTACCTTTTCCAGCACTTTGATAATCACATACTACAAGCAAGCCGTCATTTTTACCTTTAACAGCCTGTCTTTTACATTCTTCATTTGTAGAGTCTACAGTTTCTAAGAAAAAAGCATTGTTATAATCTATTTCACTTATGTTCAAAATATCATTTGTTTCTTCAAGAAAATATCCTCTATTGCTTACAGACTTAATATTATAACCCTCATTTTTAAGTTTAGTAATATTTTTCCATACAGCAGTACGAGAAACACCAAAATGTTTTGCCATTTCTTCCCCTGATATATAATCTCTTTTTTCCTTTAGCAATTTTAAAATCTCATACTTCATACTAATCACCTTGTTATATAATACCCTAAAAAATACAATTTTGCAATTATTGAATAGATTTTTCTACTAAAATAGTATATACTTATGTTAAGAGGTGGTGTTTTATGATTATAGGAATTGGAACTGATATTATTGAAATATCAAGAATACAAAAAGCTGTTGAAAATAAGTCTTTTTTAAGCAAAATATATACCAAATCTGAGCAACAACTTTTTCATAATTGTAATTATGAAACTCTTGCTGGAAATTTTGCTGCAAAGGAAGCTGTTGTAAAGGCTATGGGTACAGGATTTAAAGGTTGTTCCCCTAAAGAAATAGAAATTTTAAGACACGAAAGTGGTAAGCCTTATGTTGTATTACACAACAATACAAAAGAAATTTTTGACTCAATAAACGGTGGAAACATTTTAATTTCTATATCCCATAGTAAAGAAAATGCTGTTGCTTTTGCTGTAATCGAAGCAAAGGAGTGATTTTATGGATATAGTAACAACTGCACAAATGAAAGCTATAGAAGCCGATGCCATAGAGAAAAAAGGAGTTCCCTCTCTTTTACTTATGGAAAATGCCGCCTATGGCGTAAAAAAAGAAGTTTTAAAATTTAACCCAAAATCTGTTATAGTTTTTGCCGGCAAAGGTAATAATGGCGGAGATGGTTTAGCTGTAAGTCGTCAACTTATGGCTATGGGGATTAATGTTAAAATCTATTTTGTTGGAGATTTTAACAAAGCTACTCCAGATTGCAATAAAAATCTCAATTATCTTAAAGCCTATAAAGCAAATATCCACTATATCACAGATAATATCAACTTGATAGATGTTTCAGATGCTGACTTAATTATAGATGCCCTCATCGGAACAGGTTTAAATCGTCAATTAAGTCCCTTATATAGTGAAATCGTAAATATTATTAACACATCGGGTAAAATCGTTATTTCTGTAGATTGCCCTACTGGTGTTAATTCTGATACAGGAGAGGACTATGGTATCGCCGTTAATTCTGATGTTACTGTAACTTTCCATTTACCTAAAGTGGGCATTTTACTTTATCCTGCAAATAGCCATATTAAAAAATTGGTTATTTCAGACATAGGTATACCTTATATTTCAAAAAATAATATTTTTACACTAGATAAAAAATCAACCAAAGAACTTTTGCCACAGCGTGTAGAAAATTCCAACAAAGGTACTTACGGCAAAGCACTTTTCATCTCTGGCTGTGATACAATGGCTGGAGCAGCTATTATAAATGCCAAAAGTGCCTACAAATGTGGCTGTGGTCTTGTAAATATATGTTCCACTCGTCATGTTATAGGTGTTGCTCATTGTACAATACCAGAAGCAGTAACAACATTAAATTCTGATATACCAACAGCCTTAGACGGTAAAAATGCTATTGCTATAGGTTCTGGTTTAGGAATAAGTGATAATAGCCGAAAAATGCTTGAATATGTAATTGAAAATTCAAAAGCACCTTTAGTTATAGATGCTGACGGACTTAACATACTTTCTGAAAATACAGATTTACTTAAAAAGTTAAAGGTAAATTGTGTTATAACCCCTCATTTAAAAGAGATGAGCCGACTTACAAATGTACCTGTAAATGAAATTGCCAACAATATGCAACAGGTAGCATTGGATTTTGCTAAAAAGTACAATATTGTAGTTGTACTTAAATCCGCCCATACGGTTATTGCAAGTCCTAATGGAAAAATATGTATAAATACTACGGGTACAAGTGCTATGAGTAAAGGTGGTTCTGGGGATAGTCTTACAGGTGTTATAACCGGACTTATTGCACAGGGTTTGAAGCCTTTTGATTCATCTTGTCTAGGTACTTACTTAAATGGTAAATCTGGCGAAATTGCAGAAAAGAAACTTTCATCTTATTCCGTAATGGCAACAGATATTTCAGATTGCATTTGTGATGCAATAAATGATATTTTGGCCTAAAACTAAAGCACAAGGCATAATGAAGTACAATTCATTACAACCTTGTGCTTTTTTAATTTAATTTATTTCCACATTTAGGACAATATTCAAAATTTTCCTCTGTTACATATCCACAGTAATTGCATTTTTTAATTACTGGAGTTTGACCCTCATATTCTAAATCATTTTGGGATATAACTACAGGTTTGCCCTTTTCTATAGCTCTACCTACTTCATTATCAAGTTTATAAGTTTTGCCACAACAAGAAGTCTGTACATAATATTTTCTACCCCATTTAAAAATAGGTATAAAAAATAACGATAGTACAGTATAAGCCACAAAGACTTGATACTCCCCTACAATCCCACAATCGGGGCAAACAAAATTTTGAATAAAATTCAACTTTTTATAGTCGCTGTTTATTCCCATTATAAAAAACATTATAATTCTCCTTAAAAAGGCACACCAAAAATGATGTGCCCTTCAGTAATATTAAAATATTAATAATTAATCAATATGAACTGGCTTTAAATCCCAAATATCATCAGCATATTCCTGAATAGTTCTGTCTGATGAGAACTTACCACTATTAGCAGTATTTAAAATAGCCATCTTAGCCCAATGTTTCTTATCTTTGTAAGCCTTGTCAATTCTGTCCTGTGCTTCTGCATAAGCTGCAAAATCTTTGAGAACAAAGTATTCGTCTGGTCTGTTACCATTTATACCATTGAGAAGTGAGTTATAAATATCTCTGAAAAGTTCTCTGTCTTCATCAAGAGTACCATTAATAAGCATATTCATAACATTTCTTACATCAGAATTCATATTGTAAATATCCCAAGGATTATAGTCATTCTTAGCATATTCAGCAATAACTTCATCAGCTTTCATACCGAAAATAAATATATTTTCATCGCCAACTTCTTCTCTGATTTCAACATTAGCACCATCAAGTGTACCAAGAGTCAAAGCACCATTTAACATAAACTTCATATTACCAGTACCAGATGCTTCCTTACTAGCTGTAGAAATCTGTTCTGAAACATCAGCAGCTGGAATAAGCTTTTCAGCAAGAGTTACTCTGTAGTTTTCAGCAAATATAACCTTAATCTTGCCATCAATAGTTTCATCATTGTTTACCAAATCAGCTACCGAATTGATAAGCTTAATAATAAGTTTTGCCATTCTGTAACCAGCAGCAGATTTTGCACCAAAAATAAATGTTCTAGGTGCAATATCAAGACCAGGATTTACCTTTAACTTATTGTAAAGACTTAAAACATGAAGTATATTTAAAAGCTGTCTCTTATATTCGTGAAGTCGTTTTACCTGAATATCAAAAATAGAGTCTGGATTAATTTCAACACCAATTTTCTTCTTGAAGTAATCAGCTAAAGCAATTTTATTTTCCTTCTTAATATCCATAAACTGTGCCTGGAAAATTGGGTCATCTGCAAGTTTTTCAAGACCCTTTAACTTAGTAAGGTCTTTTTCCCAACCCTCGCCAACTTTATTTGTAATAAGACTAGCAAGTTTTGGATTTGCGTGTCCAAGCCATCTTCTCTGTGTAATACCATTAGTCTTGTTATTGAACTTTTCAGGATAAATTTCATAGAAATCCTTTAATTCCTGATTTTTAAGTATTTCAGTATGAAGTGCTGCAACACCATTTACAGAATGTGAACCAACAATAGCAAGCCAAGCCATTCTTATCTGACCGTCAGCAACAATAGCCATCTTTCTAATCTTTTCTGGATTATTACCAAACTTAGAAATAAGCATATCACAGAAACGTCTGTTAATTTCTTCAACAATCATATAAATTCTAGGAAGAAGTCTTGAGAAAAGTTCGATTGGCCATTTTTCAAGGGCTTCTGACATTATAGTATGGTTAGTATATGCACAGCACTTAGTTGTAATTTCCCATGCTTCATCCCAAGGAAGGTCATTTTCATCAACTAAAATACGCATTAATTCAGCTACAGCAATACTAGGATGAGTATCATTTAACTGGAAAGCATACTTTTCTGGAAGTTTAGAAAAATCATTACCAAAAAGTTCTTTAAACTTAGCAATTACTCTCTGAAGTGTAGCAGAAACAAAGAAATACTGCTGTCTTAATCTAAGTTCCTTACCTGCATAATGTTCATCAGCTGGATAAAGTACCTCTGTAATAGTTCTAGCCATATTTTCCTGTTCAACAGCCTTTGAATAATCTCCAGCATTAAAGCTCTTTAAATCAAAACCTGCCTTTGGCTGAGCATCCCATAATCTAAGAGTATTAACTGTCTTGTTACCATAACCAACAACAGGATAGTCATAAGGAATAGCTACAATAGTCTGGCAGTTTTCCTGTATAAATTTATATTCGCCATTTTCCTTTTTAACAGCCTTTACATCACCAAAGAAATTAACATCAACAGCATATTCCTGACGTTCTACACCCCAAACATCACCGTCTTTAAGCCAATTATCTGGCTTTTCAACCTGATAACCATTTTCTATCTTCTGTTCAAAAATACCATAATGGTATCTAATACCACAGCCATAAGCTGGTAATTCAAGTGTAGAAAGTGAGTCTAAGAAACAAGCTGCAAGTCTACCAAGACCACCATTACCAAGACCTGGGTCGCGTTCTACATCTTCAAGAGCATTGTAATCAATCCCCAATTCCTCTAAAGCTTCTGAAACTGTGTTATTTGCACACATATTAAGAACGGCATTTCCTAAGAAACGACCCATTAAAAACTCCATAGATAAATAACAAACAACCTTACAGCCCTTGCTGTCATAAGCATCGTGAGTTTTAACCCAATTATCAGAAATATAACTTCTGATAGTGAAAACAAGAGCCTTATAAAGCTCAACACTACTAGCAGTCTTTACAGTCTTTCTAAAAAGGCTTTTCACGTTGTTAGCAAGCTGTTCCTTAAATTCCTCTTTGTTAATTGTCATATTGTTCATCCTACCATCTCCTTCAAAAAATCCCTTAATATAACCCTTTTATTACATTGCCTCATCGCCGGCTTTTAACTTTTCAGCCTGTTCAGTTGTAATGAGTGCATCCATAATTTCGTCCAAATCGCCATCAATAATTGAATCCAATCTGTGTAAAGTTAAACCAATTCTATGGTCTGTAACTCTACCCTGTGGATAATTATATGTTCTGATTCTTTCGTTTCTGTTACCTCTACCAATCTGGCTCTTTCTTTCACTAGCAATTTCATCATGCTGTTTCTGCTGTTCCAAATCGTAAAGACGGCTCATAAGTACCTTTAAAGCCTTTTCCTTATTTTTTAACTGGCTTTTTTCGTCCTGACATGAAATTACAATACCTGTAGGATAATGAGTAAGTCTTACGGCTGAGTCAGTTGTGTTTACACACTGACCACCATTACCACTAGCTCTGAAAACATCAAATCTACAATCATTCATATTTAACTTAACATCAACAGCCTCAACTTCTGGAAGTACGGCAACAGACGCAGTTGAAGTATGAATTCTACCACTAGATTCAGTAGCCGGTATTCTCTGTACTCTGTGAACACCACTTTCATACTTTAATCTTGAATAAGCACCCTGACCTGAAATCATAAATGAAATTTCTCTGAAACCACCAGCTTCACTTTCATTTACAGACATAATTTCAGTTTTCCAGCGTCTTCTTTCAGCGTAACGAGAGTACATTCTATAAAGGTCGCCAGCAAAAATATTTGCTTCGTCGCCACCTGCACCACCTCTAATTTCAACAATAACATTCTTGTCATCATTAGGGTCTTTAGGAAGCATAAGAATTTTTAACTCTTCTTCTGTGTCAACAATTTTCTTTTTATTTTCTGAAAATTCTTCCTTTACAAGAGCCTTAAAGTCATCATCAATAGAACTGTCATTAAGCATTTCTTCTGCCTCTGCAAGTTCTTCCTTTATCTTTTTGTATTCTCTATATTTTTCAACAATAGGAGTAATATCGCTGTGTTCTTTCATCAGCTTTCTCCATCTTTCATTATCGGCAATGATTTCTGGGTCATTTATAAGGTCCGATAATTCTTCATATCTTCTTTCTATATCTGCAAGTCTTTCAAGCATTTTTTTCCTCCTGTTCGTATATGGTCAGTATATCATAATTTAAACCCAATTACAAGTCTGTCAAGTCCTGCCAAATCCTGTTTAACATTAATATTAACAAATCCTGCATTTTCTAACAGACTTTTTACCTGTCCTCCTTGATTGTACCCTATTTCAAAGACTATGCAACCATTTTGGTTAATATAATTCTTAGCTTGATTTATAATATTTCTGTAAAAATCCAAACCATCTTTTCCACCGTCTAACGCAAGCATTGGTTCATAATCTTTTACCTGTTCCATAAGTGTAGGTATAACTTCACTTTCAATATAAGGTGGGTTTGAAACAAGAACATCAAAAGTTTCTTTAATATTTTCAAACAAGTCACTTTCTATAAAGTTGACATCTGCATTTAATATTTTGGCATTTTCTCTGGCTACTTCCAAAGCCTTTGAAGATATATCTGAGGCTGTAACTTTAGCTTTTGTGTAATGGGCAACACTTATTGCAATAGCTCCTGTACCAGTACACATATCCAATACAGTATTATAGCCACTATTTTCTATAGTGGCTATAACCTCCTCAACTATATTTTCAGTATCTCCTCTTGGGATGAGAGTATTCTCTGTTACTTTAAAATCAAGTCCCATAAACTCACAATGGCCTAAAATATACTGCATAGGCTTATTTTTTAATCTCTCTTTTACAAGATTTTCCAGTCTATTAAGCTGTTCTTCAGTAACTTCATCTCTATCGTGAGTAACAAGCTGTATTTTAGTAAGCCCAGTAACCTCGCTTACCAAAAGACTGCTATCAAGGGAATAAGTATCAATGCCCTGTTCTTTTAAGCGTTTTTTTGTATCGTTTAAAACTTCCTTAACTGTTGGCATTTTCTTCTGGTTCCTCCTCAAGTACAGCATTTAAAGATGCAATAGCAACCTCAATCATAGAGTCATCTGGCTCGCTTGTTGTAATAATCTGCATAGCAATACCAGGGGCACTAATAATATTTACAAGTAAATTGTCGTGCTTACCTGCATATCGTATAAATTCATATGAAATACCGGCAATAGCTGGTACTAATATTATTCTTGAGAGAACTCTGAGCCAAAGTACATCTGTTCTTATAAAGAAGAAAAGTATAATACTTACAAGCATAACTATAACTAAAAAGCTAGTACCACATCTCTTATGGAATCGTGAGTTGTGTCTTACATTTTCTACTGTTAATTCTTCTCCACTTTCAAAGCAATTTATTGTCTTATGCTCTGCTCCATGGTACATAAACACTCTTTTAATATCTTTCATTTGAGATACTAAAAACATATATCCCACAAAAATAATTATCTTTATAACACCTTCAATAACACTTCTTAGAGTGGCATCTCCATGTAAAAGGTTTGTAACTGCACCGCCTAAAAATGTAGGTAATACCATAAAAATACCAATACATAAAATAATTGATACTGCTACACTAAAATAAATAAGATAGTCAGCTAACTTATCTCCAAACTTACTTTCAAGCCACTTTTCAAACTTACTTTCTTGGTCATATTCAATATCATCAAGACCTGCAAGAGTAGCAGACTTTGTTGTAACCTTCATACCCATTACAAGGCTATCTACAAAAGCAACCACACCTCTTATAATAGGCCAACCTAAAATTTTACACTTTTCTGCTGCTGGTTTTATAGGTGTTTTTTCAACAACAATTTCCTTTTTAGGTGTTCTGACTGCTAAGGCGTAGAGTTTTTTACCTCTCATCATTACACCCTCTATTACAGCCTGACCGCCTATGCCCTTTCCACCTACTGGGCATTTCTTTTTATTATCCATTTTATCCTCCAATTACTTAATACTATTTACAGCAGAAGAAATCTGCATATTTAAAGCCTTACTTTGCTCTAAAATTCCACTAATCTTTTCCTTAGCATCATCAGCATTTAACTTTCCATTAAACAATGAATCCAATATATCACAAAGTTCCTCAAGTTTATTGAGAGATTGACCACAAAGATTATGTAACTGTGTCAATGACGGTGGAACTGATAAAGAATTATGTATACTCTTTGCCTTTTCTAAATCACTTCTGACAGTTGTAAGCTCTGAAATAAGCATAGGCAATTTTCCCTCTGCATTATCGCTTGTTACCATATACATATTATCAGCAAGCTCATCAAAAGATGCCATATATTTTACAATTTGACTATAGCTATCTAAGTATTTTTTTATATCTTCTTTGCTGTCTGTTGAAATATTAGTAACCTGAGCAATATTTGTCATTACTACAGTTTTTGAATTACTATCCCATACTACAGAAAGTCCAGCTGCTTCGCCAATAGCTCTTAAAGGTAACATTAAAGAGCCATTTAAAATCTGTGCCGGAACATCTAATTTTTTTCCTACTCCGTTTACACTAAAGCTATCTGCTCCAGTTTGTATTGATATAGATTTATTATCCTTATTCAAGGTAGCCGTCTTTGTGTTGGCATCCCATTCAATACTGTATCCTAAATTTTCAAATATTCCCCTTAAAGGAACCATTGTTCTGTTATTTATTACCGTTGGTTCTTGACCGGAAAATTTCACATAATTTCCGTCAAGTTTTACTTGTATATTTGACTGAGCATAGGTCAAAGCTGGAAAGGCAATACATACACAGCTCAGTAAAATAGCAATTTTTTTCTTCATATATATGCTCCTTCCCCATTCTATCTATATAATTTAAACACAAAAGCATAAAAAACACAATAGTTAATGGTGTAAAATCATAATTTTTTAATATAAAAACTACATTTTTTTACTTATATAAAAAGAGGCTACATATGTAACCTCTAAAATATCTTCTTTAAAGTTGTAATCACAAAAATAATCAAAACAACAACGGCAATTAATTTTATAACACCCACTAGGCAGTAGAAAATAAGCCATAATACAAAAAGAATAAATGCAATAGTCAATAAAAACTTTATTAAATCCAATAAACAACCCATAATATCACCTCTAATATAGTTTTTATAATAATACCATAATTTTCAAATAAATACAATATCAGAGTAAATTATACATTAGTATTTCTTGAGCATTTTTCTGCATCAATAGCTAATGTAAACATAAGGGCATAAAGTGCATCAGCATCATTTACAACATCTATAACATATGTATCTGTCAGCTTAAATACTTCTTTACTTATAACAGCCACTTTTTTACCTGTTCTATCTTTTATTACATAATCCCATTCCAAAATATTTCCTGATACTTTCCAACCATTGAAATCAATTTCGTAAGACGGTTTAAAAAGTGTCAATTTTTTAGATACTTTTCCTATATAATTATCATTTACATATAATTCAAAAGCCGGTAAAAAAGTAAGCAATACTTGCTTTACAGTACCTATATGTACACCATTTTTATCCATTATATTTAACTTATGACCAAGACTTAATTTTCCCTTAACTGTATATACAGTATTTCCAAACTGGTCATATATATCATAACTATCTAGCAAAGAAAACAACCTTTGTTTAAAAATCAATTTCATATTAACCCCTCCTCTTTATTTAGTTTAGCATTTTACAAATTTTAAGTCAATGCTACGCACCTAAAACTATTTTCAGAATATAATATCAACAAATAATTAATGAGGTGAAAATATGATTGGTAAATTTGTAGCTAAATGTTGTGATGATAACTGTATTCCTTTTGAAAATCCTATTCCTGTTACTTCTCTTGCACAGGCATATGTACCTTTTCAAAAAATCTGTGGATATTTCGAGCCTAGAGAGGCACTAAAGGAAGGTACTATTTTCCCTAGTTTGACAGGTCTTTATAATTATAACAAGGAGTGGTAATATGGATAGAGAAAATTTATTAAAACGCCTTACAATGCTTGATTTTATGGCTGTAGATATGCAACTTTTTCTTGATACTCACCCTGACGATACAAATGCTATAGCAAAATATAATAGCATAATCAGGGAAGCTGATAATCTTAGAGCTCAATATGAAAAATCTGTAGGTCCTCTTTTCTCATTCCGTTCTTACTCTCCAACAGAGAACTTCCAATGGGTTGATAATCCATGGCCATGGGAAAATAAATTTAATTTTTCGCTTGATTAGGAGGTATGAATAGTGTGGATTTTTGAAAAGAAAATGGAATTTCCAGTAAAAATAAAGAATACTAACCCTGCCCTTGCAAAACTTATCATAACACAGTATGGTGGTTGTGACGGCGAGGTCGCTGCATCTCTCAGATATTTAAGTCAAAGATTTTCAATGATAACACCACAAGCAAAAGCCGTTCTTACTGACATAGGTACAGAGGAATAGGCTCGCTACAGATACAAAAAAGTGTCATTCCTAAGAACAGCACTTTTAATAATTTACTTATTCAATTTTTCCATAAAAGTTATTCATAAGAACTGCCATTTGTGCTCTAGTAATAGACGCCTTTGGGTCAATAGTATTATCAGATGTACCATTGACAGCCTTTATACTTAATAAACCGGCAACAGCCTCTTTATATTCTGGTGCAATTTGACTTGCATCTACATATGAATTTAAAATTGAAGTATCATTATTCATACTAACACCTTTATAGGCAAGAGCCTTATAAACCATAGCCATTACTTCCTCACGAGTAATATTATTCTTAGGGAAGAAATTGTTGTTGCTTTCTCCAGCTGTAATATTCAACTTTTTAGCCACCCCAACATACTTGCTGAAATAAGCCTCACTATCAACATCAGAGTAAGCTGAACTATCAGGTGTTTCATTATCAACACCTAGCATTTTAGTAAGAACGATGGTAAAATCTGCTCTTGTACATTTTTCATCTGGAGCAAATTTACCTTTTTCCTTACCAACAATAAAATTCTTTGATGCCATTTTTTCAATAGCAGGAACTGCCCACGCTCTTTCTGAAATATCATTAAATGTAGCTGATGTATTAGTAACTACTGGTGTACTTGGAGCAGTTTCTTTCTTTTCTTCTGTCTTGTTTGTTGCATTAGTTGTATTATTCTTACTTGTTGAGTTTGTTTTATTTGTTGTTGTATTTTTTGAAACATTATTACTTACTGTACCAGATACTTTTACGATTATCTGAATACTTTCTCTATTACCATCACAAATAATGTAGCTAGTACCATTACTGTTAGCTGTAATTATACCTTTTGAGTAACCAATAACCTTACTATCGTAAGCTGAAATACTGTATTTAGAAATATCCTTTGATAAATATTTAGAAACATCAAGTGTTTCTCCTACCTTTAATTCTTTTATTATAGAAGAATAATCGTCAGATACTCTTACAGTAAAGGCATATGAATTTCCACCTTCTGCATAAACAGTTGTATTTCCAGATTTTATACCCAATATCTTACCTGTACTTCTATTAACAGTTGCTATATTTGAGTTACTTGTTGTCCATGTATAATTGCTTGGATTTTTTGCCAATAAGCTACTTAAATTTACATTTTCGCCAGTAGGCACAAGTATAGTCATCTTTTTATCAAAATACCTAGTTACAGTTCCTTTACCACCACTTGGCTTATCTTTTATTGTGATTTTAAAAGTATATTTCTTTATATCACTAGAGTTATTGTTGTAGCTGTATGTTGCTGTTACTTCAACATATCCAGATGCTCTTGTCACGAAAGTACCATATTTATCTACTTTAGCTCTGCTTGTATTAGAGCAAACCCAGTTATAATCTCTACTATCGTGTTGCACATATCTTGATAAATCGCAATCATTACCATTATAAATAGTTAAATTTCTTTCTGCTGAAACATCACTACTATTTACGCTAACATGGAATATATAAATATATGTTTCACTATAAGCTGTAACAGTTGTACTACCGGCTCTTACACCATATATTGAACCACTATCGTCAGCTGTAGCGATTTTTGAATCAGAAGTATGCCATACAAACTGTTTTGAAATCTGTCCAGCCATTAAATATTTTTCTAATGACATAGCCTCATCTAGTTTTATTGTTACATTGTACTCCCTAATAGTCGCCTTTTTTTCTGGAGCTTTAGTTGTTGTTTCTGTTGAACTTTCACTTACTGTAACTGTTGTAATTTCAGTTAATGGGTCTGTAGATGTTTCAACTGTTGGTGCAGTTGTTGTTTCAGACTTAACTTCAGCTGTTGTTGTTTCTGTAGGCAATTCCTTAGTTGTTGCCTCTGTTTCAGCCTCCGTAGTTTGCACCTCTCTTGTTACTGGTTCAACCGGTGTTTGTGTAGCTATTTCAGTTGTTCTCTCTGTTGTTTTAATTTCAGTTTCTTTCTCAGTAGTAGCCTCTGTTGTTTTCTTTTCTGTAGTAGCTTCTGTAGTTCTTTCAGTTGTAACAGCCTTTGTTGTTCTTTCTGTAGTAGTTTTTGTTGTTTTATCTTCCTTAGTTGTTGTTTCTGTAATTGCAGGCAAATTTTCTGCTTTACTAATATTCGCAAAAGAAGTAACCCCTAAAACTGATGATGTAGTAATAATAGTTCCCAATCCTACACCAATTAATCTATTATATTTTTTCTTCATAAAAATCAGCCCTTTATTCATTTATTTTCTAAACACTTTCTACTATTATTATAATATCTCCTAATCTGTATGGCAATATATTTTTAAAATTACTTGCATTATTATGCAAAAAGTTATATAATTTAGTCAGTAGATTTTTATATTTATGAAAAGAGGGATATCATGCTTGATATTAAAATGCAACTTTCTACAACTCCAAAGGAAAAACCTGACCAGACTAAGTTAGGCTTTGGTATTTATTACACAGACAATATGTTCGTAATGGACTATACTGAAGGCAAGGGTTGGCATGACGCTCGTATCGTTCCTTATGCTCCTATTTCTCTTGACCCTGCAGCTATGGTTTTCCACTACGCTCAGGAATCTTTTGAAGGCTTAAAGGCTTACAGAACTCCAGACGGTTCTATTCAGCTTTTCAGAGCTAATAAGAACGCTGAAAGAATGCAGAACACTAACAAGAGAATGTGTATTCCAGCTCTCCCTGTTGATGATTTTGTTCAAGCTTGTAAGGCTTTAGTTGAAGTTGAAAAGGATTGGGTTCCTTCTCAGGAAGGTACTTCTCTTTATTTAAGACCTTTCGTAATTGCTACTGAACCACACCTTGGTGTTCGTCCTTCTAGCACTTATTCTTTCATGATTATTGCATCTCCAGTTGGTGCTTACTACGAAAGTGGTCTTAACCCTGTTAAGATTTTCGTTGAAGATGAATATGTTCGTGCTACTCCAGGTGGTACAGGCTTTACTAAGTGCGGTGGTAACTACGCTGGTTCTCTTGCATCTCAGGTTAAGGCTCATGACCTTGGTTATGAACAGGTATTATGGCTTGATGGTGTAGAACACAAGTATGTTGAAGAAGTTGGTTCTATGAACTGTTTCTTCAAGATTGACGGTGTTGTTTATACTGCTCCATGTGTTGGTACAGTTTTACCAGGTGTAACTCGTATGTCTTGTATTGAACTCCTTGAAAAGTGGGGTTACAAGGTTTGCACAGACAGACTTCCTATTGCTGATGTTGTTAAGGCATCTAAGGAAGGTAAGCTTGAAGAAGTATTCGGTACAGGTACTGCTGCTGTTATTTCTCCAGTTGGCGAACTTCGTTATGAAGATGATGTTTGTGTTATCAACAACAACAAGATTGGTGAAGTTACTCAGAGACTTTATGATGAAATCACTGGTATTCAGTGGGGTAAAAAGGAAGACCATATGGGTTGGACTATTAAGGTTTGCTAATTTAATATTGCATACATACATAAAGGAGGTTGTCCACTTGGACAACCTCCTATTTTTGTGCTTAAAACATATTATATTTTACTCAAAACAAATGTGAAAAGTCTATCCAATTTATTACCCATAATAGTAAGACAATCATTAATATGTAAATATTTAAACAACAATAATCTTATTTTATCTGCAACTGTACAAGCAATGTATATGAGAATTGCAAACAACACAACTTCTATAGCCATAATAAAAGCATTAAATTGTGATAAAAATGTAAATTTACCATTAAATCTAAAATCAAAAATTATAGGCTGAACATGTATAAGATATACACTAAAAGAACTTGATGCAAACCACTTTATAACTGTTTTAACCTTTTTACTACTAAATTTTAGCTGTGAAAAACACATAAGGAAAAATATAGATTCTAAAACAATTAAAGGATTTGTATAAAAAAGATGGTCAAACTGACCTGTTACATAACCAGTTTCCACACCCTTGTTATAAGAGTAAACAACAACTATTACTGTAAGAACTACAGCACATATTAATCCATATAAACCACATAACAAAGGCTTAAACTTTTTACCACTTACTCCGTACTTACCAAAATAAGAACCTACAATATACATAAGTGAAAGCCAAAAAGTACTTGAACCATTACCTGTTCTGAAAAAGTCATTTTTAAAAGCAATAGGCATAATTGTAAAGAAAATAAAAATAAGAACACATACTTTTTTATGAAGTTCTTTTTCCATCCAATTTATTGCCCCATTTAATATTGGAATAATAATATACATACCAAAATAAGCTGTAAAATACCAATATTGAGAACGAGTAAGTGGTCTGAAAGCGTCTGAAATTTTATCTGCTGGAATGTTAGCATCTTTAAATATAATAAAATATAGTCCAGTAAGAGCAGATATAGAGAAAACTTGTCCCCACATATTCAACAGTTTTCCGGCCGTAGCCTTATGGTTATACATTACATATCCCGAAATAAGTGCATAACAATTAACAGATGCAAAACAAAAAGTTTCCCCAAACCACAAAGTTGTATACTTTGCATCTACATTTGGAAAACAACCCATTAAGCCCCCATTCATATTGATGTGCAAAATTACAATCATCAACATTGAAAAAATACGGAATAGCTCTATTCCATAATTTCTTTCCCCTTTTACCTGTGCATTTGACATTTTTCTTCTCCTTCATTTTAAAAAATTTATATTTCCATTGTATAGAAAATATGTACAAAAGTCAAATATATTGTTTTTTTCAACAAAAAAGGAGCAAGGCCAAACAACCCTACTCCTGTATAAATAATTACAGTTGCTCTACAACTGATTTTAAAACCTTACCTATACTATCATTTATTGCTACCTTTGCTAAATGGTCATAAGAGGTATGACTCTTATTAATAAGAACTAATTTATCCCCTTTATAAATATCCACAAGTCCAGCTGCTGGATAAACAACTAATGATGTTCCACCAACAATAAGCATATCTGCTTCTCTAACAGCCTTAAAAGCCTTTTGCCAAACTTCATCATCAAGAGGTTCTTCGTAAAGAACAACATCTGGCTTTATTAATCCACCACATTCACAATATGGCACACCATCCATAGCCATAATTTCATTTACATCATAGAACTTATGACATTTTGTACAGTAGTTTCTGAATACACTTCCATGAAGTTCATATACAGTTTTGCTACCGGCCATTTGGTGCAAGTTATCAATATTCTGTGTAACAACAGCCTTTAATTTTCCCATTTCTTCAAGTTTTGCTAAAGCATAATGGGCATCATTTGGCTTTGCATCAAGATAAATAAGATTTTCTTTATAATATTCGTAAAACTTATCTGTATGTCTTTGAAAGAATGAATGGCTTATAAGTGTTTCTGGAGAGTAGCCATACTTAGTTTTAGCCTTGTAAAGACCATCTTCACTTCTAAAATCCGGAATATGACTTTCAGTAGAAACACCTGCACCACCAAAGAAAACTATGTTATTGCTTTCTTTAATCAACTTTACCAATTCATCATACATTTTTCTCATTCCTTACTTTTTCAACAAAATGAGCTATTTTCTTCAAAGCCTTTTTAATTTCATCAATAGAATAAGCATAAGAGCATCTTATGTGACCCTCTCCACACTTACCAAAGGCTGTACCTGGAACTACAGCAACCTTTTCTTCAAAAAGAAGTCTTTCACAAAATTCGTCAGAACTTAAACCTGTAGACTCAATACTTGGGAATAAATAGAAAGCACCCTCTGCATCAAAGCAATCAAGACCCATATCCAAAAAGCCTTTACGCAT
>ERZ791915.1441-NODE-1441-length-17976-cov-3.336812_pt1 | contig 17976 bp, 10 predicted proteins | sample MGYA00510139_ERZ791915 | MGnify/ENA primary metagenome ERZ791915 (study PRJEB30046, sample SAMN00792117) | human gut metagenome | study: EMG produced TPA metagenomics assembly of the A metagenome-wide association study of gut microbiota in type 2... | reverse complement strand
AATTCCGCCAACGGGTTCCTAAAGTAAAGTTATACTGAAAGAGTTCTTCCAATAAAGCTCCGGAATCGGAAGCGGGTAAGGACGATATGGGAACATGGAAACTTTATTGAAAATAAACATCTGATAACTAGTTTGTTCCGCTAGAGTGTAGTAGTTATAAAGTAGTACTTTGATAAAGCGTGGTACTCTTGTGGTAGCCTGTTTTTTGACTTAAATCAATTTATGCTATACGTTTGCGGAGTAATTTTAAATCAATACAAAATGAAGAAGAATCTATTAATTACATGTATGATGTTGTTGTTCGCTGTCGTTTCGATGGCACAGAACAAGATTACAGTTTCGGGTGTCATTACTGACAAGACAGGCGAGACTGTTATAGGCGCTTCGGTCCGGGTAAAGGGACAGGAGAATACGGGAACGATTACCGATATTGACGGAAAGTACCAGCTTTCGGGCGTGCAGGCTAATGCCACTTTGGTATTCAGCTATATTGGTATGAAAGAGCAGGAAGTGGCACTTAACGGTCGTTCTAACGTCAACGTAGCGATGGAAGAAGATAGCCAGCTCATCGAAGAAGTGGTTGTAGTGGGTTACGGTAGTGCCAAGAAACGCGATTTGACCGGTTCTATCGTAACGGTGAAAGCTGCCGACATTGCTTCCAAACCATCTGTTAATCCTTTAGCTTCTATTCAAGGTAAGGTTGCCGGTGTGCAGGTAGTCAATACAGGCCGTGCCGGACAAGATCCTGAAATCCGTGTTCGCGGTACGAACTCTATCAACGGTTATACTCCGCTGTATGTAGTCGACGGATTGTTCACCGATAATATCAACTATTTGAATACGGCTGATATTGAATCCATGGAAATTCTGAAAGACCCTTCTTCCCTGGCTATTTTTGGTGTACGCGGTGCCAATGGAGTTATCATTATCACTACCAAGAAGGCTAAAGAAGGCAAGACTCAGGTCAACATCAACGGTTCGGTAGGTTGGAAGACAGTTACCGACCATGTCAGCCTGACCAATGCAGAGCAGTTCAAGATGCTCTATAATGAGCAGCGTATGAACCAGGGCGGTGATCCGTATGACTACACCGTGTGGAATGCAGATACCGACTGGCAGGATGAAATGTTCCAGACCGGTTTCCTCACTAACAATACGGTTAGCATTATGGCTTCGGGAGAAAGAAGTAAATTCTATTTAGGTTTGGGATATGTGATGGAAGAAGGTTCCATTCAAAGTGAAAAGCTGAATAAGTTTACAGTAAACCTGCATAGCGAACATAAAGTAACCGACTTCCTGCGCTTCGGTTTCCAGGTGAACGGTGTGCGTGCCTTGTATCCTGATGCAAAGGGTGTGGCTTCTGCCCTGAAAGCAGCTCCGATTGCTCCTGTCTATGAACAGGAAAGCGGTCTACTGCATACACTTCCCGACTTCCAACGCGCCCAGGTATGGAATCCGATGATTGAGCCCGTATTGAGAGGTGCTCATAACAAGTCTGCCAATTACCGTATGGCTGGAAATATCTATGGTGAACTTGACCTGATGAAGAACCTGACCTTTAAAGCAACTTTCTCTCTGGATTATGCTTCCAACCAGTCACGTTCTTATTCTCCGCTTATCTATGTGTACAATCCGGATGTGGAAGGCGGTAAAGAAAGGCTGACGGATAAAGAAAGTGTCAGCCAGTCCAAGTCTACCTCGATGGCTGCACAGTCTGACTATGTATTGACCTATATCAACCAGTTTGGTAATCATGGACTGACACTGACGGCCGGTCTTACGACAAACTATAATGAATACTCTGACTTGTCAGGCGGTCGTAGCCAGTTGCCAGGTTATGGTGTTCCCATTGGCGAAGACGAGGATAAGTGGTGGATTTCCATTATCGACGATCCCACATCAGCAACTAACGGAGCATCCCAGTACAAGCGTTTCACTATGTCCTATCTGTTCCGTGCACTGTATAACTATAAAAACCGTTACTTGTTTAATGCCTCTTATCGTCGCGACGGTTCTTCCGTATTCAAGAGAACGGGAAATACATGGGATAACTTCTACTCATTTGGTGCCGGTTGGGTAATGAGCGAAGAGGACTTCATGAAGAAACAAAATGTGATTGATTATCTGAAGCTGAAAGGCTCGTGGGGAGTTTTGGGAAGCCAGAACACAGGCGGTTCCCGTTATCCGGCTTATCCCAACATCACAAGTTCGGGTTCAGCCGTCTTCGGTGACAATGTAATCGCAGGTAAGGGACCGGACAAACTGATTTCGCAGACATTGGGCTGGGAACGCAACTACTCATGGGAAGTAGGCTTCGATATGCACTTGTTGGGTGGCCGCATGCAGTTGTCTCCCGTTTATTACAACAAGACAACGAAAGATTTGCTGACCACTGTTCCCGGGCTTTCCGGTACGGTTCCCGCATTGCAGAACACAGGTGAGATTCGTAACCGTGGTTTTGAATTGTCGGCATCCTGGAACGATAAAATCGGTGAAGACTGGCGTTATGGCGTTTCTGCCAACCTGACTACCATTGATAATAAAGTGATGTCACTGATAAGCAAAGACTACTCCATCATCAACGGTGTTTCCCGTGTGTCCGAAGGTTATCCCATCGGTTACTTCTATGGATATAAAGTGGCAGGAGTTTATCAAAACGAGACGGATATTGAAACCTCATTCCCCAATCAGGTAGCTTCTGTGAAACCGGGCGACTTGAAGTTTGCCGATGTCAATGGCGACGGTATCATTTCAGAGAAAGACCGCACAATGATTGGTAATCCTACTCCTGATTTTACGTATGGCTTTAATGTAAGTCTGGGCTATAAGAACTTTGACTTGAGTGTGGATATGATGGGAGTTTATGGAAATGAGGTTTATCGCGATTGGGATGGCAGTGCTTATGCACAGTTCAACTATCGCACAGAGCGTCTGAACCGCTGGCATGGCGAAGGAACATCCAACTGGGAGCCGATTCTTGATCCGTCCCGTTCCGTAAACCTGGAAGCCTCTTCTTACTTCGTAGAGGACGGCAGTTTCTTCCGCATCCGTAACATCGAGTTGGGTTATATCTTCGATCCCCGTTTGCTGAGCCGTATCAAGTTGCAAGCTTTGCGCATCTATGGTAACATCCAGAACCCCAAGACGTGGAGCCGCAACACCGGATATACTCCGGAAGTGGGTGGTAGCGCAACCTCGTTCGGTATTGATGGTGGAGGATATCCGATGCCGGTTGTGTATACCTTGGGCTTTAATTTATCATTCTAAACATGAAATCTAATAAAAGAAAGACGATCAGTATGAAAAAGATATTTTATTATATAATGGCTTTGGCACTGGGATGTTCTCAGATGTCATGCAGTGACCTGTTAGATCAGAAACCTCAGGGATCATTGACCGAAGATGACCTGACCGGAGGTACCTATGAAACACAAATCTTTAATATGTATGCTCTGCTCCGTGGTTATCATATCGTGTCGGGAAACACGGCGCTGGCTATTCATGGCATGCGCTCGGAAGATGCGGAAAAGGGTAGTACATTGTCTGACGGAGCTGCCACGGGAAAGATGTTCGATGACTTTGAATATGCTGCAAGTAACGGCATGATAAAAAGTTACTGGAACGCTAACTATACGTTGATTCATAAAGCCAATGATGTATTGGAAGAGATGAAGTCGAACCCGTCATTGACAGGCGGCGACCTGATAAATAAAGGGGAAGCCCTATTCATGCGTGCTTTCTGTTATTTCAATCTGGTGCGTGCTTTTGGTGAGGTGCCTTTGATTGATTTTAAGGTAGAGACTGTGGCAGATGCCAATATACCCAAGTCTTCTGTTGCCCAGATTTACACCTTGATCGATGAAGACCTGAGCAATGCGGAATCTTGTTTGCCGCATACCTGGGAGGCACAATACGTTGGCCGTCTTAGCTGGGGGGCAGCCCGCGCTTTGCATGCCCGCACCTACATGATGCGTAATGACTGGAATAATATGCGTGCTGCGGCAGAAGATGTGATTGCTTCCGGTTTATACAACCTGAATACACCTTACGAAACCATTTTCCGTGAAAAAGGTGAAAACTGTAGTGAGTCTGTCCTGGAACTACAATGTACTTCCACTACGGCTCTCCCAGGTTCCAATGATATCGGCAGCCAGTATGCCCAGGTACAGGGATGCCGTGGGGCCGGCGAATGGAATTTAGGTTGGGGACAACATACTGCCACCCAATTATTGGCCGACGCGTTTGAAGAAGGTGACCCCCGGAAAGATGAAACTTTGCTGTATTTCATCAGAACAGGAGAAGACCCATCGACCATTCCTGCCAACAAGCCTTATGGTGAAAAGCCGATTGCCAATGCCGACGTGATAGCCAAATATTTCAACAAGAAAGCATATACTGATCCGGCTTTGCGCGCACAGTACACAAAGGGTGGATATTGGGTGAACATCCGTCTGATCCGTTACTCTGATGTTGTATTGATGGCTGCGGAAGCAGCTTGTGAAACGGGCGACAAGACAAATGCGAAAAGATATCTTGAAATGGTGCGTAGCCGTGCCTGCGGTACGAACGGCAATATCCTGCCGGAGGTGACTACCGATGACCAGAACGAACTGCGTGAAGCTATCCGCCATGAACGCCGGGTTGAGCTGGGCATGGAGTTCGACCGTTTCTACGACCTCGTGCGTTGGGGGATTGCCAAAGAAGTGCTGCATGCCGCCGGAAAGACCGGTTATCAGGACAAGCACGCACTGTTGCCTCTGCCTCAGGACGAGATTGACAAATCAAACGGTGTATTAGTTCAGAACCCTAATTATTAATCCATATTGTAACGACCATGAAAAGATATATAAACTTATTGCTGGCCTTCGGTTTGTCGGCATTCACACTGCAATCTTGCTTCCAGGATATGGATCATCCGGCTTTCGACTATCCGGATAGTTCGGCCGGGAAAGAGTATTCACCGATGAAACTATTCCTGCCTTTTGAGAATGATATGCGCGATAAAGGTAACTACACCTTTTTGATGAGCGCCGGTGGAGAAATCACCTATACTGACGGAGTCAACGGACAGGCTTATCAGGGAACGAAAGACTCTTACCTGCTGGCACGTGTCCCTTCTTACCTGAACGATACCATACCCGAACTGGGAAGCTGTACGGTTGCTTTCTGGATGAAAACAACGAGAAACACGTCAGCTTACGGTATTTTCAGTATCCCCAACACCAAGACTTTCTGGGGTAATTTCGATATCTACCTGGAAAATACGGGCAGCGAAACCCAGGCTTTCTTCAAGATGCACCTCTACAACTGTACATCAGTGAAGGACAATGACGAGAGATGGGTGGAGGCTAAGATTGACAATGTCTTTGGTACTGAATGGGTGCATATGGCATTCGTTTACGACGGGGATAACTCGACGATGACGGTTTACCGGAACGGTGAAAGTGCTCTTACAAAGGAACTTCCCGGATATGGAAAGCTTAAATTCAAAGATTGGGGTACGTTTGCTATCGGAGCATTCCAGTTCAGCACTAAGCCCAGCCTGACGGAAGGTGCGGGTGCACAGAGTTGGGCATCCAATTTCCCGGGACAGTTAGACCAGTTCCGTTTCTACGACAGAGCTATATCCGCATCTGAGATAAAACAACTTTATTCCGGTAAAGAATAACAAACATGAAGAACGTAGTGAATATGAGAGTCATTTATTTTATGCTATGCCTGTTGTTGGCGGCTTGCAGCAAAGATGATGCCCCGGAAACACCCGGTGCGTTTGAACTGAAAAGCATCTCTATCGGTGACAAGCAGGATCAGAGCTCTTTCGACAATGTAGCTCCCGATGCCGGTATCGTGCTTACCTTTACGGATGCGGTGGATGAGGCATCGGCCCGTGCCAACATTGCCCTGAAACAGAACGATCAGGCAGTGGCATGCAACTTCAGTTTATCGGGTGCCGATAAACTCTCTTTGACACCAACAGGTGGCTTTAAGAGCTTTTCCTCATACAAACTGGTAATCAATCCGGGGGTGAAATCCACCTCCGGAGTATTACTCTCCAACGGCAAGGTTTATGAAATTAAAACCGGAATGGACGATTCGGATAAATTCGACCGTATTCCCGATGAAGAATTGCTGACCTTGGTGCAGAAGCAAACTTTCAAGTATTTCTGGAATTTCGGGCACGAACATTCGGGAATGGCGCGTGAACGTACCACTTCCGCCGATGTGGTAACCACCGGAGGCACAGGCTTTGGGGTGATGGCTATGCTGGTGGCAGCCGAAAGAGGCTTTGTTACCCGTCAGGAAGCTCTCGGCAGAGTGCAGAAGATTGTTACTTTCCTGGATGAAGAGTGCACGAGTTATCACGGTGCCTATTCGCATTGGATTAACGGCTCTACGGGCAAGACCCAGCCTTTCGGTGATAAAGATGATGGTGCCGACCTGGTGGAAACCTCCCTGCTCTTTCAGGGACTACTGGCAGCCCGTGCTTACTTCAAAGAAGCTTCGGAAGCCGAGAGCAAGTTGCGTTCCGACATCACCCGCCTGTGGGAAGCCATCGAATGGACCTGGTTCCAGAAAAACGGGGAATCAGTGCTCTATTGGCATTGGAGTCCTAACTACGGATTTGAGAAGAACCTGCCCATCAGAGGGTGGAATGAGTGTTTGATTACGTATGTACTCGCTGCTTCTTCGCCTACGTATCCCATCGACAAGACTGTTTATGAGGCAGGATGGGCAAGGAATGGCGGCTTCAGGAATGGCAACACTTACTACGGTTATAAACTCCCGTTAGGTGCCGAGAAGGGCGGACCGTTGTTTTTGTCCCAATACTCCTTCCTCGGCATTAATCCGAAAGGACTGAAAGATCCATATGCAGACTACTGGGAACAGAACCGGAACCACACCTTGATAAACTATAACTATTGTAAAGAGAATCCCAAAGGCTATGCCGGTTATGGAACTTCCTGCTGGGGATTGACGGCCAGCGATGGTGACAGCGGATATTCCGCCCATTCGCCCTCCAACGATAAAGGCGTGATTGCTCCTACGGCTGCCCTTTCGGCTTTCCCCTATACACCGGAAGAGTCTTTGTCCGCTTTACACTTCTTCTATTATAAGATGGGTGACAAACTCTGGAGGGACTATGGCTTTGTAGATGCTTTTAACCTGACAGCCAACTGGTATGATAATCAATGTATCGCCATCGACCAGGGACCGATTATCTGCATGATAGAGAACCACAGGACAGGAATGCTCTGGAATTTGTTCATGGCTATACCGGACATTCAGCAAGGATTGAAGAAATTGGGTTTTGAGAGCCCGGCATTAAACTAATAGATTGATTATTATGAGAATATTGATATATTTGATACTTTTGCTCTATCCATTCAGCCTGCTTCCGGCAGCTTCGGGGGGCAAGAAAGAGAAGTCATTGTCCGATGAAGAACTGATGACTCTGGTGCAGAAGCAAACTTTCCGTTACTTCTGGGATTACGGGCATCCGGTTTCGGGGCTGGCGCGCGAACGTAGTAATGGCAGTGATGATATTGTGACTATCGGTGGTTCGGGTTTCGGAGTGATGGCCATTATCGTCGGTGCGGAGCGTGGTTTCGTCACCCGCGAGCAGGCGGCGGAACGTATGTTGAAGATTGTCCGCTTTCTGAGTGACAAGAGTACGGACAGTTATCATGGCATCTGGGCACACTGGATGGACGGGCAGACAGGAAAGACCGTCCCTTTCAGCCGGAAAGATGATGGAGCCGACCTGGTGGAATCTGCCTTTATGTTCGAAGGCTTGCTGGCTGCACACCAGTACTTTGACAAAGATACTCCGGTGGAAAGAAACATCCGCGGTCTTATCAACGGACTGTGGCGTCAGGCAGAATGGAACTGGTTCACCAATGGCGAAGACGTGCTTTACTGGCACTGGTCGCCTAATAACGGTTGGGCAATGAACCATCAGATTAAGGGGCATAATGAGTGTCACATCACTTATATCCTTGCTGCTGCTTCGCCCACCTATCCCATTGCGGAATCGGTGTATCATAAAGGATGGGCCAACTCCATCGTTTTCAGGAACGGCAAGCAGTTTTATGATATAACATTGCCTTTGGGAACTGATTTTGGCGGCCCGCTGTTCTTTACCCATTATTCCTATATGGGGCTCGACCCGCGCGGATTGAAAGACCGTTATGCGGATTACGAGGAGCAGATGAAGGCTCATACTTTGATAAACCGTGCCTATTGCATCGACAACCCGAAGGGATACAAAGGATATAGTGCACAATGCTGGGGGCTGACAGCCAGTGACGGGGATAAAGGTTATTCGGCCCATTGCCCCGGCAACGACCGTGGAGTGATTACTCCCACAGCTGCCTTGTCTTCCATCCCTTACGCGCCGGAATATTCGCTTCAGGCCATGCGCTACTTCTATGAAAAGTTGGGCGGTGAGCTTTGGGGGGAGTACGGTTTCAAGGATGCTTTTAACCTGACGGAGAAATGGTTTGCACCTTCATATCTGGCCATCGACCAGGGACCTATTGTGGTGATGATTGAAAACTACCGCACGGGTCTCATCTGGAAGCTTTTTATGAGCCATCCGGACGTACAGAGCGGACTGAAGAAATTAGGGTTTACGTCCCCTTACTTAAAATAAATACAAGATACCATGAGAAAGATGTTTTTTAATAGTGTATTAGTTGCTTTCGTCCTGCTTGTCGCTTCGTGCGGCAGGCAGCCGGAAGCTAAGGTCGATGTCATGTCGTACAATATCCGTTTGGACCACGTGGCAGATAGTCTGAACAACTGGAAGTACCGCAAGGATAATGCGGCAAAGATGATTGCCTACTACGCTCCCGATGTGGTGGGCATGCAGGAAGTACTGAAGAACCAGTTGGACGATTTAAAGAACCGTCTTCCCCAATATACCGCTCTGGGCGTGGGGCGTGCGGATGGAAAGGAGGCAGGGGAATATTGCTCCCTTTTCTACAAGACGGACCGCTTTGAACTGATAAAGAGCGGAAATTTCGGTTTGAGCGAAACTCCCGATACGATTGGAGTGAAGGGGTGGGATGCCGCTTGCGAGCGCATCGTGACCTGGGCTATCCTGAAAGATAAGGCCAGTGGCAAGAAACTGGCAGCTTTCAACACTCACTTCGACCACGTAGGGAAAGTGGCACGCCGTGAGAGTGCCAAATTGCTGCTTGCGAAGATGCACGAACTTGCAGAGGGACTGCCCGTAATCCTGACGGGCGACTTCAACGGAACAGTGGACTCGGAACCGATTACTATCCTCTCTGGGGGTGGAATGAAGAACGCCTATTCCGTTGCCTCTACAGTCTACGGTCCGGCATGGAGCTTCCACAACTTTGGCCGCATCCCGGTTGAGAATCGCCAGTTGATTGATTTTATATTTGTCAACGGACAGGTGACTGCTGATAAGTTCCGGGTGATAGACGATAAACCGGATGAAGGATATTTGTCAGACCATACCCCCATTATTGCCGGTCTGACGCTTCATTAATCGTTCATTTGATACAGGAACCTATGAAAGACAAACTCTCTTTAGGGCTTGTCCTGCTCCCTTTTGTTCCTTCGGCAACGCTGCAGGGACAGGAGCAAGACATCCAAAATGAACGCCCTAACATCATCTTTATCATGAGCGACGACCATGCCCGCCAGGCAATGAGCATTTACGGGCATCCCATCGGCAAGGTCGCTCCGACTCCGAATATCGACCGTATCGGACACGAAGGAGCGGTTTTCCAGAATAACTACTGCTGCAACTCCATTTCCGGCCCGAGCCGTGCCGCCATCCTTACGGGTAAGCATAGCCACAAGAACGGTTTCATGAAGAACTGGGCAAAAGGTTTCGACGGCGCTCAACAAACTCTGCCGAAGATATTGCAGGCAAATGGCTACGAAACCGCCATCATCGGCAAATGGCACCTTATTTCCCGCCCGACCGGGTTCGACCATTGGATGATCCTCGACGACCAGGGAGAATATTGCAATCCGCATTTCATCACGGAGAAAGATACCACCCGCCATCCGGGATATGTGACGGACCTGATTACCCGTTACACGGAAGAGTGGCTCGACGGACGGAAAGATAAGAACAAGCCTTTCTTCCTGATGATGCACCATAAAGCGGTGCACCGCAACTGGGTGCCTGCCGAGAGACATTATCATCTGTATGAGCACACCACCTTCCCGCTTCCCGATAACTATTTCGATGCTTACGAGGGGCGCTATGCCGCACAGATGCAGAAGATGAATATATATTGTGATATGTACGAGGGTCACGACCTGAAAATGGTTGCCGGCATGGACAGCGACAGCTTGCTGTTCGACCCCTGGCCGCACGCTTTTCTGGGAACCATGGAGCCGGATGAGCGCCGCCGCTTCCTCGATGCATACCGCGACCGTAATAATGAGTTCTACTCTAAACAACGTTCTTTCAAAGAAGTGGCGGAGTGGAAATTCCAGCGTTACCTGCAAGATTATATGGGCGTTGTGGCAAGCGTGGACGAAAGTGTGGGAGAGATTCTGGACTACCTGAAACGTACCGGACTGGACAAGAACACAATAGTTGTCTACACCACTGACCAGGGCTTCTATCTGGGCGAGCATGGATGGTTCGACAAACGTTTTATGTACGAAGAGTCCTTCGGCATGCCGATGGTGATGCGCTGGCCGGGGCATATCAAACCGGAAACCCAGGTGACCGGACTGACGCAGAACATTGATTTTGCACCTACCTTCCTGGATATGTGTGGCATTGAAGTTCCCCGGGATATGCAGGGTATGTCTTTCCGTCCGTTGGTGGAGAAGGGAAAAACGCCGCGTGACTGGCGTAAATCGCTCTATTATCATTATTATGAGTTTCCCGGCTTCCATAGCGTCCGTGCACACTATGGTGTGAAGATGGAGCGCTATAAACTGATGCACTTCTACGTGGATGACAAGTGGGAACTGTATGACTTAAAGACCGACCCGACCGAAATGCATAACCTGTATGGGAAAAAGGGCATGGAAAAGGTTACCGCCGAACTTATGGCTGAACTTGAACGTTTACAGAAGCAATATGATGTTCCCGGCGAACTGTGCAAATAAACGAACCCGATAAGAAACCAGAGATGAAGAATATGAAATACTTGTTACTGACCGTAGCCTGCCTGATTGCATGGACTACTCTTCCGGCGCAGGATATGCGTCAGGATACCTACTGTAATCCTTTGAACATCGATTACACGTATATGATTTATAATTCCGACCGGGATATTTCCTACCGTTCGGGCGCCGACCCCGCAGTGGTGGAGTTCCGGGGAGAATATTATATGTTCGTCACCCGTTCGCATGGCTACTGGCGTTCGCGCGACTTGCTGAACTGGGAGTTTGTGCGTCCCGGAAAGAACTGGTATCCGCAGGGTTGCAATGCTCCGGCGGCACACAACTATAAGGATTCCGTGCTCTATGTAGCCGGTGATCCTTCCGGTTCTATGAGTATCCTGTATACCGATAATCCGGCTTCGGGCGACTGGGAAGCAACGCCAGCCATCCTGCACAACCTGCAGGACCCTGACTTGTTCATTGACGACGATGGCAAAGCTTACATGTTCTGGGGTTCATCCAACGTCTATCCCATCCGTGGTATGGAGCTGGATAAGAACCACCGCTTCACGAAGAAGGGCGAGACGAAAGAGCTCTTTAACCTGGATATGCCCAAGCATGGCTGGGAGCGTTTCGGCGAGAACCATACGGACACTGTGCTGGGCGGATATATCGAAGGTCCCTGGCTGACGAAACACAACGGGAAATACTATATGCAATACGGTGCACCGGGCACAGAGTTTAATGTCTATGCCGACGGTGTCTATGTGGCAGACCATCCGATGGGACCTTATACCTATCAGAAGCACAATCCCGTTTCCTATAAACCGGGCGGATATATGAATGGTGCCGGACATGGAAGCACCGTCCTTGGCCCCGGCGGGCAGTACTGGCATTTTGCTTCGATGTCCCTCTCCATCAATGTGAACTGGGAGCGGCGCCTTTGTATGTTCCCTGCGGGGTTCGATAAAGACGGCATTATGTATTGCGACACCCGTTTCGGAGATTATCCCCGCTATGCACCTGCCGTTCCGGGTAAAGCCGGTGAGTTCAGGGGCTGGATGCTGCTTTCCTATGGCAAACCGGTCACAGCCTCCACCACAAAAGGGGAGTTCCAACCCTCTGCACTGACGGATGAACTCACCAAGACCTTCTGGCTGGCCGAAGCCAACGATGAGCGCCAATGGGTAATGATCGATTTGGAGAAGCCTGCCGATGTGTGTGCCATTCAGATTAACTATCATGACTATCAGAGTGATATGTACGGCCGTTACGAAGACCTCCGCCACCGTTACGTCATTGAAGGCTCGTTGGACGGACAGGACTGGAAAGTGCTGGTGGACCGCAAAGAGAGCTACAAGGACACTCCGAATGATTATGTAGAACTGTCCCTGCCCTGCCCGGCACGCTATATCCGCTACAATAACATAGACGTGCCTACTCCGAACCTGGCTATTTCCGAGCTTCGCGTATTCGGACTGGGTACAGGCAAGACGCCGCAACAGCCGAAAAAGCTGACGCTTGACCGCCTTGCCGACCGTCGTGACATCGCCATTCGCTGGGAGCCTGTAAAAGGTGCGCAGGGCTACAACGTGTTGTGGGGCATCGCTCCCGACAAACTTTACAGTTCCTGGATGGTGTATGGTAAGAATGACTTGCTGATGAAATCTCTCACTACCGACCAGGATTATTATTTCTGTGTGGAGGCATTCAATGAAAATGGCGTATCTTTACGTTCAGAAGTAAAACATGTAAAATGATGCGAATAGCTCCTCTAACTCCTTATTTACATAAATAGTGATTCAGATGAAACGGATAATCAGTGTAGTTTGCGTGCTGATCTCCTTGCTGTCGCTTTCGGCACAGGAGACTTATCAGAAGGAAACCTTTATTTCTTCCTGTGGTGATACGTTGCCCTATCGCCTGCTGCGTCCCGAAACGGTGAAAGCCGGAGAGAAATACCCTTTAGTGCTTTTCCTGCACGGCGCCGGAGAGCGTGGCAACGACAATGAAAGACAGTTGACGCATGGAGGACAGATGTTCCTTAACCCGGTGAACAGGGAGAAGCATCCCGCATTCGTGCTTGTGCCGCAATGCCCTGTGAGCGGCTATTGGGCATATATGGAACGTCCTGCTTCATTCATGCCTGGCGAGATGCCATTGGACGCTCCCCTCACGCCTGTGTTCCGAACGGTGAAAGATTTGCTGGATACCTATCTTGCAATGCCGCAGGTGGATAAGAACCGTGTTTATATAATAGGGCTCTCCATGGGCGGTATGGGTACGTTTGATATGGCTATCCGTTATCCTGAGATATTTGCGGCCGCAGTTCCCATTTGCGGAACGGTGAATCCTGCCCGCCTGAAAGCCGCCAAACAGGTGAAGTTCCGCATCTTCCACGGCGATGCCGACAATGTGGTTACTCCGGAAGGTTCGCGTGCGGCATACAGGGCTTTGAAGGCTGCCGGTGCCGATGTGGAATACATCGAATTCCCCGGTTGCAATCATGGCAGTTGGAACCCTGCATTCAATTATCCCGGGTTTATGGAGTGGATATTCAGTCAAAAGAAATGAAGATAATGAGACTCTTTTATTCGATAGGGACACTCTTCTTGGGAAGTGTCCTTTTCACTGCCTGCAGTTCTTCGAGGCAAGTGAGTACTTTTGTGGTGTTGCCCGATACGCAAACCTATCTGGAACAGTGTCCGGAGGTTTTCGACTCGCAGATAGACTGGCTGGTGGCTAACCGCAAGAAGATAGACGCCGTTTTCCAGGTGGGCGACCTGACGCAGGGTAACTCGCCGACCGAATGGTCGTATATGCAGAAGTCCTTTGCCCGTGTGGAAAAGGCGGGGATACCTTATTCTGTGGTATGGGGGAACCATGACATCGGCAGCAAGCCGGGCAAGTTCTCGGATGTGCATAATACGACGGTTGCCAATAAGTACTTCCCCCTTTCGTCCTGGCAGCGGAGGAAGTACTGGGGAACAAGTGCCGATGGCAAAACTCTGGATAACTATTACATCACTTTCAAATCGGGTGGGGCGGACTGGCTGGTGCTGAATATGGAGTTCGGCCCGCCTGATGAGGCGCTGATGTGGGCGGATTCCGTTGTGAGCATGAACCCTGATAAGTATGTGATACTGAATACGCACGCTTATTTATATAGTGACAGCACCTTGCTCGACGGGAAAGACTGGTGGCGCCCGCAAGCATACGGCATTGGCCAGGAACCCGGACGAACCGTGAACGACGGAGCCGGAATCTGGGAGAAGATGCTTTCCAAACATCGCAATGTGATTGCCGTCTTCTGCGGTCATATCCTGAAGAGCGGAGTCGGGACACTTGTTTCGACCGGCGAAAGGGGGAATAAGGTGTATCAGATGCTGGCTAACTTTCAACGTGGTGTGACGGATAGCAAGCTGGGGGGTGAAGGTTATCTCCGTATAGTCACTTTCAACCGGAAGACGAAAGAGATTGACGTGAAGACGTATTCCACCTGGAACAAGTCTTTTCATCCGTCCGAACATCATAACTTTACATTTAAGGATGTAGCTTTTGATAGCTATCATTAGTCCCGATAGGTTGACTAAACTGCCCCTGTGGAGCTCTCATTCCGTGTATGGCAATTGCCAAAACGTGAAATGAGACCTTTACAGGGGCTTTTGTTTGGTAGAGTCTCACGGTAAGTTACGAACTTTGCTTATCATTTTGAAAGCAAAGAAATATGAAACCATTACGCACCGTTTTACTACTATCCTTTCTTCTCCTCATGTTGGGCCTGCAGGCACAAGAGAAGAACGATACCCCTTTCGCTCTCACTACCAATTTTCTCTCATGGGCAACCCTTGCCCCCAATCTCGGAGCCGAAGTTTATATGGGTAAGAAGTGGTCTGTGGCTGCCGATGGCAGCTTGGGTATGTGGGGTTTTTCCCATACCCGGATGGCTACACAAACCTGGAGCGTAGGTGGCGAAGCCCGCTACTGGCTGCAAACCGGCAACTATGGTTTCCGGCGTACCCATATTGGTGTTTCTATACGTGGCGGAGAGTTCGACAGTAACTTCTTTACCGATGGCGGACGTCGTGGCAAGGCTCTACTGGCGGGAGTCACTGCGGGTTACCGTTTTATTTTGCGCGGCAACTGGCTGGTAGATGCCGGACTGGGAGTGGGATATATCCATACCCGCTACGACCGCTATTTCTGGAACAAGCGTTTCGGTAAGTATGAGTTTCAGAGCAGCCGCACACGCAATCTTTTCGGACTGACCGACCTGCACGTCAGTCTGGTTTACCGTATCTCCCTTAAAAACAGATAATCTATGAAGACCTTCCTGAAATATACTGCCTGCCTGCTCGTAATCGCTGCACTGGCGGGATGCAATAAAAAAGAGTTGTACACACATGAAGAATTGTACAACGCCTCTACGTTACTGAAGGTTGACTGGTTGGGCGCCTCTCCGACAGCCTCCACCTTGCAACTGCATGTGTGGAGCGTCGCTGAGGCCATTGCGGTCGATACTTTATTCTGTTTAGCCTCCGATGCCACAGTGCGTCTGGAATTGCCGGAAGCGGAATATGCAGTCGTTGCCACTCACGATGCCGCCCACATCCGTTTTGATGGCGAATGTTTCTGCCTTGCGACGGATGCCGGAGGATTACTTTCCGAACCGGGTGAATTCAGTGCGGGCGCGGGTGTCTTCCGTCCGGTGGCACAGCAGGAAAATACATATGTTCTCCAATTGTTCTCCTTTACCCGGAAGTTGGCGCTCCGTTTCCGCCTCGACCGTGAGGCGGACGGGCGCATAGCTTCCATCAATGCCCGCCTTGGCGGTATGGCTTCCGCCCGCCGGCTGACGGACCGTACGACCACGCGCGACGGGGCAGGCATCGTGGAGATAGCCGTGGAGCGTGAAGATGCTTCCGGCATGCGTGCCGCAGATGAGGACGGCATCTTCTTTTCCGGCAGCCGCAATCTGCTGGGCGTCCATACTAACGAACGGCAAATACTTACCCTGACGCTGCACTACACGAATGGTGAAGAGGAAACGCTGGAACAGGACCTGTCCTCTTACTTGCAGGATTTCAACAATTACGCTTCCGGTTCTGTGGAAGACCTCACCTTGAATGCCGGGATCACGATTGCCGGGCAGCCGGGAGTATCAGCCACCCTCGGTGACTGGAAACCGGGGACGGACAGTGACTTGGATGCAACGGAAAAATGAATGGGTGACGAGCTACAAGTGACGAGCTACGAGCTACAAGCTACAAGTTTAATAAAATCATAGATATGAAGAAATACCATTTACACCTTGCAAGCCTCTTACTACCTTTCTGCCTGTTGGCGGGCGGTTGCAGTGAAGAGCGTGCGGAAGGCGACGCTCCGGAAGCTCCGGTGGCAGTCAGCCTGACGGCAGGCATCGGAGACATTACGGTGACGCGTGTTGCTGACGGAAAGTGGGAGGCAGGCGATGCCATAGGCCTCTGCATGAATGCTGCCGGAAGCACAACGACCTCCAATGCAGTCTTTAACTACCGCTACTCCGTGGTCGCGGCCGGTTCCGGGGGCAAATTGCAGCCGGAGGACGAAGCCAATACCGCCTATTTCCCTGCCGACGGCTCACAGGTAGATTTTCTGGCTTACCACCCTTACGCGGCCGGAGCACTGACAGAAGACTTCCATCTGCCCGTAGATGTCAGCCACCAGCCGGCCACCGACCTGCTGACGGCCCATGCCGATGGCTACAATCGCAACCGTCCTTCCGTAGCGTTGGCTTTCGGCCATTGCCTGGTGAAGGTTATGTTCGTATTGAAAGGCAGCGATACTATAGAAGACGCCTTGCTGGCCGGTGCCCGGCTCACCATCAAAGGGATGGACACAAAAGCCGTCTGTCTGCTGACTGACGGCAGTGTTTCCGGTGCCTCCGCACCTCAGGACATTGTTGTTCCGCTTAGTGCTGCGGGTACTTCCGGCACAGCCATCGTTCTGCCCCGTGCCGCTGCTACGGGTGTCAGCTTTGTGGTGACCCTGGCGGACGGCAAGGAGTATACCGCCACCATGAGCGGAACACAAACGCTGGCAGCCGGAACGCAGAACACGTTTACCCTGACCTTGCGTGGCACTCCTGAAGAACCGGACGAAGCGGTCATATCCGCTACCATCGAGCCTTGGACGGACGGCATCCATACTTCCGCCGACGCTTCACTCGTGGAAGTGAAGACCACGAAGGACGCGGCGGGAGGCACCACCGGCGGCTCCGGCGGCAGCACGCCGGACGCTGGCAGCGGTTTTAAACCGAGCGACGCTTTCACCCTTTGGGCGCAGCGCATCGAAGGTGCAGGATATGCCTTTACGCTGGGCGATGATAACCGTTGGGGCAGTACCCCCGTGCTTTACTGGGATGTGCTGAAAGAGGAACAAACCACTTTCTTTGCCCTGCACACTCCGGCAGATGTGCCTTCCGGCAACCGGATGCCCGACCTGCTGACGGCTACTGCCACCGCAGAGCGCCTGGCTCCCGTTTCGCTGACTTTCCGCCATCTTGCCGCACAACTGAACGTGGTGCTGAAAGCCGGTGCGGGCATGACGCAGCCGGAAGTGGAAACCGCCGTCGTCACCCTGCCGCAAGCTCTTGCCGACTACACGCTGGAAGGCATCACGCTGAAACCGGGCGACACCCGCAAGGACATCACGCTGGCGGGCGACCAAGATAAACGGCGGGCATTGCTTGTGCCGCAAACCATTGCCGCAGGCGAAAAACTGCTTGCCCTGACCATCGGCACCCAACCCTATTACCTGAAAGCGACGGACAAGAACGGTGTGTTCGAAAGCGGGAAGAGCTATACCCTGGCCGTCACCGTGAACCGC
>ERZ791915.1391-NODE-1391-length-18571-cov-2.682383_pt1 | contig 18571 bp, 17 predicted proteins | sample MGYA00510139_ERZ791915 | MGnify/ENA primary metagenome ERZ791915 (study PRJEB30046, sample SAMN00792117) | human gut metagenome | study: EMG produced TPA metagenomics assembly of the A metagenome-wide association study of gut microbiota in type 2... | reverse complement strand
GTTGTCACAACAACATAAAATAATCATAAATTATAATATTATCTATCTTGCAGAAAGGCAATGAAGTCAATAGTAAAATAAAGAAAGGAATATGGCAATTTAGTTAACGATGAATAACTACCATATTATGGTGAAAAGCGTTAATGGTGAGATAATTATCTCACCATTTCACATACGCAGGTGGAATAAAATATTATGACACTGTAATCTTAATATAAATTGCCAAGGGAAAGTTAATAAAATGAAAAAAGATAAGGAGGAACGAGCGATGGAACAGAACATGTTTTGCTTTCAGTGCGAGCAGACAGCAGGCTGTGCAGGATGTATGGGAGTAGCAGGTGTTTGTGGAAAGACAGCTAATACATCAAGATTGCAGGATGAATTAACAGGAGCAGTAATTGGACTTGCCAAGTCTTGCGGCCACAATGAAAAGTCTGAAAGAACAGATAGAATTATAATTGAAGGATTGTTTACAACAGTTACAAATGTTAACTTTAACGATAAAACGTTGGAAGATATGATTGAAAAAGTCCATAAGGAAAAAGAAGCAATTGCGCCTAATTGTATTACTTGCGCAGCACCTTGCGGAAATACTGAAGATTTTGATATGAATTTATTGTGGAATGAAGATGAGGATATCCGATCATTAAAGTCACTTATTTTATTTGGAATAAGAGGAATGGCTGCGTATGCGTATCACGCAATGGTACTAGGTTATGAAAGTGAAGAAGTAAATCAGTTTTTCTACAAGGCATTGTCGATTATAACTTATGACTTAGAAATGGATAGATTAATTGAAGTGGCAATGGAAGTTGGCGAGAAGAATTTAAAGTGTATGGAATTACTCGATAAAGCAAACACATCAAGCTATGGAACACCAACTCCTGTGAAAGTGCCATTAACTATAGAAAAAGGACCTTTTATTGTAATAACAGGTCACGATTTAAAGGATTTGGAAGTTTTGTTGAAGCAGACGGAAGGAAAGGGCATCAACATTTATACTCACGGTGAAATGTTGCCGGCTCACGGCTATCCGGAGTTAAAGAAATACCCGCATCTAAAAGGAAATTTCGGAACTGCATGGCAGAATCAGCAGAAGGAATTTGACAACATTCCGGCACCTGTATTGTTTACAACTAATTGTTTAATGCCGGTTAAGGAAAGCTATAAGGATAGAGTTTTTACAACAGAAGTTGTGTCATACCCTGAAATGGTTCACATTGAAGGAGATGGAGAAGAGAAAGATTTTACTCCGGTTATTAACAAGGCATTGGAACTTGGCGGCTACAAGGAAGACAAAGAAAATACAGGTATAAATGGTGGAAAATATGTTGTTACAGGTTTTGGACACGGCTCAGTTTTAAGCGTTGCTGATAAAATTATTGAGGCTGTAGAGAATAAGCAGATAAGTCATTTCTTCCTTGTAGGTGGATGTGACGGAGCAAAAGTTGGAAGAAATTATTATACTGAATTTGTAAAACAGTCACCGAAAGATTCAGTTATTTTAACATTAGCCTGTGGAAAGTACAGATTTAATGATTTGGATTTGGGAGAAATATGTGGACTTCCAAGAATAATGGATATGGGACAGTGTAATGACGCTTATGGAGCAATCAAAGTGGCAATAGCATTATCTAAGGCATTTGGCTGCGAAGTTAACGAACTTCCATTATCAATGATTTTGTCATGGTATGAGCAGAAAGCGGTATGTATTTTGCTTACATTGCTTCATTTAGGAATAAAAAACATCTTCTTAGGACCGACTTTACCTGCATTTATTTCACCTAATGTGTTGAAATATTTGGTAGAAAATTATAATATATCTCCTATAAGCACACCGGAAGCGGATCTTAAAAAAATCTTAGGCTAACCGGTATTAGGAGGAAATATGTCAAACGTAATTAAGATAAATGATTTTGATGCTAAGGAGCTTGATGTTTACGCACGATTGTCAGAGGGACAATTGCTAAACAGACATGAGCCGGAGAAAGGGATTTTCATAGCGGAAAGTCCAATTGTAGTGGAGAGAGCTCTTGATGCAGGATGTGAACCTATTTCTATTTTGGTAGAGGACAGACACATCAAAAATCAGGCAAAAAATATAATTGAAAGATGTGGAAATATTCCAATTTTTACGGCACCGTTTGATGTATTGACAGGAATAACAGGTTTTAAATTAACAAGGGGAATGCTATGTGCAATGCACAGACCCAAGCTTAAAACCGTTGAAGAAATATGCAAGGATAAAAGAAGGGTTGCAGTGCTTGAAAATATTATGAATCCTACAAATGTAGGAGCAATTTTCCGCTCAGCTGCAGCCCTTAATATTGATGCTGTTTTGCTTACACATGGTTGTAGCAATCCTCTTTACAGAAGAGCAATAAGGGTAAGCATGGGAACAGTATTTCAGATACCGTGGACTTTTATTGATGAGAAAGAAGGAACGGGTATAGAATTGTTACATAATATGGGATTTAAGACGGCGGCAATGGCTTTAACTGACAATTCAGTAAGCATTGATGATAAAAACGTAAAGTCAGAAGAAAAGTTGGCGGTAATTCTTGGTACGGAAGGTGAGGGACTTCACCAGAATACAATAAATAGTAGTGATTACACTATCAAAATTCCAATGAGCCACGGTGTAGATTCTTTAAATGTTGCAGCAGCAAGTGCGGTAGCTTTTTGGGAATTAGGCAAATAAAACTTTCAGATAAAATATTAAAGGACGGAAAATGAAAAATCAAAATAGTTTAAAATGGATAATAAAAAATAGCAAAGGTGAAATCCCTAAAATAGTTATATTAAGCATATCAAATATATTACTGGCATTGGTGGCAACTGTTTTGGCACTTGTAAGTAAACTTGCAATTGATTCGGCACAAAGGGCGGCAACGGCATCATCAAATGGGGAGTTTTTGCATTACAGAAACTTGATTATTTTTAATTGTATATTAATTCTTGTAGTTATTACTTCAAGATTGCTTTTAAGAGTTTTTACACAAAGTCTTACAATTAGGGTTCAGGCAAAAATGGAAATGAAAATGCGTGGAAGACTTTTTTATTCCATTATGATGAAAGATTATGGAAAAATTAACAAATATCATAGCGGTGAATTAATGAACCGAATCACAAGTGATGTAAAAATAGTTACAGAAGGAATTATCTCTATAGTTCCTGACGCATTGTATTTCCTGACACAGTTTGTTGGAGCTTTTGTTGTTTTGATTATTTTCGACTGGAAGTTTACAATGTTATTTATTGCAGCAGGTATTGTAATGTCAGTTATAGCAGTGTTTTTTAGAGGTAAATTAAAAAACTTAAGCAAACAGGTTCAGGAAACTGACGGAAAAGTGCGCTCATTTTTTCAGGAAGCCATTGAAAGCATGCTTGTTGTAAAAACATTTGGATTGGAAAAACAGTTTGACAAAAAAGGAAATATTCTTCAGAGAACAAATTACGAAGTAAAAATGAGAAGAAGAAAAATAACTATTTTTGCAAATGCAGGATTTTCATTTATTTTTAATGCAGGATATCTTTTTGCCTTGGGATGGTGTGCAATAAAAGTCAGCATGAAGGCTATGACTTACGGAACATTAACAGCAGTTTTGCAGCTTATTTCACAGATTCAGACACCATTTGTAAGTATAACAAAAATGTTTCCACAGTATTATGCAGTCCTTGCTTCAGCAGAGCGTATTATGGAAATTGAAAACATAACAAATGAAGAAAGTACATACGAAAAAATAGATGTAAAACAGACTTATGATAATCTGAAAAGTATTAGATTTAATAACATAAAATTCAATTATGGCAGAGAAACAGTAATAGAGCACGGCGATGCTATGCTTAACAAAGGCGATTTTGTTGCCATAAGAGGAATTTCAGGAATTGGAAAGAGTACATTAATGAAGATGCTTCTTGGGGTTTTTAAGCCACAGCAGGGAACAATAGATATTTGTCTTGAAAACGGAAAAACAATTCAGGCAAGCCCTGATACAAGATGTATGTTTTCATATGTGCCACAGGGAAATTATTTATTTAGTGGAACTATAAGGGAGAACATCCTTATGATTAATCCTAATGCGTCAGATGAGGAAGTAAGCCAGGCACTTAAGTTAAGTGAAATAGAGGATTTTATTGAAAAACTACCTAACGGATTAGATACAGTAATCGGTGAAAAAGGACTTGGAATCTCAGAAGGTCAGGCACAGCGTCTTGCAATTGCAAGAGCGTTAATAAGCAATGCTCCAATAATCCTTCTTGATGAAGCAACGTCGGCACTTGACAAAAACACAGAAGAAAAAGTGCTTGATAACATTAAGAAACTAAACAAAAAAACTTGCATAATCATAACTCACAAGGCAGCAGCTTTGGAGGTATGCAATAGAGAATTTATAATAAAGGACAAGCAATTGACAGCGGTAAGAAAAGAGGCCATAAATTAATGACCTCCTCTTTAATGTATTACCTGTTGGAATCCCGGGCACTTTTAAGTTCAGACCAAAGTGCATCATGAAATATCATGGCAAGCTCTTCCCAGTGCTTATGTTGGTTTCTTTCGTAGTTAAGTTGCTCCTTTAAGTTGCTGATTTCAAGAAGAAGCCTATTGGTTTCATCAACTAAAGAAGCTGTTGAAATATTATTCGAAATATTGTTCATAGAATAAATCCCCCCTATTCAATGCAAGTATATCACTGAAAAGGAAATTTTTGTAAAAAAATGTTCGACATTAAGTGACATAGGATAAGGTTAAGTCTTGTAAATAGGCAAAGGCTATTATATAATTAATTAGTTAAAACCTAACAGGTTTAAAAAATATGGAAAGGAAAAACAGGCACATTAATATGAAAGTTGTGTTTGTTGACTAAATATTATCGGAAAAATGGCATTTTTAAAAAGAGTATATTTTAAGAATGCTATTAGTAATTAATATTTAGCATAGGGAAAATTAGATGGGAAAGTATTTTGGAACAGACGGCTTTAGAGGTGAAGCTAATGTAAATCTTACAGCAATGCATGCATTTAAAGTAGGAAGATTTCTTGGATGGTATTATGGAAGATTCCACAAATGTTCAGTTGTAATCGGAAAAGATACAAGAAGAAGTAGTTATATGTTTGAAGATGCACTTTCAGCAGGTTTAACATCAACAGGTGCAGATGTTTATCTTCTTCACGTTACAACAACACCAAGTGTTTCTTATGTAGTAAGAACAGAAGATTTTGATTGTGGAATTATGATTTCTGCAAGTCACAACCCATATTATGATAATGGTATAAAATTAATTAACGGTAATGGTGAAAAAATGGAACAGGAAGTAATCGACAAGGTTGAAGAATATCTTGATGGCGATTTTGATGATGTTCCATATGCAACAATGGACAAGATTGGTAGAACAATTGATTACTTTGCCGGAAGAAACAGATATATGGGATATTTAATGACTTTGGCAAAAAATTCATTTAGAAATGTAAGAGTAGGACTTGACTGTTCAAACGGTAGTGCATCAGCAATTGCAAAGAGTGTATTTGATGCATTGGGAGCAGAAACATATGTAATTAACAATGAACCTAACGGAACAAACATTAATATGGAAGCAGGTTCAACACATATTGAAGTTTTACAGAAATATGTAAAGGACAACAAACTTGATATCGGTTTTGCTTATGACGGTGACGCTGACAGATGTTTATGTATTGATGATAAGGGCAACATAGTAGATGGTGACTTAATTCTTTATGTTTGCGGTGTTTACATGAAGCAGAACGGAGAATTAGATAACAACACTGTTGTAACAACTATTATGTCAAATATTGGTTTATACAAGGCATTTGACGCAGTAGGAATTGACTATGCCAAGACAGACGTTGGTGATAAGTACGTTTATGAATGTATGAGAAATAACAATTTCCGTTTAGGTGGAGAACAGTCAGGACACATTATTTTCAGCAAGTATGCTACAACAGGTGACGGTATTCTTACATCAATCAAGTTAATGGAAGTTATGCTTTCAACAAAGAAGAAAATGTCAGAATTAATCAGCCCTGTAGTTATTTATCCACAGTGCTTAAAGAATATCAGAGTAGAAAGCAAGCCGGAAGCAAGAGCAGATGTTGATGTTCAGGCAGAAGTTGAAAAAGTAGCAAAACTTCTTGGTGACGACGGAAGGATTCTTGTAAGAGAAAGTGGAACAGAACCTGTAATCAGAGTAATGGTTGAAGCAAAAACAGACCATTTGGCTGAAAAGTATGTTAATCAGGTTATTAAAGTTATTGAAGATAAAGGTCATGCAGTATAAGACAGCTTATGAATGTATGTAATATTAAAAAATTATCTCTGTGGGGAGTGAGAATAGTTCTTGTGCTTATTATTTTATTTTGGATGAGTACTATTTTCGGATTCTCTGCAGAAACAGGAACACAGTCACAGGGATTAAGTGACAAAATCACAATAAGAGCTGTGCAGATAATTGAACCTGAATACTCTTCCTTAGATTTAGCGTCTAAGGAAGAGTTATTTAATAAAGTGAGCTTTTTTGTAAGAAAAACAGGTCATTTCAGTGAATATGGAATATTGGCAGGATTGATTTTAATTCTGTTATTTACTTTTGAAGAAGTAAGAAACACAAGAAAGCACATTATTATGGGTGCAGTAGTTACAGATTTAATATGTATGATTTATGCATCTACAGATGAATTTCATCAAACTTTTGTGGATGGAAGAAGTGGCAAGTCGACAGATGTTTTAATAGATACATCAGGTACGGTTTTTGCCACAATTATATTATGTCTCATTATAGTTTGTGCAGGAAATAGAAGGAGAAAAAATGAGCAGTTGGAAAGATAACATTAGAAAAGTTACACCATACACACCGGGAGAACAGCCCAAAATAAGTGATGTGATTAAACTAAATACAAATGAATGTCCATATCCACCATCACCTTTGGTAACAGAGATGATTGAAAAAATGGATACTGAACGATTCAGACTTTACCCTGATCCGGAAGCAAGTCTGTTAGTTAACGAGCTTGCTGAATATTACAATGTAAAACCAGAGCAGGTTTTTGTGGGAGTAGGTTCAGATGACGTTTTGGGAATGGCATTTCTTACATGCTTTAATTCAGAAAAGCCAATTCTTTTTCCTGACATAACATACTCTTTTTATGATGTGTGGGCTGAATTATTTAAAATACCTTACAAGACAGTGGCATTGGATGAGCAGTTTAAGATTAATCCGTGGGATTTTAACAAAGAAAACGGTGGAATAATATTCCCGAATCCAAACGCCCCAACAGCAATTGAAATGCCTCTTGAACAGGTAGAGGAAGTAATAAAAAATAATCCGGATGTTGTTGTTATTGTGGACGAGGCATATGTTGATTTCGGGGGACATACAGCATTGTCATTAATTGACAAATATGACAATCTTCTTGTTGTAAGAACATTTTCAAAGTCAAGAGCAATGGCTGGAATGAGAATTGGATATGCTTTCGGTAGTAAGGAATTAATTGACGCAATAAAGGCAGTAAAATTCTCTTACAATTCATACACAATGAATCAGGCAACAATCGAAACTGGTGTTGCGGCAATAAAAGATGATACATATTTTAAGAACATAGTTTCTAAAATTATTGAGACAAGAGAGAATGCCAAGAAAGAGCTTAAAAAACTTGGTTTTTCATTTACGGATTCAAAAACTAATTTTATTTTTGCTACTCATGAAAGAATGCCTGCAAAAGAAATATTTGAAAAATTAAAGAAAAAAAATATTTTTGTAAGATACTTCAATAAGCCTGGAATAGATAATTATCTACGAATTACGGTAGGAACAGATGAAGAAATGAAGAAACTTTACAAGGCATTACAGGAAATTTTGCAAAAGTAGATAATATACAAAGGTGAGAAATGAATTTATTAGATGTTTTTTTTATAGGAGTAGGGCTTTCAATGGATGCCTTTGCAGTTTCGATTTGTAAAGGATTAAAAATGAAAGTAATAGACTTAAAGCAAAGCTTTATTATAGCTTTCTTCTTTGGAGCATTTCAGCTTATGATGCCTTTAATAGGATACGCTTTAAGTGCAAGTTTTGTTGAATATATTAACAAGTATAGTCATTGGATAGCTTTTGTACTATTATTGGTTATTGGCATAAATATGATACGAGAAGCTTTGGGAGACAGTGAAGAAGAGAAAGAAGTCATAGAATCAGTTACGGATTTTAAGGAATTATTTATGCTTGCCATAGCTACAAGCATTGATGCACTTGCAGTTGGTGTAACCTTTGGCACAATGGGAAGCAAGTTGGAAACATCGATTTGGGCATCAGTTATTCTAATTGGGATTACAACATTTGCAATATCCCTTGGTGGAGTTTTTATTGGAAATGCCTTTGGAGTTAAGTACAAGTCTAAAGCAGAGGTTGTAGGAGGAATAATTCTTATAATAATTGGATTAAAAGTGGTAATTGAACATTTCATTTAAGAACACTTGGTTTTGATGTAACTAACGATATTTTTGCAGAAAATGCGTGATATTTTCAATGAGGAAAAATAAATAATAGATAGAAGATATACCGTCTGACAAGGTTAATGTAAACTTGTTAGACGGTATTTTTATGTAAAAATTATTAGAAATAAAATCATATGCAGGAGTAAATTCCATATTGTGCAAAAAATCAAAATTTTGCTTTAAATGAAAAAGTAACTGCAACCCCGCTTCTTTAAAAGATATGGGAGTCTTTGTTTGATCAATTAAAATGTTAATTAACGCTTAAGTAGCTTTGGACTCAAAGTAACTTCATCGGGTGGAATAGGTGAAAGTTGTAGCAAAGACAATAACTTTTTCCCGTCTTTGGAGTCCATTTTAGGCCTACGTTGCCTGTAAACAACCTTTTTAGGAAGGTCAATATTACGAATCTTAAAAACACCCTGGTCAATGTAATTATAGAGAGTTCTCTCTGATATACCTAATTCATCTAAGTGCGTAGCACAAATGTGACTTAGAGATTGACCTTTAGCAATAAGAGGTTCAATTATATCAGCAATTGCTCTTAATTCAGATGGAGTTTTTCTGACACCGGAATGAGCATTGCGAATTCTTTTGTGATGAGCAGCATCAGCTCTGTGAGCTGTATAGTAAGCCTTGTTACGTTTACATTGTTTAAGCATAGAACAATTAGTGCAGACATAAGGAGGTTTATCTAAAAGAGGACATTGAGAAGATTCATAAGAAGCGCAAATATTTGTGCATATACAATCTTCAGAACATCGCTTACAACGATATCCATAACATCCATGTACTCCAACATCATCGCAGATAGAATACTTTAGGCAAGAGTTTTTGTGAGTACAATCATTCTCGCAAGGGAGAGGAATTTTATCAACAAAGCATCAATATTTAATTACTTCTCTAGAAATGGTAGAAGCTGAACGTTCAAGATTTCTACCAATAGAGGCAAAAGAGTAGTCTTTACTAATCATACGTTCAATAATTATTCGTTCAGATAAGGATAATTGTTTTGGCATAAAAGCCTCCTTTCTGATCAAACAAAGACTACTTAAAATATACACTTTTGCAAAAGTAACTGCTAGTTTGCAAAAGTAGTAGCATGGAAAAACTAGCAGTTTAAATTGCAATTAAATATCAAAATTTTGTAATACAAGTCCTGCTTTTGGGACAGCTAAAAAAGTAGAATCTACTTAACAGTTAAATCGGGACTCTTAATTAAATAGCAAAAAAATGGAATGTTAGAATCGGAGGTGCCTATGGGAGCGGATTCACTATACTATATTAGGGATTATAGCGGAAATTATTACAGGATAAACAATGTAAATGAATTGGTGGCTGTAAGGAATGAAACAGATGCAACTGTATTTAATTACGACCAGGCGAAAAGTCATATTGGAACAGGAAAGAAATCGGCATTCTATCGTGCTATTCCAATAGAAACGGAAGATGGAAATGACGGAGGCAATATTGCATTTAACAGCGTGGAAGTACGAGAGGAGCCGGATGAGGAAGAACAGGATGAAAATATTTCGGCTGTCAAAGAGCTTACTTATGACGAAATTTTGGAACAGCCGGAGAAAAGCGTTTGTGCATATAATTTGTCGGAAATGGATTGGACAGAGTATTTGACACATTTTACTTATGTGGTTGAAGGTCTTAAGGATTATCGTGACGAATTAAATAAGAAGCAATCGGACGTTGATCAGAAGATTTGCGATATTCTTCATTATATTGAGTTATGTCAGATGGACGATGAACAGGCAATTGATTTGGTTGAATTGTTAAGAGTTTGTCGTGAAAATCGAAGAGACATTAAGGATGAAATTCAAAGGGTGGAATGCTTTCAGGTAAATCTTGGAACTCATGCTAATGTTATTAAGGCGAAACAGGCACTTAATAGTATTAAAGGTTTGGAAACAAGAAAATACAATCCACGAAAGTACAAAGAATTATTTAAAAATTGTGTAATGAAAGATAAACGTTTGGAAAAAGAAGATTTATACGAAAGTCAAAATGACTACGAAGATAATTATGAGACTAAAAAGCAGAATTTTTGCTTAAATGGTACATATGAAAATGAAGGCGGTGAAGAAATGATGATTCAGGAAAGAAAAAATACTCCTTTTGATGGAAAGAAAAATGATTGGTATTCTTTTGCAAAGCAGCAGGCTGATTTCTACAGAAATGCAGCACAGTATATTGCAAATCTACAGATGGACATAAACGATATCGATGATGAAATTGAAAAAATATTGGAAGAAACAGAAGAAGCCAAATGCAATGTGGCACAGGGATACAATGTTTTTAAAAAATTAAAAGAATTAAGACTTGAAAGAAAAGCAAAAATGGAAGAACTTAAGTGTCTTTATGTTTTGACAGATTATATTGACTGCGAGGCACTTGCAGATACATGTGAAGACAACCTTGACGAAATCGAGGAAATATTGGACGTGCCTAATCTGAAAAATGTAGTAATTGAAGTGGAGAAAAATGATATATCTGAACAAAGTAAAGGCGTAGTTAGTCAGGTTATGGCGGGGAGGAGTGATGAAAAACAAATGGAAAATGTTGAGGGAATGGTTAGCTAGAAGGTTATAAGAAGATTTATGGAAGGAGATACGGCTATGTCAAAAATAAGTGAAGAAACAATTAAATGTCCAAAGTGTGGAAAAAATAGTAAGTTTGTTATGTGGAGCAGCATAAATACTGTTCTTGATCCAGAAATGAAGAAGAAGGTATTAACAGGAGAGATTTTTAAATTCAAATGTAATAAGTGCGGTTGTGAGGCAAGGATAAATTATAGCAGTCTCTATCATCAGATGGAAGATAGAATAATGATATATTATGTTCAGGATGAGGAAGACTATGAAAGTGCATGCAATATGTTTAGTGGCGAAGATATGCCTGAAATATTCGAGGATTTAATGGCAGAAAAATATCTGTATAGAATCGTAACATCGCCGGAAGAATTAAGAGAAAAAATAATTATTTTCGATAATGGATTAGACGATAGAGTAATAGAGATTGCAAAGATTTTTTACATTGGTCAGGCAAAAGAACAAGGCATTAAAGTAAAACATATATTCTTTGATGTAAGCAGTGAGGGCAAGTATATGTTTATTATATTTGATGAAAATGGAGAGACGAAAATGGCAAGCATTGAGAAAGAATTATTGGAAAAAATTAGAGAAGAAGTGTTGAAGGATAGTCCGGATATTAGAGAGGATAGGTTGGATATAGACGAAAACTGGGCGTTGGAAAAGATGATGGAGGGAGGAAAATAGAGATTGGTGGTTAGAGTAAAAAATGTTATACTAGATATAAGTTTTTAGGCAATAAAAAAAGACTTATGAAAAGTCTTTTTAATTCACACGATGTGAGCCTTGCGGCGATGTCGGATAAATCCTTATTTGAACTCACCTTGTAATTTCAAGTTGAGTATATCATAAAGAAATAATTTGTCAATAGGAGGAATAAGAAAATGGAACAAAATTATTATTTAGGGTTGGATATGGGAACATCATCTTTAGGATGGGCAGTAACCGATGAGAAGTATCAGTTACTTAGAAGAAAAGGAAAAGATCTCTGGGGGGTGCGTTTATTTAGCGAAGCCGAGACTGCAGCAGATCGAAGAAGTCATAGAGTTTCAAGAAGAAGACGTGAAAGAGAAAAAGCAAGAATTGCATATTTAAAAGAAGTTTTCGCAGAAGAAATTAATAAAAAGGATCCTGGATTCTTCCAAAGATTAGAAGATAGCAAATATTATGAGGAAGATAAAAGAGAACACCAACCTTTCGCCTTATTTGCAGATTCAGGATATACGGACAAGGAATATTATAAAGATTTTCCAACAATATTTCACTTAAGAAAAGCATTATTAGAGGCTGATACGGACGGAAAAGAATATGATGTAAGATTAGTTTATTTAGCAATATTAAATATGTTCAAACATAGAGGACACTTCTTAAATGCAACGTTAGATGAAAAAAGTGGTGGAAATTTAGATGAATATATTGACAAATTATACAATGATTTATATGAGAATTTTGATATTGCAATAAAAAAGGTTGATATTTCAGAAATAAAAAATATTCTTTCATCTAAGGATTTGTCTAATACAGGAAGATTGGAAAAGTTATTAGATATATTTGAATTATCAAAGAGCAAAAATAAAAGAGAAACAGAAATTTTTAAATTGGTATGTGGTTTAAAAGGAAAATTGTCAAAAATTTTTGGTGAGGATAGTTTTTCAGAAGAACTTGTTAATTTCTCAATGTCTTTTAGGGATGCTAATTATGATGAAGAAATAATAACTTTAGAGGATAATTTAAGTGAAGAATATTTTGAAATGGTTATGAATTTAAAACAAATTCATGACTGGTCAGTTCTTGAAAATATAATGAACGGACAAGCGTATATTTCACAGGCAAGAGTTTTAGCATATGAAAAACACGAAAAAGATTTAAAAATATTAAAGAGCTTTTTTAAGAAAAATTCTATGACTGAGTATAATAAAATGTTTCGCCAAATGAATGATAATAACTACAGTTCTTATGTTGGCTCAGTTAACTATAAAAATGAAAGCATTAGACGTGGAAGTAAATGTAACAGCGAAGAATTTTTCAAGAGCATTCTTAAAGCAATAAAGGAATGGGATGATTGTGAAGAAAAAATCTATATTGAAGATGAAATTGAGAAAGGTACTTTTTTGCCTAAACAGATTACAACATCCAACGGGGTTATACCTAATCAGGTACATAAGAAGGAATTAAAGAAAATTTTGACAAATGCAGAGATTTATTTACCATTTTTGTCAAGTAAAGATGAGAGCGGGTTAACAGTAAGTGAAAGAATAGTTGAGATGTTTAGTTTTCAAATACCTTATTATGTTGGACCAATTAGTTACAGCTTAGATGAAAAGGCTACTACACATAGAAATAATGTATGGTCAGTAAGAAAAGAGTCAGGTAGAGTATACCCATGGAATTTTGAGAAGAAAATAGATATAAAGAAATCATCAGAAAACTTTATTAGCAACCTGATAAATCATTGCACGTATTTGAATGGTGAAAGTGTGTTACCTAAAAACTCATTATTGTATGAGAAGTTTATGGTTCTCAATGAACTAAATAATCTTAAAGTAAATGAACAGAAAATAAGTGTTGAGACTAAGCAGGATATTTATAATAAATTGTTCAAAAAAGGTAAAAAAGTGACAGCAAAAGCAATAGTAAAATACCTTAAAGAAAATGGTTTAGTTGATAATAGCGATGAACCGGCACTAACAGGAATAGATGGAGATTTTACTAACAGACTTGCAAATTATAAAAAGTTTTTGGAAATTTTTGAAACTGACACATTAACATATGAACAGGAGCAGATTGCAGAAAATATAATTTACTATTCAACTATATATGGCGACTCAAAGAAGTTCTTGGAAGAAAGAATAAGAGAATTATATGGCGAAGTTTTAAATGAAAAACAAATTAAACGAATATTAGGCTTGAAGTTTAAAGATTGGGGCAGATTCTCTAGAGAACTATTAGAATTAGTTGGAGTAGAAATAAGTACAGGAGAACAGTGTTCTATAATTTCAAAAATGTGGAATGATAACTACAACTTTATGGAATTAATGACAAAAGACAAATTCTCATATGCATTTGAAATAGAGGAGAGAGTCAATAAAATCGAAAAAACTCTATCAACCATAGAATATGAGGATTTAGATGAACTTTATATTTCAGCTCCAGTTAAGAGAATGGTTTGGCAGACAATTCTGGTTTTAAAAGAGTTAGTAGAAACAATAGGGTATCCGCCTGAAAGAATTTTTGTCGAAATGGCAAGAGATGTTGATGCAAAAAAAGAGAGAAAAGAAAGTAGAAAGAATAAGCTGTTAGCTTTGTATGCTAATTGTAAAAAAGAAGAACGAAACTGGAAAAAAGAAATAGAAGGTAGAGATGAGGCTGAATATAGAAGTAAGAAATTATATCTTTATTATGTTCAAAAGGGAAGATGTATGTATTCAGGTAAACCAATAGAATTAAAAGACTTATTCAATGATAATTTATATGATATTGATCATATTTATCCTAGACATTTTGTGAAAGATGATAGCATTGAGAACAATTTAGTTTTGGTTGAAAAGAATTTTAATGCACATAAAAGTGATACTTTCCCGATAGAATCCGGTATAAGAAAAAATATGGAATTTATGTGGCGAAGTCTAAGAGAAGGAGGTTTTATCACACAGGAAAAATACAATAGATTAACTAGAAGAGATGAGTTTACAGATGATGAACGTGCTAACTTTATTAGTAGACAAATTGTGGAAACAAGACAGGGAACAAAAGCAATAACAAATTTGTTTGAACAGACATTTCCATCTACAGAAATAATTTATGTAAAAGCTGGAAATGTAAGTGATTTTAGACATAAATTTAATTTTGTTAAGTGTAGAAATGTTAACGATTTTCATCATGCACAGGATGCTTATCTAAATGTTGTTGTGGGAAACGTTTATTATACTAAATTTACACGTAATCCGTTGAATTTCATAAAGGATTATAAAAGAGATCCTGAAAAACACCAATATCATATGGATCATATGTTCCAGTATCCTGTTGCAAGAAATGGTAAAACAGCTTGGGCAACAAAAGGTGGAGAAAGCATTAAAACCGTAAGAAGTGTTATTGCTAAGAATACGCCACTAGTTACTAGAATGAATTATGAAAAGCATTCGGGACAAAATGGAGGAATAACAGATCAGAATATTTATTCAGCAAAAAAAGCAAAAGCTAATTCATATTTGCCAATAAAAACAACGGAAGAAAGATTGAAAAATGTTGAAAGGTATGGAGGATATGGATCGATTACAATAAAATATTTCTTTTTAGTAGAGCATATGAAGGGAAAGAAAAAAATTAGAACAATAGAAGGGTATCCAGCATATTTGAATGATTCGATTGAAAATTTAGAAGAATATTGTGTTAAAGTTTTAGGATATGAAATGCCTGAAATAAAAATGGCAAAAATAAAAATAAAATCAGTATTCAAAATCAATGGATTCTATTATTACTTGAATGCAAAGAGTGACAATAGAATTGTATGGGGAAATGCAGTGCAGTTAAAAATGAATCAAGAAGATGTTGAATATATACGTAAATTGTCAAAAGCAAACGATGAATATATAAGTGAAAAAATAAACAGCAAAAAGAATATTGAATTATATGAAAAGTTAAGAAAAAAATATTCGGAAGGAATTTATTCAAAGAGAGTTGTTGTAGCAATAGAGGCATTTGAAAAGGGAATGGAGAAATTCGAAACGTTATCAATAAAAGAACAAATAGAAATTTTGTTGGAAATGGTAAATTATTCCAAGGACTCGGTCTCAAAAATAAATCTGTCTAAATTAGGTTTGAGCGCAAATTCGGCGTACTGTAGAACTAGTAAAGAAATTAGCAAGTTGAAGGAATGTAAGCTAATTAATCAGTCGGTTACAGGTCTATACGAGAATGAAATTGACCTGTTAACAGTATGAGTTGGAGAACAGTCGTAATATCAAGTAATGCTAAACTGGACTATCAAATAGGGTATATGGTAGTTAGAGGAGAAAAAACTACTAAGATTCATTTAAACGAGATAGGAATGTTAATAGTGGAAAGTACAGCAGTGTCTATGACATCCTATCTCTTAAGTGAACTAATGAAAAATAAGATTAAAGTCGTTTTTTGTGATGAAAAAAGAAATCCTTGTAGCGAGTTGGTTTCATATTATGGAAGTCATGATACAAGCTCAAAGATAAGAAAGCAAATTGAATGGACAAAAGATGACAAGGACCATATATGGACAGAAATTGTTTCCGAGAAAATTAAACAACAGGCATTAATGTTACAACGTTATCAAAAAGAAGAAGCAAATATGTTATTTGAATATATGGAAGAAGTAGAGTTTGGTGATATTACGAACAGAGAAGGTCATGCAGCAAAAGTTTATTTTAATACATTGTTTGGAAAGAAGTTTACAAGAACAGATGAGAATCCTATAAATGCGGCATTAAATTATGGATACGGTATTATATTGTCTATTTTTAATCGTGAAATTGTGTCATCAGGATATTTGACACAGATAGGATTGTTTCACGATAATATGTTTAATCAATTTAATTTAAGTTCAGATTTAATGGAGCCATTTAGACCATTAGTAGACCAACTTGTTGTCGAGTTAAAACCGGAAAAATTTGAAACAGAAGAAAAAAGAAAAATGCTTGAATTATTAAACAAAGAGGTTGAAATATGTGGAAAGATGGAAGTGGTGACCAATGCAATAAAAATTTACTGTCGAAGTGTTTTTGATGCATTAAATGACAGAGATATTTCGTTAATAAGGTTCTATTATAATGAGTTATAGATATATGAGAGTTATTGTAATGTTTGACTTGCCTGTAGCTACAGCAAGTGATAGAAGAGAGTACACACATTTTAGAAAATATTTAATAAAGAATGGTTTTCTTATGATGCAAGAAAGTATTTATTGTAAGTTGGCTCAAAATTCTACAGCAGCAGATTTGATTATACAGAATATTAGGAAAAATAAGCCACCATCAGGATTGGTTCAGACTTTAAAAATTACTGAAAAACAATTTTCAAGAATAGAGTATATTGTTGGGAAAAAAGAAAGTGAAGTACTTGATTCTGATGAAAGGATAGTTATTTTATGAAGTTAGTAAACAGCAAATATAATCTTGATATAGAGTTTGAAGAAAATATTTCTAACACATTGGTATTGGAAAACAAACAACATATGATAGATGTTATTCAAAATCTAATACTTCAGTTGAAGGGCGATGAAGGAGACTTTGTTTTATCGTCTGAGAAAAATGTAAAATTTGATAAAGTAGTTGAATTTATCACAAATCCTTTCGGAATAGATTTTAACAATAAAAAGATAGCAACAAAGTTGTTTGAACAGTTAACAGCAGTAGCATCTGAATGTGCTGAAGAGTATAATTTCATTAATGGAAAAATAGTAGGTACATTAGATGATATATGTAGTAAGATAGAGTATTCTAATTTGGAATACAATTTAGAATACGAATGGAAATCTATATTTAAATTGTACAATGTAAGAATTGGAGAAAACTATAATTCTTTATACGAAAAAATAGAAGAATATGTAAAAGTATTAGCAGATATTTTACATATAAAGTTACTTATTTTTTTGAATATTAAAGAATATTTAACAGAAGAGGAAATAGATAATCTTCAAAAGATTTGTTTTTATAAGAAAATTTTTCTGTTGTTAATTGAATCAGAAGAACGTTTTGTACTAGATAATGAAAAAACATTTATTATAGACAAAGACAGGTGTTTAATTGTAAAATAAAGATATTGGAAGTTACAATACCACCAGGTATATAGGTTCTGTGATAACCATTTGAGTTTGAGAACCTTGTAATTTCTTATAAGTGTAAAACATTAATTTCTTATTTAAAAGCTGAACCTAAGTTTGAGAACCTTGTAATTTCTTATAAGTGTAAAACAAATACATTCCCTTATCGTCTCCATTTAATGTTTGAGAACCTTGTAATTTCTTATAAGTGTAAAACTAGCAAGTAGAGGTACAGCCGAAAACGGAGTTTGAGAACCTTGTAATTTCTTATAAGTGTAAAACATATCCCAGTTAGGATATTCGATAAAACGCGTTTGAGAACCTTGTAATTTCTTATAAGTGTAAAACAGACAATTAATGAACATGATGACGAGGAAGGTTTGAGAACCTTGTAATTTCTTATAAGTGTAAAACGCAGTATTCAGGAAGCTCGCTGCAGATTCAGTTTGAGAACCTTGTAATTTCTTATAAGTGTAAAACCAAATTAGACGGAGTTAGTGGATTGTATATGTTTGAGAACCTTGTAATTTCTTATAAGTGTAAAACCTGTCGTCTTAATTATATGACCTATGGGGGTTTGAGAACCTTGTAATTTCTTATAAGTGTAAAACATATTATTTTATAATGTTGACGGAGAGGGTGTTTGAGAACCTTGTAATTTCTTATAAGTGTAAAACC
>ERZ791915.1390-NODE-1390-length-18578-cov-4.358311_pt1 | contig 18578 bp, 22 predicted proteins | sample MGYA00510139_ERZ791915 | MGnify/ENA primary metagenome ERZ791915 (study PRJEB30046, sample SAMN00792117) | human gut metagenome | study: EMG produced TPA metagenomics assembly of the A metagenome-wide association study of gut microbiota in type 2... | reverse complement strand
AAGCAAGTTTAGCAGCTTGCAGGCAACGACGCGCAGAATACATAATGATACTCCCTTACAGCCACAGTCCGAGCGTTCAAAGCGTCGCAGGCAATGGGTAGGGCTGCATGAGAACCATGCAGGGGTGAAACTCCCGTGAGGTTGTGCTAACAACCGTCCGATTAAAGCCCCATTTATAAATCAAGACCTTTTAGCCATTACCACGAAAGGGGGTTATCTCATTGGCAAAAAAGGAAACATCAAATCCCACTGTGCCTGTGCTTCCCATGCTCAAAACGGTTGAGCAGATGAGCCGGATCAGCGGCATAGGGGAAAACAAGCTGCGCGAGCTGATGGACAGCGGCGAGCTTGAATATATACAAAACGGAAACCGCCGTTTGCTTGCCGACATTGCTATTTGGGACTGGTACGAGAGGGCAAAGCGAAAGGTAGCTCGCCAAAACCAGGAGGGAGGTAAGTAGCTATGGCGGTATCATCAAGAAAAGTTCAGAATAAGCGCGACAGCAACGGTGTTTTGACTGGAAAGGCAGGTACCGTCTATGATGTAAACATTAAATACACCGGGCAGGACGGGAAAAAGAAATCCTACGCAAAAAAGGGCTTTGCAACCAAAAAAGAAGCGACGCAGCATGAAGCTGAAATGAAAGCAAAGCTCGCCAATCCTGTTTACAGCCCGGTCGTTGCTTCACAAGGTAAGCAGACCGTCAAAGAGTATTTGGAGGAATGGGTAGAAAACCACGGCAAGGCTAACTTGCGTCCAAGCACCTTTGCAGGATATAAGAGCCATATTCGCAATCATATCGTGCCATATATCGGTCATGTGCAGCTTAACCAACTGACCCCGGCAATGCTTGATAATATGTTTCAGCAGCTATTTGACAAGGGCTTATCCAATAGCACCGTTCGATACGCGCAGCGCATATTGAGCGTGTCAATGGAACATGCCCGGAAGTACCGATACATTGAACATAACCCCGCCCGCGACATTATAACAAAGTTCGGCAAGCAAGCGAAAACGCCTGATCCGTACACCATTGAGCAAATGCAGACCTTTATGAGCAATGTGATAGGTACGGAATGGGAAATGCCTGTTGTGCTTGCCGGAATGTATGGGCTTCGCATGAGTGAGATTATCGGATTGCGGACAACAAACATTGACCTTGAAAAAATGCAGTTTGGCGTTGTAGAGCAAATGCCCTTCAAAGTGCCGCCGGGAACAAAGACCATTACGGAAATGGCACCGACAAAATCCAATGATCGTATTTTGCCGATTACCGAAGAAGCATTGCCGTACTTCCTGCGGCAATTTGATTTGATTGCACGGCAAAAGGCTTTGACCGAGGCGGGCGGTGGGGTGTACTATGATAATAAGCTCTTTATTGCAAAGCCTGACGGTTCGCCGCAGCGCAGAGATAGAATGTCGGCAAACTTCGGACAGCTTATCCGACACCTTGAAATGCCGCATATCCGCTTTCACGATTTACGTCATACGGCAGCTACCAATATGCACCAACTGACAGGCGACTTCTACACCGTTGGCGAGATTTTGGGGCATACATTAAAGGGCATTGGCATATCCCTTGGTATTTCCACAAACCTTGAAGCGGTAACGGCACAGTATGTTGATGTGCGGCTTGAAAGAAAACAAAGCGTACTGCAAACCTATCATAAAGCATTGCAACCGAAAACAACCGTTACAGGAAAAGAAGCAGGGCAAGAAACATCGAAGAAAGCGAAAAAGAAAAGCAGCGAAATGGAGCTATAACGGCAATATCTTTTTATAGCTCCGCGCTACTTTTCATAGCTTTTTAGCAGTTCCGGGCACCATTGGGGCACCACAGTATACATTTTTCTTGTATAGCGTGTATGATGTAGAATGAGCCGGGCACCACAAAGCGGGGCACCAAGGGCACCATTTGAATTGTTTTCCCCAAAATAAATGCTGCCCTAACAAAAGAAAAAGCCTTGAAAACATAGAGTTTTCAAGGCTTTGATGTCTAATGACTATAAAAAAGATATTTTTGCGATTTCGGCAGGTGATTCCGAACGCTCACGCAGTTAACTGTTCCCGTACTTCAAGGCCGCCAATGAAGACTACCGATATTTCATCTTTGGATTCTACGACCACGTTTTCGATGATCTGCCGCACGATCTGGTCATCATACTCCATCGGGTGATTCTGCATCCCATCGAGGATCGTAAAGATTTGGTCGAGACGGGATTTTGCACTCTCCCGTTTCTGACGGGCATTTGCATACTGTTCGAGCTGCATTGTCAGTCTTTGCTTCTCATTCATCAGGCTGCCGAGTCGTTCTTCATCAAAGGCATCGGCGTTTTCAGCTGACACCGCTTTGAGCATTTGCTTGAATTCAGCATCGATCTCTGCAATTCGGATCTGTATGTCGAGGCTCTTGTCTTCCGTGGTTTCGGCTTCCAGCCCCATGCCGATATGCAGTTTTAAAGTCTGCAGTACATCGACATTCTGTTTCGCTGTTTTCATGACAGCATTCATAATGGCGTTTTGCAATATGCTTTCTTCCACACTCGGTGAATTGTGGCAGTACTTCTTGCCGTAATCCAAGCGGTTAATGCATCTCCATACGATTTTTTTCTGCCCTCTAATCGTCCATGTGCATCGGCGGTAAGGCGTCCCGCATTCTCCGCAGACCAGCAGTTCTGTCAGCGCATATTTGCTGGAATACTTGCCTTGTTCCGTTTTGGTGCCGACCTGTTTAACCTTTCGTTTACTGGATCGCCGGGCGAGTTCTTCCTGAACCCGGCCAAAGGTACCGGCATCAATGATTGCAGGGTGGTTGTTCTCCACATAGTATTTCGGCCGTTCTCCATGATTGATCCTGACTCTTTTGCTGATGCAGTCTTCAATGTAGGTTTTGTTTATGACCGCATCGCCCTTGTACTTTTCATTGGAGAGGATCGACTGGATGGTTGAGTATTGCCATTTTTCCAGCCCGCTTGGGGAGGGTATTTTTTGTTCTTCGAGATATTTGATGATCCCGCCGAAGCTGTCCCCCGAAAGGAAGCGGTCATATATTGTTCTGACAATCTCCGCTTCTTCAGGGACAATTTCGGGACTGCCGTCTACACCTCTGCGGTATCCGAGGAAATGTTTGTAATGGAAGGGGACGTTTCCCTCTTTTGCACTCCGAGCCTTGCCCCACTTTACATTGGCACTGATATTTTCGGATTCGCTCTGTGCCACGCTTCCATAGATGGAGATGTAAAATTCCGATGACGGCTCAATGCTGTGCAGATTCTGCTCCTCAAAGTACACATCCACACCGATTTTCCGGAGTCTTCTTGTAATGGCGATGCAGTCAAGGGTGTTTCTGGCAAACCGGCTGATGGACTTAACGATAATCATGTCAATTTTGCCTTTCCTGCAGAGACGAAGCATCTTGTTAAACTCATCCCGTTTTTTCATGCTCGTCCCTGTGATGCCCTTGTCGGCAAAAATACCGACTAAAGACCATTTTGGCTCCGTGCGAATCCGATCCTCATAATACTTCTTTTGTACTTCATAGCTGTTTAACTGTTCTTCCTGTTTGGTGGACACCCTGCAATATGCCGCCACACGAAGCCGTCTGTGGCTTTGGTGAATAACGGATTGAATATCTATGGTTGCCGGGATTGTCCGCACTGATTTTGGTGCCGGCATCGTTGCTGTTTGCATCATGACGCTTTCTCCTTTCCAATCTGCTGATCGTTGATCAGGGTAAGACCAACGGTGCCGTCCTTTTTTAGCTGTATGGATTTTACAGTACGCCGGCAGAGTTCTGCCGAAAATGCTGAAAGCGGACTCGATTTCTCGAAGTCCGCTTTCAGTCTGTTGGCTGTATATGTGGCGCTGTCAATGCCCTTGTATTTCAGAGAGACACATGTCAGCATCTTTTTTCGTAAATCTTCTTTGTTGAAACTGCACGTTTCAAGGGCATGTGCAATTTCCATGTTGAGCCTGCGTATGTCATTTCCCACTTCGTTTGTGTCAATGGACATCTCAATGATATCGGGCTGGCTGATGATCCTGTTGAGGATATTTGTGATGCTTTGCAGAAGGTCGGTATCGGATAGCTTAATAATGGTTTTACATTCACTGTTATGGCAACCCCATCTTTGCGGTACTTTCCAGCGGCTGTCATGACGTCTGTGCATCTCGTTCCCGCAGTTCGGACAAATAACCGGAACAGCCAGGCGGAAAATGCCCGCCGTGCGGTCGATTTCCTTTTGGGTGTTTTTCTGATCTTTCAGGAGATGGGCTTCTTCATATGTTTCCGCTGGGATGATGGCCGGATAGAGGTCATTGCCAAGATAGCGGCTGTCATCGATAATCCGCATCAGCCGCGCCTTGTTCCACCCATAAACACCCGGTATATACTCGGCTTTCTCATCGTTCAGCTTTTTCGCTATGTTTAACAGCGACTGCCCTTGGATGTAGCTGTCAAAAATCTGCTTCACCGTTCCCGCTTCCGCTGGCTGTATAGCCGGCATGCCGTTTTCGTAATGGTATCCGAATGGTATATTCCTGTGTTTCATGCAGTTTTGCACCGCCCTTTCTCAAAAATTTCTTCGGTCAGCCGGATGCCGCCCAGCAGCCTGAAAGTCAGCTTGGAATTGCTTTCCACTGTAATGTCGGTGACGATTTGCTCAAACAGCCCGGCATCGAAGCTATAACCGATTTCCGTTTCTTCAAGGATTTGGTCAAGCGTTTTCAGTTCATCGAGAAGTTCATCGTTTTCATCCTCGGACAGCTTCTTTCGGCGCTCAATCCGCAGTCCGGTGAGTTTGTTCCCGATATCAGCGGATTGAGCGGCATAATCTGAGGCATTCAGGATGCCTTTGGTGTGCAGTCTTGCAATAAGAAGGTTCTGTGCGCTGAGATCAGCGATTTCTTTGTCAATTTCCTGAATCCGCTGTTGATTTCCGCTTGTGCGGTATTGCATTTCCTCAATCTGACGAATGAGGGAGCCAAGCAGATATTCCCGGTTGCCGGCCAGTTTCATTGCCATCATGGTGAAAGCATTATACACTTCATGCTCTTGCAGCCGCAGGCTCCTGCAGCTGGTTGCTCCAGATGCTTTTCCAGAACATACCCAATAGGGTTTGCCCCGGACAATCTGACGGCGGAAGGTTCTGCCGCAGTCGGGACACCGGAGGATTCCCGTTAGTGTGTAGGTGCTTTTCTTTTGCCCGGCTCCTGTCGACCGTTGTTTTTGCAGCTCCTGGGCCGCCGCATAGGTTTCCCTGCTGACGATGGCGGGATTGCTGTTCTCCACATAATACTGCGGCTGCTGACCGATGTTCCGCACCTTTTTGAAGGGCAGGCTTTCGGTGGTGAAGCTCTTTTGGAGCAGGGCATCTCCCATATACCGTTCATTGTTGAGGATGTAGTCGATTGTAAACTCGTACCATTTGTCCCTGCCATGATTTCTGCATATACCGTCTGCGTTGAGCATATTGGCGATGCTCTGCTTTCCAACTCCATGCAGATACAGGGAAAAAATCCTTTGTACGACAGCCGCCTCTGCTTCATTAATTTCCAGCTGGCCGTTTACAAGGCTGAAACCGTATGCCGGGGCACAGCAGTTGAACTCACCCGACTCCATCCGCTTTTTATAGCTCCAGCGCATATTTTCCGATATGGATATGCTTTCCTGCTGTGCTGACATGCCGGGAAAAGTAACGATCATTTCGCTGTTCATCATCGCTGTGTCGATGGCGTTTTCCTCAAAGTACACGCTGACACCGATTTCGGAAAGCATCCGGAGGGTAGCGAGGAGTTCTTCGGTGTTGCGGGCAAACCGTGATACCGATTTGACGATAATGCGGTCGATCAACCCTTTCTTACAGTCACGCATGAGGCGGTGAAAATCGTCCCTTTTCTCCATGCTGGTTCCTGTGATGCCTTCATCCGCATAAATGTCTACCAATCGGTACTGCGGATTCCGCTGCGCATATTCTGTATAATACTGAATCTGTGCAGCAAAGGAATGCAGCTGATCTTCGGAATCACTTGATACCCGGCAGTAAGGTGCCAAACGAATGACATTGGCCGTTTGCTGTGAGGACGTAATTTCTGTAATGGCTTTCATAGCATGTTTTCTCCTTTCCACAGTCTTCACTGCTGTATTGCCGTTGATTTTCCGGCAACACCAACACTATCACAAGAGTTCGGATACATCCAGCGACTATCCGCAGAGTTATCAATTCAGACATATATTTGTTCAGCGTCATAATGTCCGGCGCTGATCTGCACGATCTTCCGGTATTCTTCTTCCGTAATGAGTTTCATGGAAAGCAAAAGCCGAAGCATATACACACTATAAGCAAAAGATGAGTTGTCGATATCTTTTTTGTTCTTCATCCGAGTAACACCTCCATATATTTCAAACCAAAGCTGGCAATAAGGGCATAGTCAATTCTGCCCATAGTATCTTTATCCAGCTTTCCGATGTATTCACCAAACCGTGTTTTATCAATGGTTCGGATTTGTTCCAATAAAGCAACAGACTCACAGCGAAGACCCTCGGCATAAATGCTTACATGGGTCGGAAGCCTGTTCCTTTTAACTCTGCTTGTAATGGGTGCCACAATCGTTGTTGGGCTGAACCGGTTCCCGACATCGTTTTGCAGGATCAGGACCGGACGAGTCCCGTCCTGTTCGCTGCCAATAACGGGAGACAGGTCGGCGTAGTAGATTTCGCCTCGTTTTACGTTTTTCATTCCGTTGTTCCTCCGAAGTTCATAAGTAAAAGCACAAAGGGCGGATCGTTCCGTAAAAACGGGCTTGTTTTCCGCCCTTTGCGCCATAACATCGTTTTGCGTATTGACCGATATTTAACCTCGTTCCCCCTCGGCCAGCGGGAACACATCTTCCGGCTGTGCATTCAGCCTCATTGGAATTTCACCACCCCGTGGTTCTCACCGGGCCGCCCTCCTTTGCTGCGGCGGCTTGCGGCGGATATGCCGCTTCACGCTCGGCTTTAGGACTGGACGGAAGTATCATGATCCCTCCTGCCGGTCATCGCCTTCGGTGCGGATGCGCCGCATCGTCTGAGCCTTTGCTCAAATAGCTTGCCGGGGATTGCCCGGCAGCAGAAGGAACGTAAAAGATGTGCTGTATATTCAGTTTTCAAGGTTCCGATCCGCTTTTCTGAAACTCCGAAAAACGGGAGGAAAATTTATATCCTCATGTGGTAGGCTGTGAGAAGCCGTTTTTTATACCCCTTTGCGAAGATGTTTTTTTATTCTAGATATTTTTTTGCTGACGTTTTTTTGAGCAATCCCATAAAATTCAGCAATTTCGGACTGTGAATATCCATCGAAAGCGTATAAGGTTAAGAGTTCCTTGTCTTCATCTGAAAGGCTTTTGGCTGCCTGTATTAGTTCCGGCGTATCCAACTGTTCGATCCACCAATAGCGGCTGTGAAAGAGGGAATCATCATCGGTTACGGACATGGTTTCGGGGAACCGTTCCAACAGAACCGATTTGGAATCATCTCCGCAGTCATCTTCTCCGCATTCGCTGGTCCGCAATGGCTGCGTATGGTTGAAAAACCTTCGATTGCTATTGAATGCCTCCAGATCAAACTTCCGCATTGCTTCAATATCCTCCAAAGACATTCCGGCGGCCATATATTCGTTTTGCAGCCGCTCCCACTGTCCGTCAAATTTTTTCTTTTCCTGTGCGTAATAAAAAGCCATTTTTGTGATCTCCTTTGAATTTTTGAATTTGAGAAAAATCAAAAATTCGGAGATCACGGATATCTGGCTATGGCGCTCTGCCAAATGGCTGTATACATAAAAAGTCCTTTCCGCAGCGGTTAAGCCGTGGAAAGGACTTCCTGTCATCGTACAAAGCGGCTGCGGAAGCATAAAAAAGCACCGTAAAAGCGGAATCACAAGACAGGCATGGTTATCCTGTCGGATTCCGGCTTTGTACGGTGCAAGGGCAGTCTCGATCCTGGGGGATCGGCTCCGCATACGCGATCAAAAGTCGTTATTTGTTATTCGGTTTTTCAAAGTAATTCCTACCGTAGTATTTTCTCTTGAGCTGCCGGCTCCCTTTTTGTTTTCGGAAGTAGGCGAAGTTCATGATATATTGCGATTTGCATTTGGGGCACTTGGAAATGAAGTGGCCGCTGACATCAGAAAATACCCGGTCAATGACAAAATGGCATTTGGGGCATTTTATTTCCCGCACGGAAAGACCGGCGGTTTCTTTTTCGCACAGATCCAGCTTGGCCTGCACTTCCGGAGGCGGAGGCGGACGGTCATAACGCTGTTTTCCTTGACAACTATTCATTTCTGTCACCGCCCTTCATCATCAGCTGAAAATATTCCGACATTTCCCGTTCTTCCAAAAGCTCATATTTCTTGAGCTGGATCAGCATGGACGAGTAAGACACGCCGAGCTCGTCCGCCATCCGCCGCATAGCGGGTTTCATCTCCGGCAGGAACACACAGTCCCCGTATACCGGTATGCGTTTCCTGTGTATATGCCTGCGGACAGAAGCGGTCAGAACTGTCCGCGGCATCAGGAGCATAGCGGCCATTGCGTTTGCCTGACACTCACCAAGATTCCAGCGGTCATGCAGTTCCGCCACGCTGTAGGTGCGCTCGGTATCGTACAGACGGTTAAAGCAGGCAGCGTTCTGTGTGGGATCGGCACGGCAAAGAAGAATATGGCTGATTTCATGTGCTTTCACAAAACGGCACCGGCATCGTTCTTCCGGCCGCTGCAGGAATTGCTCCAGAACGATATAGTCCTTGGGAAACACAACCGCGCTCCTGACTCCGTTTCGGAATACCTTCAGCGCCTGGCTCCCGTTAGCCGCAAAGCCTATTTTATCGGGATCATCTTCGGCAATCTGCTCATACACAACTGTGATCCCCAAAAACCGGGCAATCCGGTCGATATCGATGCATTTGGGCGGGGGCTTTCCGCAGGACACCTCCACCAATCCTTCTGCAATCTGTTCAATTTCTCTGTTTGAAATATATACCTGCATCTTTATCCCTCCTGCTCCGGAAAACTACAGCGCCTTGATCACATGCTGCGCCACACCCTGTATGGAACACTCCTGAACATAGATGTCCTTCATCCGGCTGTTTTCCGGGTGTAGCCGGACACATCTGCGCTGGTGGTCTTTGTAATATCGTTTCAGTGTGGTTTCGTTTTCTACCAGTGCCACCACGATATCTCCTTCTTCCGCAGTCGCCTGTTTCCGGACAACCACCAGATCGCCGGGTTCAATTCCCGCTTCGATCATGGAGTTCCCATTTGCACGGAGAAGGAAGAATTCGCCGCTGCCAAACAGCGCCGTGGGCAGGGCAACATATTCCTCGAAGTTTTCTTCTGCGTATTCCGGCAGACCACAAGCTATAGAACCCAATACGGGAGACAATATAAATTCCGCATCTGCCTTTCGTGTAACAGGCGTTTCCAGTGTTTTTCCGTCATACTGCAGCCTGCCAAGCTGGTTCATCTCCCGCAAATATGAATGAATGGTGCTTCGGGAACAGCCGACATCGCTGGCGATCTCTGTAATGGATGGGGAGCGGTGATGGGCAAAAAAGAACCGCTCAATGGATTTCACGATTCTGTCCATTGTTTCTTCGCTTTTATATCTCACGGCGCATTCCTCCGAGCTTTAAGTCGAACAATCTGTTCGGGATAAGCATATTATACCAGTTCTTCTTTTGGGATTCAATGCATCTGCTGCAAAAGGAAATGAGGTGTTAAAAATCATTAACACCTCATCTGTTTTCTGCAAATATTCGGGCGATCCGGTTCATTTCTTCCGTACAATTTTCAGGCGAAAGGATTTGTATCTTCCCCATAAACTGAAATACCCATCCATAAAACGTGCCGCTGGGATTGACCTCAATCGTTACAGCAAAGTGGCTGTCATCAACCTTGCGGACAGGGATAGACTCGCCATAGTCATCAACGATGACCCGCATCATGTCATTTTCACACAGCAGTTCTACAAGCATGGGCCGCTCACCGGCAAACATATCCACCATTTTGTTGGTGTAAGCTGCTATATCGAAATCCTCCGGCGCAGAAAAGCCCGTATTCAAAATCTCGGCGCCAGCCAAACGATCCACCCGGAAGTGGGCGATACTCTGGTGTTTATGGGAGAACCCTATCAGGTAATAGTGATCGTTCTTCCATTCCAGTGCATAAGGGTCCACAATGTAGCGGTAGCTGTCATGCTTCAAAACTTTCTTTTTTTCTGCGGTATATTCATAATACTGGAACCGGATCTGCCGACTCTCTAAAATGGCGGTTTGAATGCTGTCGATGATGTAATAGACCTTTTCATTCTGTGGCTTTACCCGACTGGACAAGGCTGCTAATCTGCACAGTTGTTCGGCCTGCGGTCTGCTGGTCAGGCGGCACAGTTTCTGAACCAGCTGCTCCGACTTCCTGGCAGAGATGATTTTTGAGGACGCCACCGCATCCGTCAGCATCTTCAGCTCTGGATATTCAAAAATGCGACTTCCAATGAAATACTGATTTTGAGTACTTTTGACCACCACAATATCTATGCCGGCTGCAATCAATACATCCAAATCAGCATATACCGTTTGACGGACAGCGGAAATGTTTCTTTCTTTCAAATAGGCAAGAATGTCCGACACCGTAGCCGGATGAGCTTCATCGGTCTGCTGATACAGGAATCGAAGCAGCTCGATAATGCGGATATTCGTTTGATTCTGCATGGCTTTCACCCCCCTTTTTTGCAGAAACAAATGTGTCAGCGTCTTCCGGAAGCATACTTCCCCATGTTGATGTCCAGCACAGCTCTGGGCGGCTGGATCAGAGCATCCTCATACTGGCACTTCCACTGGATTTCCCGGCACATCTGGCCGTTTTCTACACCATCTATGGTTTCACCATCCTGAATGGGGTTATCGTGCTCCAATATGTACGATGCCACATTGTAGGCGTGGTTTACCACCCAGTTTGGGTCCATGCCGTGGAAGTGGTACTGGAGATCCGGCAGAAACAGAGTGCTCATGCCCACAGTGTCCACAATCATATCCTCGGTGCCCTCAATGTTGAAGAAGCGAACATTGACGCCAAAGCGGATGAACCGATCCGAGCCTTCGATCTGGTGGGAACGCACATCTTCCGCCAGAAAGAGCTTGCCGCAGTTCTGGAAGTAAAATGCCTCACAGGTGGGGTACAGCTCCGCCAGAGCCTCTAAGAAGTCGGCGTCCAGGTTGGCCCGCTCCAGCGCCGGAAGCGCCGCAGCCAGCATATCGGTGGCTACCACCTGATATTTGCACTCCCGGAAGATCCGCTCCCGGTCCTCCTGACAGTCCCACATCTGGCTCATCAGGAAGGCGTCAAAGCCTTTGCCCTTGAACTTGTCGCATCCCATCACCATCAGCTGCACCGGAGCCTTGCCGTCCTTGAATTCCGCTATATGCTCCAGCGCGGCAAAGCCCGCTGTTTTTTTATCATGGCAGAAACACTCTACCGCTCCGATGTGCTTTTCCATTACGGCAGTCATTTTTTCTTTATCCGGCATTTCTACCGGCTCTTTGAACAGCATCTGAATGAGATATGGGCCTCCGGGCTGGGGGCCTTTTTTATCGTCCAGGTTTTGCTGGAAAACTTCGTTGCTCATACTTGTCCCTCACTTTTACTGATGGCATCTTCGATCTGTCTGCTGACAGTGTCCATGTAGAGATATACCCCATCACGGTCGCAGTGGTACAGGTTGGAATAGCTGGTACTCTCATTGGGCTGGATGGGGTTGGGCTCCACTACTTCGGTGGCCTCCAATAGACCAGTCTTTAATCTTGCGGCGGCAGAGAGTGCTTTTTTCAGCACAGCAATCTGTCCATTGCTCCAAAGTCCCTCCAGATCTTCAAGCACTTTGGAGTCCTGCTCCATATCTCTGAGAAGCTGTGACACCTGCTCCGGAGACAGGTAGACACCGGAGCAGTAGTTTTCGATGATCTGATTTTCTGCCGGGTTTGGAAAGGCCGTCGGCGTCACCTGTGCCCACGGGGTGAAATACCGGGCATATTCCGGCTTCTCCTCCGCCAGAAAGGAAAAGGCACTGCCTCTGGTGTAGTAGTAATCTCGGAAAAAGCCTTGGATCACTGCAATATAGAAGCCGTGGCTTTTGTCAAACAGTTCGTCGGATTCTGTTCCAGCCCCAACGCGCAGAGTATCCAGATATTTTTCCGCATAGAAATCCTCCACTCCATGCTGTGCGGCAAGGGTCAGCACTTTTTTCTCCTGTCCCTGCTGTATCCAGGTAAGGGGAGTAAAATACCATTCCCGCATTTCTTCTGGTGAAATCGGGTGAAAACTCACATCGTATCCCATAGAAGCCCTCCTCAATAATCCAGCAGGATGGGCACCTGCTGTTCCTCAGCAAACTGCATCGCCTGCCAGAACATAGAGAAAGCGAACTTGGCAAGAGAGTTCGTGTCATACTGGGTGTGCTCCGGGATGTCGGCTTTACTGTACTGTCCATCTGGACCTACAGTACCATCCACTGGATACCCCTCCGTTTCGCTCCAGCGCAGGATGGTATCTTCATCTGCCTGCCAAGCCATCCCGTTGAGTCTTTCCAGTTCCTTGCGAAGTCCGCCCAGGGTCGCAATCATTGCCTGATCTCCCGTAGGCAGGGGAACTTGGAACATAAAGCTGTCCGGCAGTGGAATCCACCAGGTGGTTCCCCGGAACAGCGACCACACCCGCTCCTGATCTTCCGCAAGGCGGGCGATCATGGGATGCTCCCCAAAGGCCCAGTTCTTCTCCACGGTGGACGGCACCGGCTCCTCATATGTATGGCAGGCAGCCACCAGCAGCATGGCGCCGAAAGCATCCCAATCCGGCTTGTCGGTATAGTAGGGTTTCTCGTTATTCTCCAGCCAAGGGATATAGGGCGGCTGGTCCGGCTGGGAAATGGCAGCCAGGATCTGATCCCGCCAGCTCTCCACGATTTCCTGTATTTCAGCAGGACTCATTTCTTCCTCATCGGCTGCCGATTCACCGTCCGGCGTGACTTTTTGGAAAGCATAGCCGTTTTCCTCCGCCCACTGCTGGACAGCGGTTTTCCAGTTATGAGAATAGTACCGGGTCAGTGTCCCTGCATAGATATCAAGTCCCATAAGTTCGTCTCCTTTTCTGTTATATCAAAGCCGTTCCAGAGTACAGTCATGTCCGGAACCGTCCGTATCCAATATGATTTCCGTAATGATGTCCATGGTCTCTTTGCCGAGATCATGGACGCTTTTTTCATAGGCCAGCCACTTGATATGGATGGGCTGGCCATACTCATGCCGCCCAAAACCGCCCCGCAGGATGTCGTTGAAAGCGTTCAGGTTCCGCCCGATCTTCTGGTCTAAGCCGCAGGTAAACACCTGCTCTGCCTCTTTGTAGAAGCCGGCCATGTTGGAAAAGCGGCGGCCGTCGATGGTGAACTCCTCTCTCATCTTCCAAGCACCTTCTTTCGTCTGGGGACATTAGTCCTCGTCCCCGGCCTTGAAGTTGTAGATGGGGCGGATGATCTTTACAACATCCGCTGTTGGATCGATGTTGTCCAGAATGTCCTGCATTCCTTTGTAAGCCATGGGGCATTCGTCCAGGGTAGCCTTGCTCACCGAGGTGGTGTAGACCTCCGCCATCTGCTTTTTGAACTCGGAGACGGTAAAGGTTTGCTTGGCATCCGCCCGGCTCATCAGACGGCCTGCACCATGAGGAGCCGAACAATTCCAGTCCTCGTTGCCCCTGCCCACGCAGAGCAGGCTCCCATCCCGCATGTTGATGGGGATCAGCAGCTGTTCTCCTGCTTGGGCGGAAACAGCACCTTTGCGCAGGATCATGTTTTCTGTGTCAATATAGTTGTGGATGGTGGTAAACTGCTCCTCCACATGCAGCTTCATTCCTTTGACGATTTCGTCCATCATGGCCTGTCGATTGAGCATGGCAAAGTGCTGAACGATTTTCATATCGTGGATATACTGCTCAAACAGCTCACCGGACACATAGGCCAGCGCCTTGGGAATGTTGGTCTGCTTGACATTTTTAAGCCGTTTGAGTTCCTTTTGAATTTCCTTCTCCCGACCTTCCGCTTTCATCTGGGCGATCAGCGTTTCAACGGAAGCGTCATCGGTGCGGTTGAGAACTTTGTACCCAGCCTCCTGATAATAGCTGGCCACCTCTACCCCCAAATGGCGGCTGCCGGAGTGGACGACAATATAGATGTTCCCTTCATCGTCCTTGTCCACCTCGATGAAGTGGTTGCCGCCGCCCAAGGTTCCGATGCTCTTTTCTGCCCGAAGCAGATCTACATGTTTTGCGCAGCACAGCTCCGACAGGTCGATCTGGCTGAGATATCGGTGGGGCTTCTCCCGGATGGAGAAACCAGAGGGGATTTTCTCATAGATCAGCTTGTCGAGCTTTTGAAGTTCCAGCCGTGTTTCTCGAATACGGGTGGTTTCCATGCCGCAGCCGATGTCCACGCCCACCAGATTGGGTACCACCTTGTCGGTGATAGTCATGGTGGTGCCGATGGTACAGCCAGCTCCGGCATGGATGTCGGGCATCAGCCGGATGCGGTTGCCTGCCGTAAATTCCTGATTGCAAAGCTCCTGCACCTGTGCGATAGAAGCACTGTCCACCACATCGGTAAAGATTTTGGCTTCGTTGTATTTCCCTTTGATCTCAATCATAAAGTTCCTCACAATTCTTTGTGGTTCTTACTTGCCCCATCAGGTCATCTCATACAGCAGGGCAGCGTCGCCCCGCACCAGTTCCAGATGGGAGCGCAGCGTTTCAAGCCCGTTTTGCACAGCCTCGGTGGGCAGATCCCAGTCTGGAGCAATTTCAGCGGCCAGTTCCGGGAGGTCCCACTCCCGCAGAGCTGCCAGCACATTAGACGCCAGCTCTCCCTCCAGCAAAGCGCAGTCCAGGGTGTCCTCGGTCTGGGGAGCAGGAAAACGGACATCCAGATCCAGCTCACTCTCACACCAGTCCCAGATGGCCATATAGACCGCGCCGGAGCAGTCGCCGTTGGACAGTTCCTGCCGCCGGCCGTCTTTGAGAAGATAAAAGGATGCGATCTGTGACATAGTGGTTCCTCCTGAATGTTATTCTTTTTCCATCAGCCCTTCTGCCTGCATCCGGATCACATAGAAGGCCCGCACCCAGTCCAGCTCCTGCTCCATGGATTTCTCCAAAGCCAGCAGGCGGCGCTTTCCCAGCCTGCGGTCCAGAAGGGCGAAGATGCGGACAAGAGGATTTTCGCTGACAAGGCTTTTCTCAATGCTCTGGTTGTCAAAGATACCAAACGCCTCATAGAACACCTTTTGGTCAAAGGTGCCCTGCTCCAGCGCAAAGGCATGAGCCTGGTCGATGGCCTCTTTCGCGGAGTCGCAATCTTTCAGCGTTGTGGACCGCAGGTGATGAAATTTCGTCCACACATTCTCAAAATAGGTGTAGTAGTTGCTCCGCAGCATTTCCACGCCGTCCATGCGAATGGCTGCCCGGCCCTCATGGTCGGCGCTTTTGCTGTAACTGGTGGCAAAATACTGGATGCGGCCCCGGAGCGCCGGGCACAGGTAATCATTTTCCAGTTTGTTCCGAATTCCGCTCCAAGTTGACATAGGCATCGCCTCCTTTCTGTTGCCGCCTGCAGGTGTTGCACCTGGCACAGGCTTTGCCTTTTGTATTTGAAGCGTTATCCGTTGAATCCGCCGACTTCAATTTTATATTTGTAGTCGACCTCTATACAAACTAAATGTCCCATGAAATAGTCGGGTTCTGCATCCAAATCGATGTAAAAGCCAGTTTCATTTCCATTTACAAATACCGTTACATTGTTTACAAACAGTGCTTTTACAAACTCCTCTTCTGAAATCCCCCCATCTACTTCCAGTGTTCCATCTTCGATCATTTCGTTCACGATGTCTATGCAGTCATCGTTTTCCTCCAAAAACGCTCGGATAATGGTATCTTTATGGTCATTGACCCAATTTACCTTTTCAAAAACAATATCGCCCATATTCCCCTCTGTGCTCTGAAACTCAAGGAGAATTTTGGTCTTTCTATCCCATACGGTCCATTCTCCAACATGAAAACCGAGTTTGCGGTCAAATATAAATTCCGTATTCCCCAAAATGATTTTATCCGGCATTTCAACCCTTTTCTTCAAAAACAGTCCCATAATACTCCTCCAAAACTTTCGATTGATTACTCAGTAGGATAACCCATTCGCTTGCTGCTTTTGGAGATACTCCCGGAAGCATTCGAGGAACTCCCGATTCCGCTTTGGGACATCGAACCCCTTCCGATGGGGAAAGAACCCCTCCCGTTCCACATCGTCCAGCAGCTTCGGCAAGTCGGAAAACCGGGCGAAGAACGGCAGGGCATAGTCCTGGATCTGCCCGGAAATCTCCTGGATAGAGCGTTCCCGCTCCACCAGAGTAGATACCTCATAGCAGGGGAAGTCATCATACCGGCGGGTCAGCCGGGCGATGGAGGTGCCCACAATACCATCATAGGTTTCCTCCGTCCCTTCCTGCTCACTGCGCCACTGGGCAATCACCGGGGAGCTCACATCGAAGAAGGCAGTAAAAGTGGTGGAGCCAAAGCGGATGGAGGGGGAAAAGTAAAAGGAGAACACAAAGATGCGGTCTTTTTTATAGATGTCATTTTTGCTCTTGCGGTATTTGTAGCCCAGCGGGATCAAAGGCTCCGCAATCCGCTCACAGGTATACACAAATATTTCCCTTGGTTTTGTTCCCTTGGGAAAATCCTTCTTCTCCATGTTGACACCTTCCTTCACTTATTTATAGCGCAGTTCTCATCTGCCACGCGGATTTTTCCTTTTTTCAGTGCTCATTGAGATACCTCGCCAATTTCTTCTCCAGCAGTTCTGTCATATCATTGCAGAGGCGCTTTACCTTGTCCTGCTCATGGGCGTAGTACCAGATGGTTTCCTCTCCAGGGCAGAGCAGAAGCTGGTCACCGTCTGCTTCTTTCCAGAACTCGCCCAGCACACAATAGCGCTCGCCATGAATGGTCAGATCAAACATCCCGGAAAGGGTAAGGATCACGCCTGTGGATACCTGTATGCCAGCGGTCAACAGGAAAAACTCCCGCACCTGGGCCGGAAGTGCGAAATCCAGCACGCTCTCTTGATTCCCGATCTGCTCCTCCGTGGCGGCAGGCTGGATCTCATCAGTGGAGTCCAGCACCTTTGCCAACGCCTTGGAGAACTTGGGGTATCGGCCAAACAACTCCGGGTTGTTGGTCTTGAATTCCTTTTGCTTTTCCCGCTGTACTCGCTCCTGCTCCTTGCAGAAAGCGTCCAGCTCGGCCAGATACTGCTCCTGATAGAGATTGCTGGCCTCAAATGCTGTGCCGCTCTTTTCCAGAATGGCGATGGCTCCCCTTTGGCTGCCAAACAACGGGACCCATTGAAAGCCATGCTGACAGGGCTTTAGTTTCAGATATTCTCCACGGTTAAGCATATTCTCCAGTTCTGCCTCGTGCTCATTCCACCATTCCCGCCAGCTTTCGGGGGTTTCTCGGCCCTCAGCAAGGTCCAGAAGTTTTGTTATCAATGTTTCTTTGTCCATAGGTAAATACTCTCTTTCATAGGGCACAACTATACTTGCGATTCTGCGATTTCTCCATAATCGTTAATATAAACATAATGAATAAAGTCCTCATCTACAAGTAACAGGCACGGACTGAACAATCCCCATTCATCATAATCATTCATGATGTCATCATATTTCCCGAATATATAAATCTGAAATAATGCGTCAGTTCCCATCAAAAAGCACAAGTAGACGTTCCCATGGGGATGCGTGCAAACTTCTTTGATTGCCAGTTGCCCCGGTTGCACAAAATTAAGTTTTGAGATAAAGGCTTTAATTTTGGTTGCTTCCGTTTCATTGGCATACCTGTATTTTTGAGAAAAATGTTCTATACTTTTCATGAGATGATCTTTGCATTGCAGTATCTCCGTGTATTGCTGTTTTATCTTTAGCTGCACTTTTTTCTGTTCCAAAAGTGCTTTCATATTATCATCCATAGTATGAAACTCCGTTTCAGAGGGCGCAGGAATAGATGCTCATGGCCCCGTAATCGGTGTGCAGGACAAGTCCGCTCTTGGTAAATGCAAAATTCACCTGCCGCACCACAAAGGGGTCGTCAATGGTGGCCAGCAGCTGGCCGCTACTGGTATCCCACAACTCTATGGGGGAGCTGCCACGATCCTGCTGAACGGCCAGCAGACTGCCCCTTGTCCGCACCGTGCAGGTATCTGAAAAACTCAGCCCCTGCCGGACAGAAAACGGGAAAGGATTATCCATCTCCTCTCCGGTCTGGGTCAGATAGAATTTTCCTCCCACAGAGAAGCACTGATCGTCCTGGGAAAAGAAGGGATGCCAACCCGCATTGGGGATCACTACTTTTTGGGCGGACTTCAAATCGACCAGCACATACTCACCCTCGGTGACACGGTAGGCCGCTTTGCTCTGCCGGGGAGAGAGCATCCCGAAGCAGTAATAGGCAA
>ERZ791915.1355-NODE-1355-length-18987-cov-3.520970_pt1 | contig 18987 bp, 20 predicted proteins | sample MGYA00510139_ERZ791915 | MGnify/ENA primary metagenome ERZ791915 (study PRJEB30046, sample SAMN00792117) | human gut metagenome | study: EMG produced TPA metagenomics assembly of the A metagenome-wide association study of gut microbiota in type 2... | reverse complement strand
CAAGGCCGGCTGCACCACCCTCGGTTATGACCGCTACCTCTGTACGAAGTGCGGCAGGATCGAAAAGCGCGACTATGTGGACTCCCTCGGTCACGCATGGCAGAGCATCGTCATCCGTGACGCCACCTGCGAAGCAGACGGCAAGCAGCTGGAGTTGTGCTCCCGCTGCGGACAGATGAAGCAGACCGCCACGCCCAAGGGCGAACACAGCTATGAGGTCTATACCGGGGCTGCCACCTGTACCAGCCCCGGTTATACCGTCCGCGAGTGCTCCGTCTGTGGGGATCGTCACATTGAGGACATCACAGCGGCGCTGCCTCACAATTACGAATCCCATGTCATCGCCGCTACCTGCGAAAACGGCGGCAAGACCATCCACCGCTGTGACGGCTGCGGCAGCAGCTTCGTCACAGACTACATCGACGCGCTTGGTCATAGCTGGGATGAGGGAACCCTTGTTACCAACGCCACCTGCACCGGCGAGGGGGTCATGGAATACCGCTGCACCCGCTGTGGCTACCACCGTCTGGATGCCGACCCTGCGGATGGACACATCCCTGGCGCTCCTGCTACCTGCACGGAACCCCAGCTCTGCACCCGCTGCGGCGCTGTGCTGAAAAACGCGCTGGGACATGATTACAAGTCCGAAGTGACCGCACCCACCTGCACCGAGATGGGTTACACCACCAACACCTGCGCCCGCTGCGGCGATACCACCAAGACCGACTATACCGAGCCTGCCGGTCATAAACCCGGCGACTGGATCACCGACAAGAAGCCGACCACCGACTCTGAGGGCAGCAAGCACAAGGAATGTACCGTGTGTGGCGAAAAGCTGGAGACACAGCCCATTGAAAAGATCTACAACAGCGGCACCACGGACAGCAAGGGTGAGGCCGTTGTGGGCGGCTACCTTGTGACCGTCACCGATGCCGACACTAAGAATCCCATCGCAAACGCCGCCGTTGCGATCCACAAGGACAACAGCATTTCCATCCGTCTGCCGAACAGCCGCCTGCTGGACTACGCAGACCAGACCACTGTTACCGTGCAGCTCGTCAAGGACAAGTCCGCTGTGCCGGACATGAGCATCGCTGTCACGGACAAGAATGACAACTATGCCGCAGACAAAACGAACAAGGCTGGTCAGATCACCGTCCCCACCGGCAGCGGTAAGACCAACGAGGACGGCAAGGTCACTACTGGCTATGAGGATGCGGACGGCGACCGCTGGACGCTGACCGTCAAGGTCATCCGCACGGACACGAAGCGTCCCATCTCCGGCAGCGAGGTGTCCATCGGCAAGACCGGCAATATCACGGTGAAGCTGCCGGACGGCACAGATCTGGACGCCAAGCATCAGGTGACGGTCATTGTGGCCGACCACAAGAAGGCTCCCCAGCAGGGCAAAAATGTTACGGTCAAGGGTGATCTCGGTCAGTCAGCCGCAGGCAAGACCGACAAAAACGGTGAGCTGACCGTCCCCGAAGTGGAGCAGACCGAGCGCCACGGCGTTTACATCGTCGGCTACACGGACGGCACCTTCGGCCCCAGCCGCAGCATGACCCGCAGTGAAGCCGCCGCCATCTTCGCCCGTCTGCTGGCGGAGAAGAACGGTGACACTATTTCCACGGCGGCAAATACCAAATTTGCGGATATTCCCGCCCATGCCTGGTATAGCGGCTATGTGAAGTATCTGAGCAACAACGGAATTACCTACGGTAAGAGCAAGACCGTCTTTGCCCCCAACGATGCCATTACCCGTGCCGAGTTTACCACGATGGCGGTCCGCTTCTTTGATGTTTACGGCAGCGGTGATGCGGAGATCATGGAGCAGTTCGGCGGCTTCAACGATGTTTCTTCCGGCTATTGGGCGGCAGAATACATCAAGTACGCCGCACTCCACGGCTGGATCAACGGCTACGGGGACGGCTCGTTCCACGCAGACCGCGAGATCAACCGCGCCGAGGTCGTCACCATCGTCAACCGACTGCTGGGACGCGAAGCGGATGAGGACTACATCGCGGACAATCTTCGCAAGCTCAACACCTTCCCGGATGTGAGCCGCAAGCATTGGGCGTATTACGCCGTCATGGAAGCTGCCAACGCCCACACCGCCGTGCTGGGCGAGAACGAAAGCTGGAGCAAGTAAATTGTATCCCCTGCGGGTGGTCTGATAGCAGGCCACCCGCACTTTTATCCAAATCTAAAATCACTCAAATAAAGGAGCACTGAATATGCTGAAGATCACTGCCATTGGCAATCTGACCCACGATGTGGAACTGAAAATGAACGAAGCCACCGGCAAGCCCTATGCCATCCTGCGTATCGCCTCGGATCGCCGCTATAAGGATAAGGACGGCAACAAGCTCACCGATTATATCTCCATCAAGGTGCGCGGTCCTCTGGCGGAGCGCTGTGCGGCGTTTGCGTGGAAGGGCTGTAAGCTGGCAGCCACCGGTGATTTTGAGACCATCACCTTCGTGGATGAGCCTCAGCGTCAGCCCGGTTTCCTCATCAAAGCCAGCGATGTGGAGTTCCTGTCTCCCCGCAAGGTTGAGGACGCGGCACAGGCGGTGGAGGATATGTCCGCCAGTGAGGACGCCGCCTGATGAAAAACACCGGGATCACATACACCAGCGCAGAGCGCAGTCCTGTGATCCTGCCGGAGATGGCCGAACTGCTCCCGCCTTTGAGCGCGGAGCAGTCTGCCGCTCTGGAAGAGGATCTGCTGCGAAACGGCTGTTACGCCCCCATCATCGTCAATGAGGACATGGTGATCGTGGACGGGCATAACCGTCAGTCGCTGTGTGAAAAGCATGGCCTGCCCTATACGATGGCGGTATTTTCCTTTGAGGATCTGCTGGAAGCCAAGCAGTGGGCGCTGGACACGCAGAAAAATCGCAGAAATCTGGAAAAGTGGGAGCTGGGCAAGATCGCGCTGAAGCTGAAGCCGGAGATCGAGGCAAAAGCCAGGGCAAACCAAGGGACACGCACAGACCTTTCGGCAACATTGCCGGAAAGTTCCGATACTGTGGACACCCGCAAGGAGCTGGCAGAAGCAGTCGGCCTGGGTGAGCGTACCATGGGCAAGGTTATGCAGATCGACGAGAACGCCCCAGAGGTTATCAAGGAGGCTCTGGATAAGAAGGAACTGTCCATCAACAAGGGTTATGACCTGACCCGGCAGCTTCAGGACCTTCCGGAAGAGCAGCGGGAGCAGGCGGCCGCCGAAGCGCTGGAATACGAAAAAGCGAAAAAAGAACTGAAAAAGCAGGATGCCGAGATCGACCGAAAAGGAAAGATCGCGGCACTTTTCTGCAAAGCGTATGAAAAAGCCGTCCTGCTGACACCGTCCGAGGAAAATATCCGCTGCTGGACGGACGGGACGCGGATGACCCCGGAGGAAATGCGGGATACCGTGAAGGAATCCCGTGAGCTGGCGGAGGTGTTCCGGACGATTGCGGATATCATCGAGCAGAAGATCCTGCCTGCGGATTGGAGGTGTACCGATGCAGAAAGCGAAGAAAACGATGCCCAGCCGGACGGGAATCCCGCCTGACGCGCAGACGGAGATTTTGCAAAAGCTGTCTGCCGAAACGAAGATCACTTCCTGTGAGATCGCGGAGATCCTGAAAAAGCATGATGTCTGCGGAGATATGGACGCGCTCCAGGACGCCTACCGGAAACGGCTGGGACAGCGTCTCCTGTCCGGCATCCGGGACGAGAACGGCAAGCGGGAAATCCTCTCCACCAGCGGCGGCGAGTATGTCATCGTAGACTGCTGCAATGACCCGCAGAAGTTGAAAGCCATCCAGCGCCGCATTCAGGCGCAGATGAATGGGCTGGATGTGTCTGCCGGGAAGGTGCATGGGCGCGTTCACTTTTTAGAGCGTTTTATGGGCTGGGTAAGAAAGGAGCGGTCAGATGGAGCAGCATGAGGAAATGCTATCCCCGGAGGAACAGTACGTGCAGCTTGCACCGACGCTGGACGCAGACGGTTTCTCGCTGTATGCCGCTGCGGAAGAAGTCACCGGGCTCAAGGTCTATGAAGAATTTCCCTATGAGGATAACCGGGGAATGTTTGAGCTGGCAGACGGACACACGCTGCTGCGGTATCTGGAAGCGGCATACTTTGGGACCGTTACCTGGGAGATCGTCCCCGGCACACCCTATGAGCGTGCTATTCTCGGTGAAGTGGACAAAACCACACCGAAGTATCGCACATTTTATCAGAAGATCTGCGCGGGTGCAGCAGCGCACATCAAAAAACGTATTGGGAAGGAGATGAAGAATGTGAAGGAACCGATCACAGAGATCAACAAAGAATCCTTCTGGGACCTGATCCATGAGGCAAAAATCGCCTGCGGGCAGGATATGGACGCCATGCTGGCCTATCTGAAAGACCGGCTGGTTTCTATGGGCCCCACGCAGGCACAGAATTTTCACGACATCATCCACGTCTATGAAGATCTCGCAGACAAGTTCGGCTTGTGGGACGCGGCAGGGATCATGAAGGAATACGGCTGCAGCGATGACGGTTTTATCGATTTTCGCGCCTGGCTCATCGCACAGGGGCGCGAGGTCTATTTTGCCGCGCTGGCAGACCCGGACAGCCTTGCGGATGTCGTTCCCTACGGCGATTGCTGCTTTGAGCAGTTGAGCTATGTCGGGGACTATGCCTACGAGCAGCTCACCGGGAAAAGCGCCTATGATCAGACAGATTGGAGCGCATATGAAGCGCTTTTGATGAAGCTGGAACAAGATATCGTCTATAAGGACGGCATCGAGTTTCCCAGAGAGAGTGCGGATCTGAAGAAATATCTGCCCCGGCTCTGCGCGAAGCATCCGGAGTGGGACGGTCAAACGCGCTGGAATCTGCAGCTGAAGGAGATCCGGGATCTGATCCATGCCGGAAAGGACTATGACCGGTGCCAGACATCAAATAAGAAGAAACGCAGCCGTGGAGGTGAGGCAAGATGAGCGAGTCCATGATTGTTGGTGTTGACCACGGCTATGCCGCTATGAAAACAGCCCATTTCTCGTTCCCCTCCGGCCTGGTGGCGTATGAGCATGAGCCGTATACGCTGAAGGACGTGCTGGAATACGGCGGAAAATTCTATGTGGTGGGCAGCGGGCGTCAGGCGCTTCAGAAGAATAAAACGCAGACAGAGGACTACTACCTCCTTACGCTGGCAGCCATCGCAAAGGAGCTCTCCTTCCGTCATGCGGAGCCTGCAGCAGAGATCCATCTGGCGGCCGGACTGCCTCTCACCAGCTTTGGACGGGAGAAAAACGCATTCCGTGAGTATCTGCTCCGGGATGGGAAAACGGTAAATTTCCGCTATGAGGGACAGGAATACTCCATCGTCATCCGTAAGGTGTCACTGTTCCCGCAGGGCTATGCCGCAGTCTTGACCCAGAGCATCCTGCTGGATGAGCCTTCTGTGATCGTGGCGGATATTGGCGGATGGACAGTGGATCTGATGCGCCTGGACAACCGTATTCCCAATGCATCGACCTGCCGCAGTCTGGAACTTGGCATGATCCGCTGTCTGGATGAGATCGGTGAGCAGATTCGCCGCACGCTGGGCCTGTCTATGACGGCGGCACAGATGGAAAGCGTGCTGCGCGGCGATGCTGTCCATATCAACGAGGATGCCAGAAAAATTATTGACCGGCAGGCAGACGCCTATGTCCATCGCCTGCTCTCCGCCATTACGGAGAGCGGACTGGATACCCGCGCCATGCCTGCTGTTTTTCTGGGCGGCGGCGCGGCGCTGTTGAAGCGGAATGTATCTGCTGCGGACGGCCTTTGCCGCCCAGTCATCCTTGACGATGTGTCCCTCAACGCCAAAGGCTATGAGCGTCTGGCGGAGCGTCTCTCCAAGAACGATGAGCAGTAACAAAAAGCGGATCAATCTGTCCTTTTCCATGTCCTCGCCCATCCAGCGCAGGGCGTGGAAGAAGCTGACGGAGATCCCCGCAGGACAGCGTACCGCCGCGGTCTGCCGCATGGTCTGTGAGTATAAAGGGCAGCAGGAACTGCTGGACGCCGTTCGCCAGACCATTCGGCAGGAACTGCGGGGAGTGCAGCTCACCAAAGAAGAAGCGCAGGATAGCGGCAGAGCCGGGGATGTAGATGAAAGCGTCCTCGGCTTTTTGCTTGCCCTGCAAGAAGGAGATGAGATGACCTGATCCGATATTTTGATATGTTCGCCGGCATCGGCGGCTTCCGCACGGGATTGACCCGCGCGGGCGGTTTCCGGTGTGTAGGACACTGCGAGATCGACAAATACGCCAATGCCAGCTATGAGGCCATTTATGAGCCGGGAAAGGAGGAACGATATTATCCCGATGCCACAAAGATCGACCCTGCAGACCTGCCGGACTTCGACCTCCTGTGCGGAGGATTCCCTTGTCAGACATTTTCAATCGCTGGCAGAAGAAAGGGTTTTGACGACACCCGCGGCACTCTCTTCTTTGAAATTGCCCGATTGGTTAAATCCAAACGACCTTCGTATCTTCTGCTCGAAAACGTTCCGGGACTGCTGTCGCATGACAAAGGCCGGACGTTTTCTGTCATCCTCGCCACGCTTAATGACCTGGGGTACCGCGTGGAATGGATGGTGCTTAACAGCAAATATTTTGGAGTCCCGCAATCCAGAAGGAGGCTGTTCCTTATCTGCTATCTTGATCCCCGATGCGCCGGAAAAATATTTCCTGTCTTCGGCACAGGTGGAAAAGCTCTTATACAAGTCCTCGGAGGCTCGCAAGGCTCCCGTGTCTACGACGCAGACGGAATAGCCTGCACGCAGACTGCCGGCGCTGGAGGTGTGGGCGGCAAAACAGGATTGTATATCATTCCGCAGGACAGACCCTTTGTGGATATATGTGCCGGGGAGGCGAGACAAACGGAGGCCGCCCGCTGCCTCACTGCCCGTTATGGTCAGACAACGCTGTCTAATCATAGAGCAGAACGTTCCGGCGTTCTGCTCATCAAGGAAGCCACGAAAAAAGGCTATAAAGAGGCGAATCCCGGTGACAGCGTCGATCTCGGCTTTTCCGGGAGCAATACCCGCCGTGGTCGTGTGGGACAGGATATCGCCCATACATTGGAGACGAGCTGCATCCAGGGCATCGTGGAACGTGGCGGACGCATCCGGCGTCTGATGCCGCGGGAGTGTCTGCGGCTGCAGGGCTTCGATGAGTGGCAGATCGACCGCATCCTCGCCATCCAGTCTGATGCACAGGCGTATAAGCAGGCAGGCAACAGCGTCACCGCCAATGTCATTGAAGCCATCGGGCGCCGTATCCGGGAGGTGGATGCGGAACTGAAAGCCGGTGCTGCCGCATGATTGGGCTGAAGGACCAGTGCTTCGGCGTGGAAGTTGAAATGACCGGCATCACCCGTGAGCAGGCGGCAACAGCGCTGGCCGCGTATTTTGCAACGGACGCCCGCTATGTGGGCGGCGCTTACGATAAATGGTGTGTGACGGATCGGGACGGCAAAGAGTGGACGGTCATGAGTGACTCCAGCATCCACGGGGAGCAGAAGATCGGCAGCGGCTATCGTGCAACGGGTGACTACAGATACCGCGTGGAGATGGTAACGCCAAAGCTCACCTATGCGGAACTGCCCAAGCTGCAGGAGTGTGTCCGGCAGGTACGCCACGCAGGAGCCAAGGCCAACAGCTCCTGCGGCATCCATGTCCATGTGGACGCAGCCAATCATAACCGGCAGAGTCTGAAAAACCTCATCGGCATCATGTACTCCAAGGAGGATATCCTGTTCAAAGCGCTGCAGGTCAATGAAAGCCGGGCGTCCCGCTGGTGTCAGAAGGTGCGGGAACCCATGCTGAAGCAGGCACGCAGGCTCTCGTCGGATGAGACAAGGGATCTGACGCAGTTGGAGAATATCTGGTATGAGGGGGATAACGGCAGCGCAGACCACTATAACTGGACCCGCTATTATGCGCTGAACTTGCATTCGGTCTTTTACCGGGGGACGGTGGAATGGCGATGCTTCAATTCCACGCTCCACGCGGGAAAAGTTGCTGCCTATGTGAATCTGTGCCTTGCTATCTCCGCCCAGGCTATCGCCCAGCGCAGCACGGTCATGCGCAAGACCCACAGTGACAATGAACTGTTCACCTTCCGGGTCTGGTTGGTGCGGCTGGGACTCAACGGCGAGGAATTCAAGCATACCCGTGACCACCTGTTGGCAAATCTGGACGGTGATCGGGCGTGGCGTTTCGATAAGGACAGCTATACAGTCAATCAAAAGAAGAAAAAATCCAGAGAAATGGAGAGGTGAAGCCTTTGAAGATTCAAATTGAAGATACTGTGTACGAAGGGACCGCAGCCGGGATCATGGAACAGCTTCGGGATCTCAGCTTTGATCCCACAGAGTTCCCGGATGTGGAGACCTACATCTGGTTTGTACAGAACAATGTCATCCGCACCACGGGGATGGACTGTCCGCTGCCGGATGGCGATGCGGAGACACAGGCGGCAGCCCTGCTCCGTCATCTGGAACGCTTTGGCGCTCTGACGATGCTGGAGGTGTGACGTGGAGAAAAACCTGTATTTTGCCTACGGCAGCAACCTTGATCTGGAGCAGATGGCGCAGCGCTGTCCGAATGCCGAGATCGTGGGGCCGGTCAGGCTGGAAAACTACGAACTGCGGTTCCGCGGCAGCGGCTTTGCTACCGTTGCGCCGAAAAAAGGCAGCGTTGTTTACGGACTGGTGTGGAAGCTCACACCGCAGTGTGAACAGTCTTTGGACCGCTATGAAGGGTATCCCCGCCACTACACGAAAGAAACCGTGACGGTTAAAGACGCGGCTGGCACAGAGATCCCAGTCATGGTCTATATCATGGCAGAGCCGTATTGCCGCCAGCCTGCACTGCCGTCCCCATATTATTACCGCGTAATCCAGCGAGGCTTTGAAGCCAACGGCCTGCCGGTGGACTCCCTTCGGGATGCGTGGAGCAGGACCATTGACGAGGTGTGGAGCGGCAGGGTTGACAAGCCAAAGCGAGCGCCTGAGCGAAACAGAGGGCCGGAGCGGTAACTCAGAGCAGCGCCGGCGTCTGTGCAAGAAAGAAGATCACCAGAATAGAGATCACAAAGGCCAAGATCCCAACGAGCAGGAAAACCTTTTTGCCGGGGCGGATTTTTGCCGCCTTGCCGATCAGCGCGGCCGCGGCGACGCATACCGCGGAAACCAGTAAAGCGACGCCAAGCATCTTCCACAGCCATGAAAGCTCCCAAAACCATATCATCACAGCCGCCTCCTCATATTTTTGTTCGTAAGCACAGTGTATCACAGGCGCGGTATCCGCGCAACAGACGGTCGGAGTGAAAAAGAGGTGTTCATTTTCCACGGTCTGTGTTACAATAACCCCTGTTTGTGAAAGGTGGGCGGATATGTTTTATACAACGGAGGAAGCTGCTGTCCTCGGCGGCTTTCTGGAACTGTATCTGGAACGGGACAGCGTGGACCCGGCAGTGCGGGAACGGCACCGGAAATTCCGGCAGGGGCTGCTGGGCGGCGCACTGGAACGGGCCGATTATGAATGGGCGGCTGCAGCACTGGGATTCCTGCGCCCCCAATGGTGGCAGGAGCATGAAGATCATCGGGCGTTGGAAAATGCCCTGCTGAAGACCCGGACGCTGGCATCCAAAAAAGAATAAGAATCACCATTTGCGGCAACGGCAGTGCAAACTGCTGCTGCCGCTTTTCTTTTGGAAAGGAGGAACCCATATCAGCACAGAAAAAATGAAAGTCCTTGTGGTGCGCCCCATGGAAATGCCTGAAGTGCAGGAGATCGACCACACTCTTTCTGCCATGCAGGAGCTCGTAGGCGGCACCATTCAGGCAGTTTACCCCTTCGATGACCCGGTGGCGCTCATCGCAAATGACGAGGGCAAGCTGCTGGGCCTGCCGTGGAACCGCGCCCTGACCGATGATCACGGTGTGCCGTATGACATTGTCTGCGGCACATTTTTTGTTGCCGGTCTTAAAGAGGATGATTTTGCCTCGCTGACGGAGCAGCAGATCGAAAAGTACAAGGACAAATACAGCAACGAAATGATCCTCTCTGTTCCGAAACAGCCGGAGGCACATAAGAAACCGATGAAAAAGGAGAAACATGAATATGAAAGATAACTGCATTTTGACCGCTGAGTCAGTCACCGAGGGACATCCCGACAAGCTCTGCGACACCATCGCGGACGCGGTGGTAGATGCCTGTCTTACGCAGGACGCCGCTGCCCGCGTTGCCTGCGAGGTCATGGCCACAGCCGGAAAGATCATCGCCGCAGGCGAGATTACGGCAGCGAAGATTCCGGATATCCCTGCCATTATTTGCAGGACGGTGCGGGAAGCCGGATACGGCGGCAGCGACTATGAGGTGGAGGTCATCACCCATGAGCAGAGTCCCGACATTGCGGAAGCTGTGTGCGGCGGCACGGAGACCGGCGCAGGAGATCAGGGAATCCTGTACGGTTTTGCCTGCGATGAAACAAAGGAGCTGCTGCCTCTGCCTGTGGTGCTGGCCCATCGACTGACCCGCCTGTTGACCGATGCCCGCAGGCAGGGCATCATCCCCGGCCTGCGTCCGGACGGCAAGGCGCAGGTGTCTGTGGAATACCGCTCTGGAGTCCCGTGCCGCGTTGCCGCAGTGGTGGTATCCTGCCAGCATGAGGAGGAACTGCCCCTGCCGGAACTGCGCCGGGACATCCTGCGCCATGTGATCCGACCCGCCATGCAGGAACTTCCGCTGGACGAACATACCGAAGTGCTGGTCAATCCCTCCGGTCGATTTGTCCAGGGCGGTTTTGAAGCGGACACCGGACTCACCGGACGCAAGCTGATGGTGGACACCTACGGCGGCCTCGCCCCTCATGGCGGCGGCGCGCTGTCCGGCAAGGATGGAACGAAGGTGGACCGCAGCGGCGCGTACATGGCCCGTTACATTGCCAAGAATATCGTAGCGGCAGGACTGGCCAAGCGCTGCACCATCAGCCTTGCCTATGCCATCGGCAAGGCACAGCCTGTGGCGGTGACGGTGGATACGGAGCATACCGGCATCTATTCCGATGATGTGCTGGAACAGGCTGTCCGCACGGTATTCAACCTGACGCCGGACGGCATGATCGGAACGCTGGGACTGGATCAGCCTATGTTCCAAAAGTTCTGCAATTACGGACACTTCACCCATGCGGACGCGCCCTGGGAGCGCACGGATATGACAGAGGTGCTGGAATGTGCCTGTCGTGCCAAGGACATGGGCGTATCGCACCGATAACAGAAAAGGCCCGCGAGAGATGGTCTCTCGCGGGCGTGTTATCACTGCACGGAATCCTTGAATGCCTTGCCGGGCTTGAAAGCCGGCGCTTTGGAAGCGGGGATTTCAATGGTGGCTCCGGTGGCCGGATTCTTGCCGGTGCGGGCGGCGCGCTCCTTCACCTCGAAGGTGCCAAAGCCCAGCAGCTGTACCTTGTCACCGGACTTCAACGCAGTCTGCAGCGTGTCGACAAACGCATTCAGAGCGGTGTCACAGTCCTTCTTGGTAAGGCCGCTGGCTTCCGCCATAGCGGTGATCAGTTCTGTTTTATTCATCGTATTTCGTCTCCTTCATATCTAAAATGACTGGAAATGATATGCGCTATTATAGCAGACTCCCCACCTGCTGACAATACTGCCAGCAAAAACAGAATCAGAGAGGATGATCATGATTTCAAAAGAAAAGAAGTACACCCTGCATATCGCGTCCTGCTCCTTCGGCAAAGACAGCCTTGCCACGATCCTGCTGGCGCTGGAGCACGGGGAACCGCTGGATGAAGCGGTCTACTGTGAGGTGATGTTCGACAAAACGACCTCCGGCGAGGTGCCGGAGCATCGGGCATTCATCTATGAGACTGCGATCCCCAGACTGGAACAGTTGGGCATCTCTGTCCGTGTGCTGCGTTCGGATAAGACCTATCTGGACCTGTTTGCCGGAGCCATTACCCGCGGTCCGAAAAAAGGACTTCGACGCGGATTCCCTCTGTGCGGGCATTGCTACGTTCAGCGGGACTGCAAACTCCGTCCCATCCGCCGGTATAACAGGACTCTGACGCCGGATACTGTGCAGTATGTGGGCATCGCCAGCGATGAGCCGGTGCGCTTGCGACGCTTGCAGGGAGATCAGGTGTCCCTGCTGGAAAAATATCACTACACCGAAGAGGATGCAAAGCAGCTCTGCCAAACGGCAGGGCTGCTTTCACCTGTCTATGCGTTCGCAGACCGTGGCGGCTGCTGGTTCTGCCCAAATGCCAAGCGGAAGGAACTGCGGCACCTTTATGACCACCATCCGGAGCTGTGGGCAAGAATGCTGGAGTTGCAGGCCATGCCGGGAAAGGTGTCCGAGAAATTCAACCGCACGGAGCGCTTTTCCGACATCGATGCGGCATTCCGAAAAGAAGATGCCCTGTGCCAAAAAGCGGCATAAAAAAGAAAAAGGAGATGAGAACCATCAGCAATCAGAAATATGAGATCACAGACATTGCCCATGAGGAATATCCGTTCCTGCACCGCATCCGCGCGCTGCGGGACATCTGCGGTGAGATTTGCGCAGGCGACATAGGTGGCTTCGTGGAAAGCGAAAGCAACCTGTCCGCGGAGCCGGGAGACTGCGCGTGGATCTTCGATGATGCCATTGCAGCTGGTGACGCCTATGTGGATCGGGATGCCTGTCTGCGGGGCGACGCCATTGCCTGTGGCAGCGCCTATGTTTCCAAAGGCAGCGTGATGAGCGGCCACAGCCACGCCGAGGACAACGCCTATCTCCGCGGGGCCTCCATGACCGGAAAAGCGCTGGCTTCCGGAAACGCGCAGATCATTCACGATCCCCATACGATGGGGACTCCCATCCTGTCCGGCAACTGCAAGGTGTATGGCACGGTGCAGGGGGATATCCGCATCACCGGTTCTGCCGTGATCCTGCCCTGCGAGGAAGTCCGCAACGATACAAGGGATACCTTTGTCCTGAGCGGCAAGAGCCGCAGCGCGATCCGCGGCATCGGGCGTGAGACCTTGAAACCTCTGCAAAAAGAAGTAAGTCCTATGAAAACAAAAACGCCAAAGAAACGAGGTGTGGAGCGATGACCGTGTATGAGCAGGAGCTGCGAAAGCTGTTTGAACATAGCGATCTCGTGGATCGGCCTCAATTCTCCGGGCGTGTGTGCGTGGGAGATCTCGGAAAGGACCTGCGTGTACGGGCGGAGTTTCTCTCTACCCATATCTCCAGCCAATATGACGCCATCCGCCTCACGGTGCTCAACCGCACGGAGGGCGTGGTGGACCGGACGCTGCTGCGCTTTCAGGATGTCTGGGGTAAAAAGCAGGTGCCGAACAATCCCAACTTCCGCAGCGGCGTCATTCCCCACCTGTGGGATGACTACGGAAAAGTGGAATGGTACGCCTATCATCCCACTGCCGCGGACTATGCCGCTCTGCGGGATGCCGTCGGTCAGTATCTGTCCGCATTCCGGGAGCGCACGCCGGAGCTGGAACGGAGCGGCCCCAAGCTGGTCTATATCTGTGCTCCGCTGCGGGGCGATGTGACAAACAATGTGGAGTTTGCGCGGCAGAAAGCGCAGGAGGTGTTTGTGGAGGGAAATATCCCTATCTGTCCGCATCTGCTGTTCCCGCCTGTCGCAGATCCCGACGATCCCGCCCAGGATGAAAAAGCCAGGGCGATGGGACTGCGTCTGCTGGAATCCTGCCAGCAGATGAATGTGTACGGTCCGGTCTGGACAGATGGGATGTGGCAGGAGATCTATAAAGCCGGTGAGCTGGGCATCCCCGTGTTGACGGATCAGAAAACCATTGGACGGACGCCGCCTGCACGACATCCCAAAAGAAAGGAGAGATAAATGCCAATTGAAAAGATCACCGCGGACGATCTGCGGGATATGGAGCATCAGGAGGGACTGGTGCTGCAGGGCTGCGGCGGCGAGGCGCGGGAGTGGCTGGATGGCATCAACGACCTGTTGACGCAGGACGGCATCCTGCAGAATGGCAGCCGCTTTGAGACGGTCAAGGTTTTTCAGCACGATGGACTCACCAATCTGCTGTTCCCCTTCGAGGACATTCAGGTGGATATGGGGAAACTGGCGATGTGGCGCTTGCAGACCCACGGCGCATTCGGCGGCACATGGCTGTCCGACTATGTTCCCAACAGGCTGGGCGGATTTCGCTCCGCCCGGCAGGAGAAACCTCGTCCCCTCTGCCCTCTGCTGGGGCAGGACGGCAACATCTTTAATCTGATGGGCATTGCCGCCAGAGTCCTCCGGCAGAATGGCATGGCAGCGGAAGCAAAGGAAATGCAGACACGCATCATGGGCGGAGACTGTCACAGCTACGAGGAAGCGTTGGGTATCATCAGCGAATATGTGGAGACGGAGCTGTCTCCGCCCCGCGAAAATCGAACGAAAAAGAAGGAGAAGCATGAGCATGAGCGATAATCAGAAATGGAGCATCCTCCAGGGGGATGCCCTGAAGGTGCTGGGGACCTTTGCCCCCAACACCTTTGACGCGGTCATCACCGATCCGCCCTATGCGTCCGGTGGCCGCACCCAGGCGGAGAAAAACAAATCCACCGCCCGGAAGTATTCCAGCATGGGCGAGAACGCGCCGCCCCCTTTCGATGGGGACGCCAAGGACCAGCGCTCCTGGACCCGTTGGGCGGCGGAGTGGTTGTATGAAGCGCGAAAGGTATGCAAGAGCGGCGCGCCGGTTTGTATGTTTATCGACTGGCGGCAGCTTCCCGCGGCGACAGACGCTCTCCAGTGGGCCGGTTGGATCTGGCGAGGCACCGCTGTCTGGGATAAGGGCAACAGCCGCCCGCAGAAGGGGCGCTTCCGCCAGCAGGCGGAATATATCGTCTGGGGCTCCAACGGCGATATGCCTATCAGCCGTCCGGTCCCGTGTCTGCCGGGTGTGTTCAAATACGGCAATCCCCAGAGCCGCATCCATCTGACGGAGAAGCCGCTGCAGCTGATGCGGGACATCGTGAAGATTACGGAACCGGGCGGGCATATTCTCGACCCCTTTGCTGGCAGCGGTACAACGGTGCTGGCGGCTGTGCAGGAGGGCTATACCGCCACCGGCATCGAAGTCACGGACACCTATGCGGAGCTGGCACGGGAACGTATCCGGAAGGAACTGGCGTGCGCCGCCTGAGCCTGCGCTGTGTGGCAACAGCACTTGCTATGCGCCTCTTGTGGCATTCTTTGTAGAGGAACAAACGAGCTATTATCAACAGGTAGAAGGATTCGTCCTTCCCTTCGACGCAGCTCGAACTACTGCACGAAACAGCAGGCAGAAAACGGAAGAGATCGAGCGTTGACTCAATATTTGAACGGGCAGGGTGTCATCAAGACACCCTGCCGTTTCTATTTTGGGTGTTACATTGACACCCTGTGCGGAAGGACCCTGCGAAACCGGATGTCTGGCGCTGCTGCCAGACATTTCTTTCTTCTGGAAAAGGGGCGGACCGTATCCGCCTGTATTGGAATCAACCTACCTCTCAAAAAACGCCCCGCCGACGGCGGGGAACAGCCAACGCCGCCGTGGCGGCGCTGGCGCAAGCATCGCGCAAATGTACATTTGCACAGCTTGCCGAGGATACCCCGGTCCCCAATGCCGCCTGCTGGCGGAAAAACTTGCGGCTATACGCCACAGGAAGGAGAAAAATGTGGATGAGAACAAGAAAGAACACCATCTGCACATCGTACTGACAACACAGCAGTATCAGCTGCTGTGCTGTCAGGCCAAAGAGTGCAGGCTGACAAAACGGGCATATCTTGCACGGCTTATTGAGGGACGACCGGTCAAAGCCCGCCCTACAAAAGAAATTAAAGAGCTCCGGACGGAAATACATCATATCGGCAACAACATCAACCAGATCGCCCGCAGCGTCAATGCAGGAATTGCGAAGCCGGAGGATGCCAAACGAGGGCTCTATCTTCTGGATCAGGTATATGAACTTATGTTCCGGATAGCGAATAAGTAATGGCTGTTACGAAAATCCTGCCCCGTAACGGCGGCTTAAAAGAAGCCATTGATTATGTTCTGAACGGTGACAAAACGGATGGGCATATTTTAACAGCACATTTTAATTGCGATCCAGGGAGAGAGTACCGCGAGATGATGAAAACAAAGCTGGAAACCGGACGATTGGATAAGCGTCAATGCTATCACATCATTCAATCGTTCAAGCCTGGTGAAATCACACCTGAACTTGCTTTAGAAATCGCTAAAGCATTCGTGCAGGAACACTTGGACGGCTTTGAGGTTGTGATTGGGACCCATGTAGACCGGCATCATATCCATTCGCATATTGTATTTAATTCGGTGAATGCAGATACCGGTGAAAAGTATCACAGCACGCAGCAAAGCTACTACCAGCAGATCCGTGCCATTTCAGACCGGCTCTGCCGGGAGCATGGATTATCCGTCATCGTGCAGGGCGAGCCTGCCAGGTCGGTCAGCTACATTGAGTGGCTGCGGCAGTCCAAGGGGCAGCCCACCTTCCGCTCCATGCTGGAGGCGGATCTGCGGGATGCCATCCGGGACGCCAACGACCTCGGCCACTTCTTTCTGCTCATGGAGCATAAGGGGTATGAGATCCATCATGGCGGCAGGCTCGGCTTCCGCCTGCGGGGACAGGAGCGATTCCAGTACCCCGGCAGGCGAGATCCGCTGTTCACAGAGGACGGTATCCGCACTGCCATCCAGGGCAACCTGGAACAGATTGAAGCGGGACTGCGGCCTGTCTTGCCTGCGCGTCTGGCGTATCAGCCGTACCGGAAGCATCCCAAGTACAGCGGCTTCCTTGCCCTCTATGTCCATTATCTCTATCTGCTGGGCAAGATCGAAAAGCGGCAGTATCCGCCCCGCATGACGCCGCATCTGCGGCAGGCGGTCATGCACTTTGAGCGGTACCAGGCGCAGTTCGCGTTCCTGCGGGAAAATGACATCAGAACGCCTGCTGACATGGCGGCATTCGAACAACGCACAGAGGAAACGCTGGGCAGATTGACAAAGCAGCGGACCCTCCTCAATGTGCGGAAGAAGAAACGCCAGCCGCTCTATGCGGCGCTGGCAGACGCGGAGGCGCTGGAACCCAGCAGGGCGTTATACGAGGAAGGGCTCACCGGCATGGAGCAGGAGTTTGAGCAGTATATGAAAGCCGTGAAGCTGCTGGAGGACAGCGGCATTCCGCAGGAGGTGCTGAAGAAAGAAAAGACAGAAGTGTATGAACAGCTCTCAGAGGTGAATCGGAAGATCCGGGCGGAGCGGGAAAAGTGGAAGCTCTGTCGGGAAATCTGCCAGCAGACGCCTGCAATGGAGCAGGACATCCAGAAAACAGAAGAACACCAGAAGGAGGTGCGGGAGCATGAACATCGGAGGCGGTGAAGCGGCGGACCAGCTGGTACGCATGATGCTCTCCGGCAGCGAGGTCGCTGTCCGGCTGAGCGGCTCCGCCATCAAAAATATGCTGGCGCTCACCATGGCGCTGGCGAAAAACCACAAGACCATTTCCGGTAAAGTCAATCTGGTCAAGATGCTGAAGGAGACCCGCGATGTGCGGCGATTTTCCATGTCACCGGAACAGTATCAGCAATTCAGGCAGCGGGCAGGAAAACAGAAGATCCTGTTCTCTGCCATCCGTGATTCGGATAACAAGGGAAAAGTCGTGGATGTGATCATGCCGGTAACGGAGATCGACCGCGCCAATATGATCTTTGAGCGCATCCGATATACCGGGCAGCCGGAGCAGGCGCGGCAGGATGCCCCCTCTAAGGAGCAGGAAGCCCGTTTGGGACAGGAGGCGCCGCAGCGCGAACAGCAACGCCCTCAGCAGGGGGAAACGCCTGTGACACCGCCTGTGGGCAAGCGGCAGGAGGTGGCACCAAAAAAAGAATCTCGGTCGGGAACAGACTTGCCAGATACCAAAGGCAGATCGACCTCATCCAGCGGCAGGGAAACGGCTGCCGGGACGATGTCGAATGAGCGGCCTTCGGTTCTGGAACGGCTGAAAGGCTATCAGGCGCAGCTGGATACCCGGCAGAAGTCTGCCCCGGCCAAGGAAAAGATCCGTCAAAAAGTACGACCGGACAGGACAAAGTAAGAAAGCCGTTTCGTCAGTAAGGCCGGCAGAGTGGAATGCTCTGCCGGCCTCGTATTTTTTATGCAGGAGGTGATGCGGCTGAAAAAGACATCCCAAACAACGGATCTGGTACTTGCGTTGTTCCTCTATATCCCTGTGATATGGGCGGCGCTGCTGATCGCCCAGTCCCTTGGCGGCGGTCTGCCGGAGCTGCTATCAAACTTAACCGCCGCGCTGGAACAACCCTTCCAGATCCAATGGACAGACAAGAGCCTGTTGTCCATTCTCGTCTGCACCGGCGCGTATTTCATGGGGCTGTGTCTCTATGCTTCCGGACAGGGCAGGACACGGGACGGAGAGGAACACGGCTCCGCCGCATGGGGCTCGCCCCGGCAGCTCAATGTGCAGTTCCGGCAGAAGCAGAACAAGATCCTCAGCCGCCATGTGCGGCTGGGGCTGGATACCCACAAGCATCGGCGCTCCCTCAATGTGCTGGTCATTGGCGGCAGCGGCGCCGCCAAGACCCGCGGCTATGTCAAGCCCAACATTCTGGAAGCCAACAGCAACTATGTGATCACGGACCCGAAAATGGAGGTACTGACCGCCACCGGAGGGTATCTGAAACGGCAGGGATACGACATCCGAGTGCTGAATCTGGTGGATCTGTCGCAGTCAGACGGCTATAATCCGTTCCACTATCTGCGGGATGAGAAGGACGCGCTGAAGCTGGTCAACACGCTGATCCAGGCAACGACGCCCAAGGGCAGTCACGAGTCCGATCCGTTCTGGTCGAAGTCCGAGACAGCACTGCTGCAGGCCA
>ERZ791915.1348-NODE-1348-length-19067-cov-2.840995_pt1 | contig 19067 bp, 20 predicted proteins | sample MGYA00510139_ERZ791915 | MGnify/ENA primary metagenome ERZ791915 (study PRJEB30046, sample SAMN00792117) | human gut metagenome | study: EMG produced TPA metagenomics assembly of the A metagenome-wide association study of gut microbiota in type 2... | reverse complement strand
GATGATCACCTTCGCCTCCTTGTCGGTATAGTCACGGATAAGCTGGCTGAAATCCTGAAAACCGAGCAGCACGGCGACCTTGTTGCTGCGTGCGGTGGCTATCAGGTTATCCAGCCCCTTGATGAAAATGGTGGGCAACTCATCAATGATGATGGAGCTTTTCAGCCTGCCCTTCTTATTGACAATCTTTACAATACGGCTGTTGTACAGGCCGAGCGCAGCACCATAGATCGCCTGCCGGTCGGGATTGTTGCCTATGCAGAGGATTTTCGGCTCGTCGGGATTGTTGATGTCCAAAGAGAACTCGTCGGCAGACATCACCCAATAGAGTGCCGGCGAAATCATACGGGACAGGGGAATCTTCGCACTGGCGATCTGTCCCATGAGCTGGTCGGCGGCTCCCGCCAGCCACGCATCGAGGAAAGGACTGAGGTAGTTCTCCAGTTCGGGATAGGAGGACATGATGGGAAAGATCTGCTCGTAAGGCTTGTTGAGGAACTCGACGGCATGGGGGAAGGTGCAATACCTGCCGTCCTTGTACACCCGCAGAAACCAGATGATGGCGGCAAAGAGAATGGTGGGCGACTCAACGAAGAAATCGCCCTGCTTCGCCGCCCACGACCGGTTGAGATTGAGCATGATGCTGTACGAACTCTCGTAAGCATCGGAGATGTCGGTCATGAACTTCGGGTTGAGGGGATTGCAGCGGTGGCTGCGTGAGGGATCGTCGAAGTTGATGACATAGAACTTCGGCGGCACTTTGTACCCCTCCAAATGGTTGAGCAGGTGATTGTAAGCAATGGTGGAGAGGTCGGGAAACTTGAAATCGTAGATATAGGCGGCATAGCCTTTCTCTATCTGCTGTTTGATATAGGAATTTACCACTGCAAAAGACTTTCCCGAACCGGGCGTTCCCAGTACGATGGAGGCACGGAAAGGGTTCACGACATTGATCCAGCCGTTGTTCCACTTCTTGCCATAATAGAACCGTGTCGGCAGATTTACAGAATATTCGTTTTCGATAAGCCTTGTTTCCTGCATGAAACTTTCGTTCTCGTTGTTGAACACATCGTCCATAAGGTCCTGTTTGAGAAGGCGGGAGATCCATACACCTGCGGCAAGCAGGCAGAGATAGCCGACGGCAAGAGTGAGTATATAAAAGGCGGTGCGTGCCATTAACGGTACGGGCAGGCTGAGCAGCCACCAGTTGAAAAAGAAGAGGACAACACCTGCGGAAAGGGCTGTCCAGATATGCGCCCATTTGATTTTTTCCTCCTTTACACCCTTCGTGCCCAGACACGACAGGGCAAGGAAGGTAACGGAGAAAAGCTTTGTCCAAAGGATGGAGCCGAACAACCCGGTCGTGCGCTGGAAGTTCAGCAGAATCCTGTCCACCACTCCGATACTGACATTCCACTCCCGGATGGCCGGATAGCAGAACCAATAGATATTGACAACTACGAACAACACGCTGAGGGCACGCATAAAGTCCATGACTTTCGCCAGTCCCCTGAGATCATCTTCTTGTGACATAATACTGAGTTTTAAAAAGTTATCGTCTTGATAATTATGTAATACGGGTTCAGTCCTGACGGCCGTAACGCCGACGGCGTTTCTTCTTGTCGGGCTTCAGTAGCCTGGGATGCCGGGGGACATAGTTCAGCTCCGGCTCCATGCCGGAAAGTAGCCCTCCCAGAATTTTCTCCCCGTTTCCGGAAACCACAGCGGACGGAACGGACGGCAGAAGTGGCGGCAGGAGATCTTGTGGCCGCTCCTGAAAGCATCTGTCCAGCGTGTTCGCCGAAAACTCCTTGCCCAGACGTGAGCCGTTGAGCACGGTGCGGCTGCGGTGGCCTATAAAGGTAACGCCATAAATCCTGCCGGTTCCGTTGCGGCGGAGAACCAAGTCTATCTGTTCTTTCGCCAGCCGGCTACGGAAATCCCGTTCGTCCACGGATCGGCGCAAAGCTTCGGCCACTAACGGCCGAAGCCGTTCACGGCACGGGTCGGACTTGATTCTTGCGGCGGATTCCCGCATCTTCCTATCCAACTGCTGTGCACCGGCCGTTTTTCCCAGCCGGGAGGACTTTATGGGAGTGGCCGCCGTTTCGCCGTTGCCGTCCAAAGCGGTATAGAGTATGCCGTGATAGGTGCGTCCGCCAATTTCCCCCTTCACTTCTTCCACTCCTATATTATACAGGGAAAGCAGGGCACGGAGTTCGCCCATTGTGCGGAAGCTGTAAAGCTCGAGCAGGGGTTTGAGGGTACAGGCGATCTGCCGTTTGATGTCCCCTTTGGCAACATCTACCGGCTTCAGCTGCCACTCTTCGCCTTTCTTCCGGCCTTCCGCCGGATGCAGGCCGTATTTCTGCTCCAGAAGTTCGGTAATCTCCTTGCTGCGACGGTATTCGAACTTGTCGGATACTTTCCTTCCCTCACTATCGACACGCAGGGAAACGATGTGGATATGATGCCGGCCGATGTCCTCGTGCTTGAAGACAAGATAGGGCTGGTTGCCGTAACCGAGCCGCTGCATGTATTCCCTGCCGATTTCCGCCAGCTGCCCGTCGGTCAGCACGTCGTCGGGATGCGGGTTGAGGGAGATGTGTATGACCGGCTTCTCGGTGCGGTAATGGTTCGGCATCCATTCGAGAAACTGCCTCACGGATTCATCCGGACGGAAACGCCCGTCTTCGGGATAACGGAGGAGATGTGCCGACAGGATTTTCGCACCGCCTTCATCGACCTTGTTCTGGTTGTAGGCCAATGCACCGTACAAGTTCTTACCCACGCTGATCCTGGCTACCATGTGAGGCGAGTTTTTGGGAAAGTTCGACAATCCGGCGGTTCAGCTCCACGAGTTCAAGGGTGAGCTTTTCAAGTCTGTAAAGCAGTGCCAACGCTTTCTTTTCGGTGAAATGGATGTGCAACTCCTTGACTGCCTGATTGTAATTCACTCCTATGGCACGGAACTGCCGGAACAGTTCCGTGAGCTTGGCCACATACTCCATTGTGGCACGGTCTGTCCGGATCACCCTGAACTCCTCGTTAAAGATCCGTGCGGCGATGAACTTGGATTTGGACAACAGGCCGGACTGCTCAAACATGGTGAGAAACCGTGCATGGCCGGCTTCGTCCAGATTGACGGTTTCACGGCGGACGGCCGGGTTCGACTTGGGCAATCTGCCCCCTTTTCCCCGTGTGCGGGGACGCTTTTTCTCGTTGTTCATATATACGTTTTTTATGTGGTACAATTCCACCGGGTGGCATTGCCGCCGTCTGTTTCTCCCCCACAATTTGCGACTTCGGAGCAAATTGCAGCCCCCTGCAAGGGCAAGCGTTTTTTGCTGCAAAACGGAGTGGTGCTGCAAAAAACACAGCTTGCTATGTTCGGGCGAACATAAATCTTTCCTCTCCGAAGAGGAAAGAGCGCTTTCGGGGGAAAGCGGGGATTGACGACCGACGAAGGCAAACAGCCCACTTCCGGTTGGATGCCGCAAAGTTAGGAAGTGATATAATCAGTTGTATATCACCAATATTAGCCACATTATGCCAAATAGAAGCCACTTGTACACACAGGTGGAACAGGAGGAAAAACGGGCGGCCGATGATGGCTGAACCAACGGCTGAGAATGTGCCTGAATGGGATGCGTAATGGCGGACTGAATGCCCAACCGGTCAGATAACCAATCAGACGGTCAGCCGTTGCAACGTTGGTGCGGTCGTCCGGCTGACCAGCCAACCAAGCGGATAACCTTTTGTTCGGGCAACCTGTTCATCGGTCGGTTGTTTCCTTGGCTGATTATCCGACAGGCAATACAATCCAATAATATCATGTATGGTCGGACAAGTATCCTATTGGCCAATCAGACGGACAATACTTCGGTCGGTCGGCTGTTCAGTCAGCCATTCCACGTCAGGAGCCGGCCACTCGAACCCCTCCGTTCCCAAACCATGAATTCCCCTTCTTTTTCCTTCTTTATTTGCGGCGTTGATTCAAAAGTATCATTTGTAAACAAACTGCATCATGGAAAAAGAAACACTCTTTATCGCCTTTTCCACGCAAAAAGGCGGAGCGGGAAAAACAACGCTGACCGTGCTGGTGGCAAGTTACCTGCACTATGTGAAAGGGATGAATGTAGCGGTGGTGGATTGCGACTACCCGCAACACAGCATTGCCGAGATGAGAAAACGTGACCTGAAAACGGTCATGGAGGACGAGCATTACAAACTGATGGCGTACAGGCAACTGCAACGGATAAGGAAGAAAGCCTATCCGATAGCGGAGAGTACGGCTGAGGATGCTGTCGCAAAGGCGGACGAACTGCTGGAAAAGATGCCGGAAACGGACATCGTGTTCTTCGACCTGCCGGGCACGGTAAACAGTACGGGCGTGTTGAACACGCTGGCGAACATGGACTATGTCTTTTCCCCCATTGCCGCCGACAGGGTGGTAATGGAAAGCACACTCCGCTTTGCGAGCCGGCTGAATGACACGCTGATCGCTACGGGCAAGACGAATATCAAAGGTCTGTACCTTCTGTGGAACATGGTGGATGGCCGGGAGAAATCGGAACTGTACAAGGTGTACGAACAGGTGATCGGCGAGCTGGGACTGAAAGTGCTGAATACCTTCCTGCCGGACAGCAAACGGTTCCGCCGTGAACTGACGGGCATTGTTCCGTTCCACGCTGTTTCCTGCGGACGGTACGCTGGTCAAAGGCAGCAACCTGAAAGAGATTACGGAAGAACTGTTGTCCATTATCAAAAAGTAGGCTATGGGAAACGAACGGAAAAAAATAAACCTGACGGACATTGATGAGGACTCCATAGTCGCCTCGTTCAAGGAAAGCCGGCAGACGGACGGGCAGGCACAAGCAGTCGGAAATAATGGACAGTCCGGTGAAGAGAACGGATATGTCCGTCTGTTCATCCACGAGTCACCGGTCTGCGCACGGCTTGGCAAGACAATCTACCTTCGTAAGGAGTTCCATGAACGGATTCAGAAGATTGTCCAGACAATCGGGAACAACGAGATGTCCATTTTCAGCTATGTGGACAATGTGCTGGAACAGCACTTTTCCACCTATCAGGACGAGATTACGAAGGAATACAGAAAACGAAGTACCGAACTGTTTTAAACCCCGGAAATCATGTCAGCAATCTTATTCTTACTTACCGGCGGCTATCTGCTGTGGATAGCCGCCTACCTCTTCCACGAGCGGAACAGCCGGAGGAAGAAAGCGGAAAAAGCCGGGCAGATCCTTACCCGGATGGCGGTGGACGTGAGCGAGATTTTAGGCAAAAGCACATTTTCCCTTAGCCACTCCACGCCACAAACACCCGAAAAAATTGAAAACGAAAAATCTGTAAGTGAAGCAGATACTTTTGCATCGGAGAAAGAAAAGTACCCGAAAACAGTTTCCGCCGAGGAACTGGACAAGCTGTTTGCAGAAGGGAGTCCGCTGCCGGAAGAACTGGAACTGATGGAAGATATGGATGTTCCGCTGGAGTTCCGGAAAGAACCGGCGGATGACAATCCTCCGATAGATGATGACGAGCAGGACAGACGCCTGCCGGGATGCACGCCGCAAGCCACGGGCATCCGCTTCGAGGACATGGGACTGGCGGTGCGTGTGGCGGTCAGCGGTGAAGCGGCCAGTGAGGAGGAAAGGATTCAGGCCGGAAAGACGCTGGCGGAACTTCGCAACACCCCGATGTTCGAACAGCTGACCTCCGGCGATGCGAAACGTGAGGAACGGATCGGCTCGCTGATAGAACTGCACCTTGCGGCATACCGCAAGCGTAAACAGCCGGACAGCGAACCGGCGGCAGAAACCATACCGGACACTTTCTCCATAAGCGATATTGTCTAACGAATAAAGTAAAACGTACATGAAAAAAAGAGATTACGGATAGCTGACGGTTCATTCTTACCAGTAGAAATCCAGACAAATTTAATTAACAACCGGATACGGCGGACTCTTCCCTCCGTCGTGTCCCTCATTCAAATCCATTTATTTTATGAACACGAAACAACTTGTATTAGTGGCGGTCATGCTAATCGCCACAGGCTCGCTCCATGCGCAGGGAAACGGCTCGGCCGGTATCGCAGAGGCGACGAAAATGGTAACAAGCTACTTTGATCCGGGAACGAAGCTGTGCTACGCAATCGGAGCCGTGATCGGCTTGGTCGGCGGGATTAAAGTGTACAATAAGTTCAGTTCCGGCGATCCGGACGTAAGCAAGGTGGCATCCTCCTGGTTCGGTGCGTGCATCTTTCTGATTGTCGCCGCCACTATCCTGCGTTCTTTCTTCCTCTAAAGGACAGATTCGCCTATATATAATAATTTATATGGACTATGAACTGAACAAGGGGATCGGCGAGAGTGCGGAGTTCAAGGGACTCAAGGCGCAATACCTTTTTATTTTCGCCGGCGGGCTGCTGGCTCTGTTCGTGCTGTTTGTCATTCTCTATATGGCCGGTGTCGGCCAATGGCTCTGCATCGCTTTCGGTGTAACCTCCGCATCCGCACTGGTCTGGCTGACATTCCACCTGAACGGCAAGTTCGGAGAACACGGACTGATGAAGCTGCTGGCCAGAAAACAGCACCCCCGCTACCTGATCAACCGGATCAGTCCCCGAAAATTATTCACGATTAAAAAGAAGAATGTATGCGGAACACACTAAAGGCCGCCACATTGGAAAGCAAGTTCCCGCTTCTCGCCGTCGAAGCGGACTGTATCATCTCCAAAGATGCGGACATCACCGCCGTCTTTGAGGTGGAGCTGCCCGAACTCTTCACGGTAACGGCAGCTGAATACGAGGCTATCCATGCGGCATGGGCAAAGGCAATCAAGGTATTGCCCAATTATACGGTGGTACATAAACAGGACTGGTTTATCCGGGAGGATTACCGCAGCCAGACGGACAAGGAAAATCTAAGTTTCCTTTCCCGGAGCTACGAGATGCACTTCAACGAACGTCCTTTCCTGAACCATAAATGCTATCTGTACCTGACCAAGACGACGAAAGAACGCATGAGGATGCAGAGCAGCTTCTCTTCGCTGTGCAGGGGATTCATCATCCCCAAGGAGGTGGACAAGGATACCACCGCCCATTTTCTGGATACGGTGGGACAATTCGCCCGTATCGTGAACGATACAGGGCTGGTGCACCTAAGACGGCTCGTCGGTGATGAGATTACGGGCACGGAGGATAAGGCCGGACTGGTGGAGAAATATTTCTGTCTGTCAATGGAAAATACCACTGCGCTGGAAGACATCGAACTCGGAGATGACGGCCTGCGTGTCGGCGACAAGCACGTATCGGTACATACGCTATCGGAACTGGATGCGTTGCCCAACAAGGTGGGTACGGACTGCCGGTATGAAAGGCTGTCAACGGACAAAAGCGACTGCAAGCTGTCATTCGCCAGTCCGGTAGGCCTGCTGCTCTCGTGCAACCACCTGTACAACCAGTATATCTTTCTGGATGACAGCGGCGAGAACCTGCAACGTTTTGAAAAGAGCGCACGCAACATGCAGTCGCTCTCGAAGTACTCACGGAGCAACCAGATCAACAAGGAGTGGATTGACCTGTACCTGAATGACGCACACTCTTTCGGGCTTACCTCGGTACGTGCCCACTGCAACGTCATCGCATGGACGGACAACCCGATGGAGGTGAAGAACATGCGCAATGACGTGGGCAGTCAGATCGCCATGATGGAGTGCAAGCCACGCCATAATACGGTGGACGCCGCCACGCTGTACTGGGCGGCAATGCCGGGAAACGGCGCTGACTTCCCGGCAGAGGAGAGCTTCTATACGTTCATCGAACAGGCCCTCTGCTTCTGGGTGGAAGAAACGAACTACCGCAGCTCCGTTTCACCTTTCGGACTGAAGATGTCAGACCGTATCAGCGGAAAACCGCTGCATGTGGACATCTCCGACCTGCCGATGAAACGTGGCGTAACCACGAACCGAAATAAATTCGTATTGGGCGGCTCCGGTAGCGGCAAGTCATTCTTCATGAATCATTTGGCGAGGCAGTATTATGAACAGGGCACACACGTGGTATTGATCGACACGGGGAACAGCTATCAGGGACTTTGCTCGCTGATACACCAGAAGACCGGCGGCAAGGACGGCATCTATTTCACTTATACGGATGAAAACCCGATAGCGTTCAACCCTTTTTTCACGGATGATAAGGTTTTCGACATTGAGAAACGAGAGAGTATCAAGACACTGATCCTCACACTCTGGAAAAAGGACAACGAACCGGCGACACGTTCGGAAGAAGTGGCGCTGTCCAATGCGGTAGCCCTGTATATCAGGCGCATCAAGGAGGATGAAAGCATCGTTCCCTCGTTCAACACCTTCTACGAGTTCGTTAAAACGGACTACCGGAAGATACTGGAAGAGAAGGGAGTCCGGGAAAAGGATTTCGACCTTGCGGGTTTCCTGAACGTGCTGGAGCCTTATTACCGTGGCGGAGAATATGATTTCCTGCTTAACTCCGACAAGCAGCTCGACCTGCTCGGCAAACGGTTTATCGTATTCGAAATCGATCAGATCAAAGACCACCCCATTCTTTTCCCGGTAACGACTATCATCATCATGGAGTTGTTTATCAACAAGATGCGCCGTCTGAAAGGGGTGCGCAAGATGATCATCATAGAGGAAGCGTGGAAGGCTATCGCCAAGGAAGGGATGGCGGACTACATCCGCTATCTTTTCAAGACTGTCCGCAAATTTTACGGAGAGGCTGTTGTGGTGACGCAGGAAGTCGATGACATCATTTCCTCGCCTATCGTAAAGGAGTCCATAGTGAACAACAGCGACTGCAAGATTCTGCTTGACCAGAGGAAGTACCTTAACAAGTTCTCGCAGATACAGTCCCTGCTGGGACTGACGGACAAGGAAAAGGCGCAGATCCTGTCGGTGAACATGTCCAATGACCCGAAACGCAAATACAAGGAGGTCTGGTTCGGATTGGGGGGCGTACAGTCAACGGTGTACGCCACGGAGGTATCGCCCGAAGAATATCTGTGCTACACGACCGAAGAGAGCGAGAAGGTGGAAGTGGAACAACTGGCGAAACAGCTGGACGGCAATATCGAACTGGCTATCCGAAGGCTTGCGGAAAAGAAACGGAATCAAAGCAATGAAATACCGTAAATGCCTATGGAGTATGAAACCTTGTTTCCGCTCTACTGGATATGCGGGGAGTGGAAAAGCAACCGCAAGTCGCCGCCCGTTACCGTATTCCGTGAGGGTGGCACATACAAGATTGCCCTGACCTACCACCTTGATGCGGTGGTGGTAGGCACGATCCACCAAAGCGGCGGCATCATCTGGGCAGACCTGCTGGGGAGGGTGCAGCTCGCTTATGACCGGGAGGAAGACCGGCTGGTGCTGGCTACCGAAGGGATCTATGTACGTGCGGATGACTCATAGGGAAAATGGAGAACTCCGGTTCTCCCGTAAATGACAGTAACAACTATCCGATTTATTCAACATTAAAATTTTAAAAGACATGAAACGAATTATGGCTGTCTGCCTGGCCGGGCTTCTTTGCCCGATTATGGCAGTAAAGGCACAATGGGTGACGTTCGATCCCTCGAACTTTGCACAAAGCATCGTGAATACAACCCGCAATGTGGTGCAGACCACGACGACGGCAGAAAATATGGTGAAGAATTTTCAGGAAACAGTCAAGATCTACGAACAGGGGAAGCGTTATTACGACGCATTGAAAGCGGTCAACAATCTGGTTAAGGATGCCCGCAAGGTACAGCAGACCGTTCTTCTGGTCGGTGAAATATCGGACATCTATGTAAACTCTTTCCAGAAAATGCTGACGGACGAGAACTATACGCCGGACGAGCTTTCGGCAATCGCTTCCGGATATGCGAAGATGCTGGAAGAGAGCAGCGGTATGCTGAACGAGATGAAGACGGTTGTAACCTCCACCAGCCTTTCCATGACGGATAAGGAGCGCATGGATGTGATCGACCGTGTGTACCGTGACGTAAGAAACCAACGCAATCTGGTCAGGTATTACACGAACCGGAACATCGGCATCTCTTACCTGCGTGCAAAAAAGAAGAACGATACCCGAAGGGTGCTGGACTTGTACGGAACGGACAATCAAAAATACTGGTGACATGACGGGCGAAGAAACTTTCAGCAACCTTCACGAAGTGTTGCGCAACCTTTATGACGAGATGATGCCGCTCTGTTCGGACATCACGGGTGTGGCTACCGGAGTGGCCGCACTGGGTGCACTGTTCTATGTGGCCTCACGGGTGTGGCAGGCTCTTTCGAGAGCCGAGCCGATTGACATTTACCCGCTCTTCAGACCTTTTTGTCTGGGTGCGTGCATCATGTTCTTCCCCACATTCGTTCTGGGAACTCTCAACGGCATCATGAGTCCTGTGGTTACCGGCTGCCACGATATAATGGAAGGCCAGACGCTGAACATACGGGAGTATTCCGAGAAGCGGCAGAAGCTGGAATACGAGGCGATGACAAGGAATCCGGAAACGGCGTATCTGGTCGACAACGAGGAATATGAACGCCAGATCGAGGATCTGGGATGGTCGCCTTCGGACTTGAAAGCAATGGCGGGCATGGCGGCGGAACGCTTCAAATACCAGGCCAGGCAGGGCGTGAACAATTTTCTCCGCAGCTTTCTGGAACTGCTGTTCCAGTCGGTTTCGCTGGTACTGGACACGCTGAGAACCTTCTTCCTGATCGTATTGAGCATTCTGGGACCCCTGTCGTTCGCCATATCGGTGTACGATGGCTTCCACAATACGATGATCCAATGGATTTGCCAGTATATCAGCATCTATCTGTGGCTGCCCATATCCGACCTGTTCAGCTCCGTGCTGGCAAGGATTCAGGTACTGATGATCGAAAAGGACATCGCCGCACTGAGCGATCCCGCCTATGTGCCCGACGTGAACAATTCCGCTTACATCATCTTCATGCTGATAGCCATTGTGGGGTATTTCACCATTCCGACAGTATCCACATGGGTGATTCAGGCATCGGGAGCCGGCAACTACGGCAAGCAGGTCAACTCGTGGTCATTGAAGGGCGGACGTGCGGCTGCCGCTGTTTCCGGTGCAGCCGTCGGCCATGTAGCCGGCAAGTTAAGAGGCAGATAACCCAATATAAAATCTTAGAAACATATGGAATTTAAGAGTTTGAAGAATATAGAAACGAGCTTCCGGCAAATCCGCACGATGGGTATCGTGTTCGTTTCGCTCTGTGCTCTGGTTACCGGCTATGCTCTCTGGAGTTCCTACCGGTTCGCCGAACGGCAGAGGGAGAAAATCTATGTGCTGGACAATGGGAAGTCCCTGATACTTGCTCTTTCCCAAGACCTTTCGCAGAACAGGCCGGTGGAGGCGAAAGAACATATCCGGCGTTTTCACGAGCTGTTTTTCACCTTGTCGCCCGACAAGGCGGCTATCGAGTCGAATATCCGCAGGGCGTTGTTCCTGTGCGACGAGAGTGCGTTCCGCTACTACAAGGACTGGGAGGAAAAGGGGTATTACAACCGTATAATCTCGGCCAATATCAACCAGAGCATCCGGGTGGACAGCGTGGCGTGCGACTTCAACAGCTACCCGTATGTGGTAACGACCTACGCACGGCAGTCGCTGGTCAGGTCAAGCAACATCACGGAACGGAGCCTTGTAACCCGTTGCCGGCTGTTGAACTCGGTCAGGTCGGACAATAACCCGCACGGCTTCACGATGGAGCAGTTCAATATCGTGGAGAACCGGGATTTGAGAACCATTGAACGATAACTTAAAAAAGACAGGAAATGAACCGATTGAAAAAATGGATCAGGTACGTGCCTGACAGGATAGACGACGGACTCCGCTATCTGTGCGGACGGATGTCGCCCGATGTACGGCTCGTCTGCGTGGTGGTCATGCTCACCGGCTTCGGCTGTCTGTCGATATACATGACGGTATCTTCGATATACCGCATCGGCAGGCATGAGGGGGAGCAGTTGCAAATGGATCATATCAGGCGGATGGAGCTGTACAGGGGGATAAACAAGGATAGTATAAACATTAAAAACCAGGTGGATTATGGAGAACCTAAAAAATCAGGAACGGCAACCGGCGAACGCTGCAACGCCTGAAAAGGCGGAAGAGAAAGGGCAAACGCCGAAACAGGGGAAGAAAGAGGCCAGACCTCTGACTCCGGAAGAGATGCTCAAGCGGAAGAAGATGCTCGTGTATCCGTTGTTCTTTCTCGTGTTTCTGGGAGCGATGTGGCTGATATTCGCTCCTTCGGACAGCGACGAGCCATTAAGGGAGGGATTCAACGTGGATGTTCCGATGCCGGAGGACAAGGGGCTGCTGTCGGATAAAAAGACCGCCTACGAACAAAGTGCCTTTGAAAAGAAACAAAAGGAGAAAATGAACACGCTTCAGGATCTGGCGGTATCACTGGAACAGGAAGAGCCGGCAGCGGACGAAGTATTCCTGACGGAAGAGGACACGGACAACGGCAGTCCGTCTATCCGTTCCTCGGCCAATGCCTATCAGGACATCAACCGGCAGTTGGACAGTTTTTATGAAACACGGCCTGCGGAAGACGATCAGAAAACACTGGAACTGGAATGGCGCATTCAGGAGCTGGAGCGTCAGGCGGAGGAAGAGCGCAAGGCCAGAGAAAACAGCGAGGAGCAACTGCGGCTGATGGAGAAGTTCTACGAGATGGCGGCAAGGTACATGCCGGGCGGCGGTGAAACCAAACAGGTCGCCGTGTCCTCCTCTACGGGTAAAACGCCGGTCTGCCCGGTTACGCAGGTAACGGAACGGGTGGTCAGCCTGCTGGCCGCACCCCTGTCCGATGAAGAGTTTGCCAGACAGTACGGCAAACCCAGAAACATGGGTTTCCACACGGTGGGGACAGTCCGGAGCCGTACGGAAAGGAACGGTATCCGTGCCTGCGTGTACAGGACGGTAACGGTTTCGGGAAGCGACGGTCAGGAGGTGGGTCTGCGCCTGCTGGAGCCGGTGCAGGCCGGGGAGTTGTACATACCCGCCAACACGATACTGACCGGCACGGCGAAAATCAGCGGTGAGCGCATGGAAATCACCGTTTCTTCGATTGCCTTTCAGGGAACAATCCTGCCGGTGGAGCTGGACGCTTATGACACGAGGGGCATGAAGGGCATTGAAGTCAGGGGATCGCAGGAGCTTACCGCCGTCAAGGAGATGGCGGCCAACATGGGCTCGGCAATGGGAAGCAGCATCAATATCTCCACCAATGCCGGCGCACAGTTGGCTGCGGACTTGGGCAAAGGGGTGATACAGGGCGCATCGCAATACCTTTCCACAAAGTTCAGGACTGCCAAGGCGACTTTGAAGGCGGATTACGAGCTACTGCTCGTGTCAAGACAATAAACGGTTAAAATCAATTTATCAATCAAGAAAAAACAACAAGCATGAAAAAAGTAATTTTAATGATGGCTTTTGCCATTGGTATGACCGGTGCGTATGCACAAAAGACCGTGAAAGTGGAAAAGACGGGAAATGACACGGAAGAAACGACAGATTCCGGAGAAACGGAAACCATGCCGCTGCCGGATAAGGAGGACGCAAGGCGCAGTCCGTCCACCGGTGATCTGTTTGACGGGCTGACACGCCCGGTGGCATTCGACCGGATGGTTCCTCCATACGCTTTGGAGGTGACATTCAATAAAACGGTACACCTTATCTTCCCGGCTGCTATCAAGTATGTGGATCTGGGATCGGCGGACATTCTTGCCGGTAAAGCGGACGGTTCGGAGAACGTACTTCGGGTGAAAGCGGCGTTGAGGGACTTCTCCCGTGAAACGAATCTGGCGGTGATCACGGATGACGGCAGCTATTATACATTCAATGTGAAGTATGCGGACGAGCCGACCAAGCTGAATATCGAGATGAAAGACTTCATCCATGATGGAGAGGCGGTGAACCGGCCGAACAACTCTCAGGAAATCTACTTTACGGAACTCGGCAGCGAGTCCCCACTGCTGGTACGGCTGATCATGAAGTCCGTCTATGACAACAACAAACGTCTGGTGAAGCATATCGGCTGCAAGCGTTTCGGCATCCAGTATATCCTGAAGGGGATTTATACGCACAACGGTCTGCTTTATTTCCATACGGAACTGAAAAACGCTTCCAACGTGCCGTTCTCCGTTGATTTCGTTACTTTTAAGGTGGTGGACAAAAAGGTTGCAAAACGTACCGCCATTCAGGAACAGGTTATCGTGCCGCTTCGTGCCTTCAACTATGTAACGGCGGTTGATGGAAAAAGCAAGGAACGGACGGGATTTACCCTGCCCAAATTCACCCTTCCGGATGACAAGCAGCTGGTTGTCGAGATGAACGAGCAGAACGGGGGAAGGCATCAGCGGTTTATTCTGACCAACGCCGAGCTGATCCGTGCCAGAGTCATTAACGAGCTGAAGGTGAAATAGTATGAAAAGGGTATCTGTTATTATATGTATGTTTTTGTGCTTTGTCCTGACGGACAAGGCACATGCCCAACGTTGCCTGCCCGGTACAAAAGGGCTGCGTATTACCGCCGGTATGACGGACGGTTTTCACACTGCGGACAAACGTAACGAATTGGGTTACCATTTCGGACTGGGAACGGACAGATATGTGAACGGCTGCCATAAGTGGGTATTCGGGGGCGAGTATCTCCAGAAGTATTATCCATACAAGGACATACGTGTCCCGGCTTCCCAATTCACTGCGGAAGGCGGCTATTATTATAATTTCCTTTCGGATGCCAACAAGGTGTTTCTCTGCTATGCCGGCGGTTCGGTGCTGGCAGGATATGAAACCGTGAATTGGGGCACAAGTACGTTGTTCGACGGCTCACGCCTGTGTGCCGGGGATGCGTTTGTCTATGGCGGTGCGGTATCGCTGGAGATAGAAACCTACCTTGCCAACCAGGTGGTATTGCTGTTCCATGCCCGTGAGCGTTGCCTCTGGGGAAATGACAGCGGACACTTTCATTTCCAGTTCGGGGTGGGCGTCAAATTCATAATTGATTAGGGCATGGTTCTTTTGGAATTATTTTCGGGTATTGGCGGCTTTAGTAAAGGATTGCAGGCTGCCGGATACTCGTTTGAGAAAGTATATTTCTCGGAGATAGAAAAAAATGCAATCGCCAACTTCAAATACAATTTTCCTTATGCGGAACATATCGGATCGGTTACAGAAATCGGAACAGCGGAAATCGGACATCCCGACATCATCACTTTCGGAAGCCCTTGCCAGAATTTTAGTTCAGTCGGCGACGGCAGCGGGCTGCGTGGAGAGGCAAGTTCCCTTGTCAGGTATGCTGTCGAAGCCGTCGGGAGATTCAGACCTGACGTTTTTATCTGGGAGAATGTTAAGGGAGTCTTCTTCGCAAAGCATCGATCAGATTTTTGGAGCATTATCAAAGCGTTTGCCGACATTGGCGGTTATCGACTTGAATGGCAACTGTTTAATACGGCATGGTTTCTACCCCAGAACAGAGAGAGAATCTACCTTGTCGGACGTGTTGCAGACCGGTGTACCGGAGATGTATTTCCTTTCCCGGCGCCGGGTGGAGGGAATCATCCGTGCAGGAAAGACACGGTTCATTCCCATACCTGCGGAACGATAACACGTAACTATTACAAACAGCCCAATTTCGGCAATTATCTGATAAACCTGCAACCGGGGGAAACTTTTGACGGACAGCCGAACGAAGAACAGAAATCCCGAATCCGTATGCTGACGGAAGTGGAGTGCGAACGCTTGCAAGGCTTTCCCGATGATTTTACCAGATACGGAATTATCAACGGGGAAGTGAGGGAAATCTCACGAGCCAACCGGTATGCGATGCTCGGCAATGCCGTGAGCGTACCGGTGGTACGTGCCGTAGCGGAACGCATCAGAAATAGTACTGTTTTAAACGATTAAATTTTTAATGTGTATGAAAAAGATGATAGAAACATTGTTTATTGTTACATTCATGCTTGTCGGTATGATATGTGTAACCGCCTGTTCTGACAAATTGGACGTTCAGCAGGTGTATGAGTTTGATCTGGCGACCTTGCCGGTGCAGACGACAATCGTAAAGGGCGAGGAAGCGGAAATCCGTTGTCAGCTTGTAAGAAGCGGCGAGTATCAGGACACCAAATACTTCATCAGGTACTTCCAACCGACAGGCAAAGGGGAACTTCGCATGGAGGACGGTACGGTGCTATTGCCAAACGACCTGTATCCGTTACCGGAAGAAACGTTCAGACTCTATTACAAATCACTTGACACAGACCAGCAGAAAATAGATATTTACATTCTTGATTCCTTCGGTCAGGTTGTACAAAAGTCTTTTGCCTTTAATAATGAAGAGGAAGATGAAAAGGAGGATACCGAATGATTTATGCCGGATATACCCCGAAAAAAAGCAGCGACGAGCAGTATACTCCGGCTTATGCGGTGGCTCCTATAATCAAATATATACCCGGAAATAAAATAGTCTGGTGTCCGTTTGATACAGAACATAGTGAGTACGTGCTTGCGCTGAAAGCCGCCGGTATCAGAGTGGTTCACTCCCATATCCTTACCGGTGAGGACTTCTTCGTTTACGAGCCGGAAGAGTGGGATCTGATTGTTTCCAATCCTCCGTTCAGTATCAAACAGAAGGTTGTGGAACGCTGCCTTGCACTTGGCAAGCCGTTTGCGTTACTGCTTTCCAATCTTTGGCTGAACAGCAGTGCACCGGTTCACTTGTTCCGAGAAAAGGAGATGCAGATGTTGTTGTTCGACAAACGTATCCAGTTTACGGAAAAGAACGCTGCCTATTTCGGATCAAGTTACTTTTGTTGGGAAGTCCTCCCAAGACAGATTGTGTTTGAGAATCTGAACCGTTCCAAATATGAAGAGAGCCGGATGGCTGATGACATGAGGAAATTGATAAAACCTTTAATGAACGGGCATGAATAGGAAACAGGAAGATGCGGATATAAAATCAGTACAGGAAAATCCCGGATATTTTCGGGATCTTCCTCCGGAACGTAAAACTGAGAATGTATGCTGGCACGCTGTCAATGCCGACAGTGCCAATGTGCGTCATGTACCGGAAGAAATGTTCTCCTACGAGATTGTCGGTATGGCTCTGACAAACAAACCCGATTCCATACATGATATGCCTTGTGGGGTACTGAAGTGCTTTTTGCCGTTGATTCTGGAAGATGACCGGTATCTCCGGGAGGCACTGCCGAAAGACGGCATACCTTTGGAGGTATATGAGGAGATGGTCAGACGGAACGGAAAGGCTCTGGAATATGTGCCTGAAGGCATGAGAACACCGAAAATCTGCCGTACCGCATTATCAAAAGTAAAGCACGATCCGGCTGTGCTGTTGCCTTATGTTCCTTATCCCGACATTTGTCTGGAGATTATGAAATTGCTTGAAGGGAAATGGAGATGTTCGGATTTGATGCGTTCTGTCCGGTGGAACATTATAGATGACCGGATGGCGGAATATGCTGTAAGTAGGGACGGCTATGCAATTTCGTCTGTGCCGGTACACCTGCAGACGGAAAAAATGCTCTGTCAGGCTGCCGCCGATACCTATAATTCGGCATTGCAGTTGAAAAGCATAAGGTATGATCTGAAGACTGAAAAAGCATATCTTGCGGGAATGGACAAAAATGTACCGGAAAGTTTTCTGAACATCCCACCCGATAAAAGAAGTGCGGGAATCTGCCTTCAAGCGGAAAAGTGGTATCCGGAACTATTGAAAAAGCAACCGGAACTGATTCCCGATATTGTCAGAAACAGCTGTAACGTATATTCTCTCAATCACAAAATGGAACAATGCACGGGCACAAAGTTCTCTGTCGGGCAGATAAAAAAACTGTATGACGGGAAGGCTTTGCCTGTTAAGGAAATTTGGACTCCGAAGGGGGTAATGAAAGATGTGGCGGTTTCCTTTGACAAAAGGCTGAAAGAGTTCAACTTTTCACCTGTCAGACAAATCAAAAGAAAAGGAATAAAACTATGACATGTGAACTCTCCTTGCAGACAACCGGCAAGGAGAGTTCTTTGGTGCAAATGGTTAATAACTCTCTCTCAATCTTATTACATATTATTATATCTTGTTTTTCAGATATTTATTGTTCTGTCATATACTTTCTTTGTTTTTGAATCAACCATTCATCACGTTTCTGCCTGCACTCTTCCAATGTGGGCTTCACACAGGAGAAAAGTTCGTTGTCTGCCGTGTCCCTGTAATCATAATGGTAAAACGTGCGGCTTTTCCGTCTTACGGTCATTTGGAATTTTTCATATTTCTCACCCGCCTTGCAGGTTGAAACTCCGTTCTTGTTCATTTTTGTTGCCATAACTTATGATTTTATAGTTTGTGAATATTAAAACAGGCTTAACTGTCGGGGCTGTGTGTATTTCCGCTTGAGTTCCAACAGTTTTTCTTTCAAACTGCGGATAACCTTCGGGTTGTAATTGCTTCTGTCGGAAACAGACCAACATTCCGCTTTGTTGTATTGTCGTTCCAACAGGCGGATGCCTTGCCGGACAGCTTCCTTATAATCTCTGACAGGCTCATCCCAAACGGACGGGTGGCTGCCGCCTCCGGCTGTGCCGGTACACCAGTCGATGGATACCGCATACGTCCCGTCAACGGATTGCCCGATATGGATCGTGTTGGAAGTATCCAATTTGATTTCTTCAACTATCGGTAACATACCATTAATCCAACCGTGTTCGTTGAACCGCTTGCCGACATAGCCGAAAATCAGCCCTCTTTCATACGTGCGTACATTGAGTATGATATGTCGTACACTCTTGCCGAAACTTTCGAAGTAGGCGATTTGTTCCGTGTCATTGCGGCGTAGTGCCAACAAGTACCGGAGGACTGTGCTGCGTTCCACCCTGCAAGGACTGTATTCTACAATCTCCTGCAATTTCTCTTCTCGTGTCATTTGAAATATTGGCTTCATGTCATTTATGTATTAGAGGATTAAAATGTCG
>ERZ791915.1307-NODE-1307-length-19644-cov-2.379192_pt1 | contig 19644 bp, 18 predicted proteins | sample MGYA00510139_ERZ791915 | MGnify/ENA primary metagenome ERZ791915 (study PRJEB30046, sample SAMN00792117) | human gut metagenome | study: EMG produced TPA metagenomics assembly of the A metagenome-wide association study of gut microbiota in type 2... | reverse complement strand
CATTCAAAGTCCGGTCAGTCTTTATGACCCGGTCTATACGGATGGTGGTGATACACTCTATGTGATGGATCAGATTAGTGATAAAAAGAATAAAGAAGATAACTGGGTGGAAGGGCTTGCCCTCTCCGATGCAATGAACCGGCTCAACGACAGAGAAAATCATATCGTTAAGCTACGGTTCTTTGAAGGCAAAACCCAGATGGAGATTGCTGATGAGATTCATATTTCCCAGGCTCAGGTCAGCCGTCTGGAAAAAACTGCTCTAAAGACTATGAAAAATTATCTTGCCCTGCATACCTGAGCTCTGATTTTTGGTGCAATTAAAATTGCCAGTGCCATTTTCACCAGGTCACCAGGAATAAAAGGAATTACACCAGCCCATAATGCTGCCATCATGTCCATCTTTGCTTCATAAGCAAGCCATGCTGTTCCTAACGCATAGCAGACAATCGTTCCAACAATCATTGCCAGCAGACATAAGAGCCATTTCTCAGTATATTTATCAATTACAATACCGGCAATGATTGCCATTGGGATAAATCCGATTAAATATCCACCGGTTGGGCCAAAAAGTTTCGCCGGTCCTGCGGAAAATCCCGAAAATACCGGTACACCAACCAGTCCAATCAGAAGGTAAATGACGTAGCTTAAAGTTCCAAGCTTCCATCCCAGCAGGTACAGTGAAAAATAGATAACCAGATTGGTAAGTGAAATCGGCACCGGACCAATTGGCAGTGAAAATGGTGCCAGGATACAGGTAAGTGCTGTCATGATAGCAACCAGTGCCATCTGCTGTGTTGTTATTTTTCTTTTTTCCATAATAATGCTCCTATCATTGTGTTTTTTTCAGGCGATTATGAAAGGAAATACCCTATCATTCACTAAAATTTCAGCTATTCAAAAGACTATCTTTTAAGCCACCAGATGCTGCAATTCTAAACAGCATGTTTTCCTTTTTGCTATGAAAACAGTCTTTCCAATGTTTGACAAGATAGCGGCGCTGTCCGTTGAAGGTACGGATGCATTAGAATGACTGTTAGGGGCACTTGGAATTTCGTCTGTCACCCGGCAACGCTGGCACATGGACGTGCCAGCGAGGTGCATCTGAACATGGATGTGAATATGCGCCGGTTGCCAGACGAATCCATATATGCTCCGAAATTCTTAGTGCCCCTTGCAGACGTTCGGCTGCATCCGTATTCAACGGACAGTGCCGCTATCTAAGTCAAAGCAACGGAAAGACAGTCTGCATTCAAGGAAAACATGCCGCTAAGAATTGCTGACATCTGGTGCCGTATAAAATATAGTCCTTTGAATATCTGAATATTTTATTGGTAATATTGGTATTTCTTTTCACAATCGCCTAAAAATACCCTATAGATTTTATCCATAGGGTATTATAGGGTATTCTGGCTTATATTGTCAACCTATATTTTGCAAAAGGTTAACATTTCGTTTTTACGGTGCAGATTTATTTCTGTTTTTACGCTTCGTTTGATACCTTCACCAGCTCCGTCAACTTCCCTGCTGCTTTTCCACTGTCGATTGCTTCTTTTGCAAGGATGATTCCATCTTCAATGGTGGATGCTGCTCCACCAACATACAGGGTTGCTCCGGCATTCAGTAATACGATGTCGCGTTTTGCGCCTTTTTCTTCTCCGGAGAGAATTTTCTTTGTGATAGCGGCGTTTTCTGTTCCATCGCCACCACGCAGTTCTTCTAAGGAAGCACGTTTTAAACCAAACTGCTCCGGTGTTATGGTAAATGTATTTACTTTTCCATCCTTGATTTCAGATATTACGGTCTCAGTTGTTGTTGTGATTTCATCCATATTGTCTTTGCCGCTTACTACAAAGGCACGTTCAACGCCAAGCCTGCTCATGGCAAGGGCAATTTTTTCTGTCAGGGCTGCATCATAAACACCTACCACCATATTTTTTGCTCTGGAAGGATTGGCAAGAGGTCCTAAAATATTGAACACAGTACGTACACCCATTTCCTTTCTTGCCTGACCTACATATTTCATGGATTTGTTAAAGAGCTGTGCAAACATAAATCCGATTCCGGCTTTCTCCACGCAGGCTTCTACTTTTGCAGGCTCTGCCATAATATTTACGCCCAGTGCCTCTAATACATCACCGGCTCCGCTCTTTGAAGAAATGGAACGATTGCCATGCTTTGCTACTGGGAGTCCGGCTGCTGCAACGACAAATGCAGAAGTGGTAGACACATTAAAAGTATAAGTACAGTCTCCACCGGTTCCAACCAGATCCACATAATCAGAAACCTTCGGTAAAATAGTATCTGCCTTATCCCGGAGTCCTCCTGCAAACCCGGTTAATTCATCTAAGGTCTCACCTTTCATACGAAGTCCCATTAAAAAAGCACCAATCTGAGCTTGGGATGATTCCCCGCTTAATAAGATTTCCATTGCTGCTTTTGCCTGTTCTTCTGTTAAATCTTTTCCTTCTGCAACCAGTTCAATATATTCTTTCATCGCAAATTTCTCCTTTACTGATTCAGTTCTTTTTTAAATGTGCCACAATAAGTTCCAATTTTCTGTAAATCATAATCATTTTCTTCCATCAGCCTGATGAAATGTGAGCCTACAATCGCTCCATCGATAATATCCTTCATCGGTGCAACATCCTCTGCAGTACGGATACCAAAGCCCATCATAACAGGAATCTCTGATACTTCTTTTACACTGCCAAGATAATCAATTACACTCTTATGGAAGGTTGCTTCCTGTCCGGTTACACCCATGGAAGATACGCAGTAAACAAATCCTCTTGCATCCTTTAAAATCTCAGGGATTCTGTCTTTCGAAACCGGAGATACCAGTTGGATAAGAATCGGTGCATTTTCCTTCTGTAAAAATTCCTTTATCTCATCCTGTTCCTCTAATGGCAGATCCGGAATAATCAGTCCGTCTACTCCGCTTTCAATACATGCATCCACAAAGGCTTCCACACCATAGTGAAGTATGGTATTGTAATACATCATAAATACAATTGGAATCTCAATTTTTGCACTGCGAAGCTTTTTCATGGCTTCTAATACTTTCTTTAAATTCACACCTTTTAAGATGGCATGATAGGAAGCATCCTGAATAACCGGACCGTCTGCTACCGGGTCTGAAAATGGAATTCCAAGCTCGATGATGTCTGTCCCCGCCTGCTCCTGTGTGCGGATAATCTCCTGCATTTTATCAAAGTCCGGCATTCCTGCTGTCATATATGTAATAAATGCTTTTTTGTTCTGTTCTTTTAACTGTGCTAATTTTTCTTCGATTCTGTTCATGCTGCACCTCCTAGTTTAAATAACCCTTTCCTGCAAGATAATCTGCAATTGTATTTACATCCTTGTCGCCTCTTCCGGAAAGGCAAACCACCATAATATCATCCGGCTTCATTTTCTTCGCCTGCTTCTTTGCATATGCCACTGCATGGGCACTTTCGATTGCCGGTATGATACCCTCTAATTTACAAAGCTCCATTAATGCATCCATGGCTTCATCATCCTTGATTGCAACATATTCTGCTCTGCCGCTGTCCTTAAGATAGGCATGCTCCGGTCCACCCCCCGGATAATCCAGTCCTGCGGAAATGGAATGGGCAAGCTGCACATTTCCATCCTCATCCTGTAATAAATAGGAACGCATACCATGTAATACGCCAGGCTCGCCCAATGCCATGGCACTGGCATGCTCCCCTGTCTCAATTCCCTTTCCGGCAGCTTCTACACCAATCAGTTTTACATCCTTTTCTTCAATAAAATCTGCAAACATTCCGATAGAATTAGAACCTCCGCCAACACATGCCATAACCACATCCGGCAGTCTTCCTTCCTGCTCTAAAATCTGTTTCTTTGCTTCTTTGCTGATGACGCTCTGGAAATATTTTACCATCTTCGGATAAGGATACGGTCCAACAGCGGAACCGATTACATAAAAGGTATCCTCTGCGGTTTTTGCCCAGGTACGAATTGCCTCATTGGTAGCATCCTTTAAGGTATTACTTCCGGATGTAACCGGCACTACTTTAGCTCCCAGCATTTCCATACGCATTACATTCAGCGACTGACGTTTCATATCCTCCGCTCCCATATATACGGTACATTCCATATTAAAAAGAGCTGCTCCGGTTGCAGTTGCCACACCATGCTGACCGGCTCCGGTTTCTGCGATTACCTTGGTTTTTCCCATTCTCTTTGCCAGAAGAATCTGACCGATTACGTTGTTAATCTTATGGGCTCCGGTATGGTTTAAATCCTCTCTTTTTAAATAAATCTTTGTTCCATATGCCTCACTCAGACGACTGGCAAAATAAAGTGGTGTCTCTCTTCCTACATATTGTTTCAGATAATAGTCCACTTCCTTTAAAAATTCTTCATCCTTTGTATACTTTTCAAAAGCATCATCCAACTCTTTTAAAGTATTCATCAATGATTCTGCTACATACTGTCCACCAAATGCTCCATAATAACTCTTCTTATTCATGTTCTCTCACCTTTCTTACAAATGCTTCTACTTTTTTATAATCTTTTCCATGTTCTCCTTCTACCGAAGAACTGACATCTACTACATCAGGTTCAAATAACCGGATACCTTCTTCTACATTTTCACTGCTTAAGCCGCCGGCTAAAATAAATGGTATCCTTCTTTCCTGCCATTCCCTTCTTTTTTTCATCGGAAAATCCTGCCAGGAAAAAGTCTTTCCACTGCCATATTCCGGTGCGTCTAATAAAATGCCGGAAATACCATCCGGAACATTTATTTCTTCCGCTTCTTCCCTGTTTCGCACCTGATATGCTACCCAGACCGGAATTTTAAGATTTTCATGGAATTCCTGCATCTTATGAATCTGCAGAATATCAAAACCTGCTTCTATGATTTCATCTATCAAATCCAGTGCCGGATTTACAGTAACTGCCACAGTTTTAATAGAAGGCTTCAAATGTTTCTTAATTTCTTTTGCCTGCTCTATCGAAACGTTTCGTTTGCTTTTTTCAAAGAATACAAAGCCTGCATAATCTACCTGCATCCGGTTCAGCACTTCTGTCTCAGATTCTCTTGTGATGCCACAAATCTTAATCTTTGTCATGCCATTTCTCCTTACTTTGCGGCTTCCTTATAAACCTGTTTCCAGTGGGCTGCCAGCGCCTTGGGATTTTCATGTTCCATAAATGCTCTTCCGATTAAGAATCCGCTGACACCGCAATCTGCAAGATATGCCACATCATCATCTCTTACAATTCCGCTTTCTGCGATTAAGAGTTTATCCTTTGGCACCATCTTAGAAAGTGTTTTGGTTCGTTCCAGCGAAATGGTAAAATCTTTAAGATTACGGTTGTTGATTCCAATGATGTCTGCATCCAGCTTCAATGCCCGTTCCATTTCCCATTCATCATGGGTTTCCACCAGTACATCTAACTTTAATTCCTTTGCAAGCTGATAAAAGTCATACATTTCCTTGTCATCTAAGATTGCTGCTATCAGTAATACCGCATCTGCATCAATGGCTTTTGCTTCATAAAACTGATATTCTTCAATCATAAAATCTTTCCGTAACATTGGAAGCGGAGTCAGATTTCTTACTTTCCGGAAATAATCAGTATTTCCAAGGAAATGCTTCTCTTCTGTCAGGCAGGATACCGCATCCACAGAAGCGGTATAATCTTCCATCCGCTCTTCCAATGTAATCCTGCTTTCTATCTTTCCAAGGCTTGGGGATGCATTTTTAAATTCTCCGATAATGGAAAGTCCATCTTTGGCAAGATTCTGATAAAAGCTTCTTACCTTTTCTTTCTTTGCTGCTTCTTCCCTTAACTTCTCTTCTGCCAAAGTCCGCATCACGGTCAGATCTGTTTTCTGCTTATCACGAAATAGCTGCTCTCTTTTATCTGCAACAATTTCATCTAATATCATGTTCTATATCCTCCCATTCAAGAAATTCTCTATCATACGCTTTCCATGCTGTGTATAAATGGATTCCGGATGGAACTGTAATCCAGCTACCGGATAATCTTTATGGCGCATTGCCATGATTTCTCCATCCTCTGTCTCCGCCGTTACCACAAGGCACTCCGGAAGACTATCTTTCTGAACAGCCAGGGAATGATATCTTGCCACCTGAATCGGGCTTTCAATTCCCTGAAAGATTCCTGTGCCGTCATGGGTAATCAGGGACTGTTTTCCATGATATAATTCCTTTGCATAGCTCACTACGCCGCCAAAGGCTTCCCCGATACACTGATGTCCTAAGCAGATGCCAAGGATTGGAATTGTCTTACAAAATTCCTTCACCACATCCATACAGATGCCGGCATCCTTCGGTGCTTTTGGTCCCGGAGAAAGAATGATGCGTTCCGGATTCATGGTGCGGATTTCTTCTATTGTAATCTTGTCATTCCGTTTTACGATAATGTCCTTCGTAAAAGTTCCTATATACTGATACAGGTTATAGGTAAATGAATCGTAGTTATCAATCAGCAGTATCATAAGTTCTCCTCCTCAACCAAAGTCTTTGCCAATGCCATTACTTTATTGCAGCATTCATAATATTCATTTTCCGGTACGGAATCTGCTACGATTCCGGCTCCTGCCTGAAGGTATACCTCATTTCCTTTCTTTACCATGGTCCGGATTGTAATACAGAAATCCATGTCTCCACCGAAATCAATATAACCGGTTGCTCCACCATACAAGCCTCTTCGTACACTTTCTAATTCATCAATGATTTCCATGGCCCGAATCTTTGGTGCTCCGCTTAAGGTTCCTGCCGGAAGGAAGGATGCCACCAAATCTAATGGATGAGATTCTCCTTTCTTGCGTCCCTCTACCTGGGAAACAATATGCATTACATGGGAATAATTCTGTACTTCCATAAACTGTGTTACCTTTACGGTTCCAAATTCACTGATTCTTCCCATATCATTTCTTGCAAGGTCTACTAACATAACATGTTCTGCCCGCTCTTTTTCATCGGAAAGTAGTTCATCCCGCAGCCGTTTGTCTTCTGCTTCATCTTTTCCTCTCTTCCGGGTTCCTGCAATCGGACAGGTGAACACTTTATTTCCCTGCTTCTTTACAATCATTTCCGGTGAACTTCCGATTACTTCAAAGGTTCCGTAATTAAAATAATAAAGATATGGAGAAGGATTTAATTCTCTTAATTCCTTATATAATTCAAAACCGGTCTGTCTGGTTTCAATCGTCCAGCGCTGTGACAATACGGTCTGGAACACATGGCCTTCTCTGATATAATGTTTGATTTTCTCTACCTTTTCGCCATATTCTTCGATACTGTCTGACTTCTTAATAATTTTTCCATCGTGGTAGAAGTTCCGTTTGCATTCCTTCTTCTCCATGGCTTTCCTTATCATCTGTCCTGCCTTTTCCATTGCCTGCTCTCTTCCTTCTTCCGAAGGCTCTTCTAATACTACAGCAGTCAGTGTTTCTGCTACATGGTCTACCATAAGGAAAGAAGTCATCAACATCATCTGTATGGTTTCGATTCCGATTTCATCCGGGTTATTGTCCGGAAGCACTTCAGAATATCTTACGAAATCATATCCAAGATTTCCAACCAGTCCACCGGAGAAGGACAGCTCTTCATCTTCTTTTTCGATATGAAATTCACTGTAATATTCTTTCAGACGCTCCAGCGGATTTCCTTCTCTTACTTTCTCTGTGCCATCTGCTTTTGTAATCACCAGTGCATTTCCTCTTGATGTTACAATTTCTTCCGGCTCCATGCCAAAGAAAGTATAGCGATCATAATTCTTATCGTAACTTTCTAACAGGAAGCCTTTTTTATCTCCTACCAGACTTTCGTACATGTCTGTTGATTTTTCATTGACAATGCTCACTGTTTTTTTGAATACTTTTCTGTTTCTTACCATAATCATCCTCCTATAAATCGGCTTTATAAATGCTGCTCGTGCAAAGAAAAAGTCCCTGACCGGAAAATGTTCTTTTCCAGTCAGGGACGCTTATCGCGTGGTGCCACCCATCTTCGCTATGTCTGCTTTTTACCTGTAAGTAACTAAAAAAGCGGATATTTTCAATCAGAAAATATCCGCCACTAATTCAAACATAACCTCTTGGATACAGAAGTCTCCTTCGATATCCTCGTCCCTGTAACGTGGGAAAACGGCATCCGCTACTATTGTTCACTTTGCATCTGACAAATCCATTCCGAATAAACTATCTTACCGGCTTCCACCAACGCCGGCTCTCTGTAAAGAAATCATTTACCGTACTACTTTTGCTCACTGATTTTATTTATTCAGTTCATTAATTGAGCATAGTTTATCACTGTAAAGTGATGATGTCAATGTATTTTTATAAATGTTTTGATTTTTTTCTGCAAAAAAAGCAAAAAAAGAAAAACATTGTCAAGCTGACTTTAATATGATATCTTAATAGAGTACAACCATTCACGTAATATATGAAAAGGAGAAAGTTATGTATAATTTAAATGGAGAAAATGTAAACGACAATCCAAATGGTTTTTCCGGAAATGAACCTGCCGGAACTCCAAACCCAGACAACAATGCTCAGATGAACTATGGTCAGCCGGCTCCTGAGCAGCAGACGTACAACCAGCCGGAAAATGGTCCTCAGACCTATGATGCACCAAATACAAATCAGCAGCAGGCATTCAACCAGACCGATTATAATCCAAACAGCTTTAATCAGAACGCTTATAATCAGTCGGCTTACAATCAGCCAGATTACGGACAGCAGGCATTTAACAATGGAAACACCTATAATGGAAACAGCTACAATGCAGCACCTTCCTACAATATCAACGGTGATGCGCCGAAAAAATCCTGTGTTTTTGGTGTCCTTGGTCTGATTCTTGGTATCGCAGCTTTACCTTTCGGATGGTTTGTTCCAATTATCGGAATCATTCTTGGTATCGCTGCTATCATTCTTTCCATTCTTGGAATGGGTAAGAACCGTGACCTTCGTGGTGCAGCAATTGCCGGATTAATCATTTCCATTCTGGCAACCATCTTTTCTATCGGTGTTATTGTATATGCAGTTATCAATGTTTCTAAAACCTTAAGCAATGCTGGAAAAGAACTTTTTGACAACAGTGGTATCACATCTGATCTTGATGACTTTGATTTTGATTCCGATTCAGATGATAGTGATGACTATGATGACAGTGATTACAGTGATTACAGCTATGGCGATGACAAAGAAGTTCCTTTAGATAATGTTGTATTATACTCAGCTAATGATGTTACCATTACAGCTACCAGTATTGTATACAGCTACTATGATGATTCTGTAATTCCGGAAATTAAAGTTACTGTTGAAAACAATACTTCTAACGACCTTGGAATCAATGTTGATTATTGTGCAATCAATGGTGTAACCATGTATGGTTATATTTCAGGTGACGTCGCTGCCGGCAAAAAAAGCAACGAAGAACTTAGCATTTCTTCTGATGATTTCACTTTAACCGGTTTTGACAGCATCGATAATATTAAACTTCAGGTAAGCTTCTATGATTCTGATACTTATGATACTTTGATTGATGATGGTGTTGTACAGGATATCAATCTTTCCGATTCCTATACCCCATTCTCTATTTCCTCTGTTCCGGGTGCAGTTGCATTAGATTCCTCTAATGGCATCAATGCATATTATGTCGGCACAACAACCGGTTGGGATGATACACTTGTATTTGTATTCTATATTGAGAACACTACAGATAAAACCTGTGTTGCTGAATCCGATGATTTCTCAATCAATGACTTTATGCAGGATGATTACGGATATGGATATCTTCTTCCTGGAACCGGTACCTTTATGTCAATTGAAGCAAATGATGATATTACATCTATTGATGATGTAACCAATGCTTCTATTAAATTTGAAGTACGTGATTATGATTCTTATGAGACATTCTATTCCTCTGATGAATTAACATTTATCTCAAATAACTAAGGAATTTTAAAATAATACAAATCATCATAAAAGGACCTGCCACTTATCATAAGTGACAGGTCCCTTTTCATCGCTGTGAACACCTTTTCCGAAATGCACTTCAGCTTAAATATTCTTCCTGGCTTTACAGATTCTCCTGTAAGAATGCACTTAATTTTTCAATTGCTGCATCTTCATCTTCACCTTCAGCACGAAGTGTGATTTCTGCACCTTTCTTAGCACCCAGCCCCATAACGCCAAGGATTCTCTTTGCATCTACTTTCTTACCATCCTTTTCAATGGTAATTGCACTTGCAAATCCTGCAGCTTCCTTTACCAGTAATCCTGCCGGTCTTGCATGGATTCCCTGCTCATCTGTGATTGTGTAAGTAAATTCCTTCATGTTCTTCCTCCTAAAAAGTTATATTTTTTCCCGTTTTTTATACCATAGTTTTAATTTGCAAGTATGTTGACTCGCTTATGCTCACTATTCGTGAGTACATCACTTATTATATCATACAATCTTCTTTTTTAACAATCCCAAAAGCAGACAAGATACTGCTGAACCTGCAATCAATGATAAAAGATACCAGATTGCATTACCCATTACTAAGAATACGAAGATTCCACCATGTGGTGCCATCAGTGTACAGTTAAATGCCATAGACATTGCTCCTGCAATTGCAGAACCTACCACACAGGCTGGAATCACGCGCAGCGGATCCGCTGCTGCAAACGGTATTGCACCTTCTGTAATAAAGGATAATCCCATAATAAAGTTTGTCGGTCCGGCTTTTCTTTCTTCTGCTGTAAATTTATTTTTGAAAAATAAGGTTCCAAGTGCAATGGCAATTGGTGGTACCATACCTCCAATCATAACGGCTGCCATAATATTATAGTTTCCAGCGGCAATGGATGCAGTTCCAAATACATATGCTGCCTTATTTAAAGGACCACCCATATCCACAGCCATCATTCCAGCTACCAATGCTCCCAGTAATACCGAGCTTACACCATTCATATGTGCCAGTCCTGTATTAATTGCAATATTCAAAGCTCCGACCGGTGGTTCGATGATAAAGGTCATCAATGCACCTATTAACAATACACCAAGCAGCGGATACAGTAGAACCGGTTTCAATCCATCCAGGCCTTTTGGCAGTTTGTCAAAGATTTTCTTTAATAACTGGATGATAAGACCTGCGGCAAATCCGGCTACTAAGGCTCCAAGGAAACCTGATTTTCCATTTGCTGCAATTGCTCCTCCAACGAAACCTACTACCAGTCCCGGACGGTCTGCAATACTCATGGCAATATAGCCAGCCAGTACAGGAAGCATAAAGCCAAATGCCAGTCCTCCAATGGACTTAAAGAATGCTGCTGCCGGAAGAATTGTACCAAAATTAGCACGCTCATCCGTAGGAAGTGATGCAAGGTCTACACCAAAGCTGTCGATTAAAAATGCAATGGCAATCATAATACCACCACCGACAACAAACGGAAGCATATGGGAAACACCATTCATCAGATGCTTGTAAACTTTGTGTCCAAAACTTTCTCCGCCCATGCTTTCATTTTCTGATGCTTCACCGCTGCCTTTATAAATTGGTGCATCCTTTGCCATAGCGCGCTGTATTAATTTATCTGCTTTACTGATTCCATCGGAAACCTGACAGATGATAACCGGTTTTCCCGCAAAACGATCCATCGGGACTTTGGTATCGGCTGCAACAATAATGCAGTCTGCTTCTTCAATTTCTTTTGCAGTAAGCACATTTTTTGCTCCGCCGGAGCCTCTTGTTTCCACCTTAATAAAGCAGCCTAATTCTGCTGCCTTCTTTTCCAGACTTTCTGCTGCCATGTATGTATGGGCAATTCCAGTCGGACATCCGGTTACTGCAAGAATCTTTTTCTGATTTTCTTCCGGTTCCTTTATTTCTGCTTCCTTCTGTTCTTCCTTTTCTTCCTTCTCAGACTCTGCTTCATCAATGACTTTTAAGAATTCCTCTACCGAAGCTGCCTGTTTTAATCCGTTGGTGAAATTCTCATCCATCAGAAGAACAGACAGACGGCTTAATACATCAAGATGTACATTATCTTCTGTATCCGGTGCTGCAATTAAGAATATTAAATGAACTTTCTCTCCATCTAAGGCATCAAAATCTACCCCATCCTTTAATACCATTGCACTTAATCCCGGTTTCTTTACGGCTGCTGATTTGCAATGAGGAATTGCAATGCCCTCTCCAATTCCTGTGGTACTCTCTTCCTCTCTTGCAAAGACTCCTTTCCGGTAATTCTCTTCATCTGTAATTTTTCCACTCTTTACCATCAGGGAAACCATCTGGTTTAATACATCTTCCTTTCCGGTTGCTGAGCCATTCAACTGAATGCTTTCCGGTGCCAGCAAATCTCTGATTCTCATATACCTTCCTCCTTCTTAAAATGGAAATGCATGATTCTTTAATAATTGTTCTACTTCTTCTTTCGTTGCAAGTTCTTCTGAAAATGCACTGGCACTTCCGGTACAGATTCCCATCTTATACGCCTGCGCATAATCCTTATTCTTTAAATATCCTGCCAGAAAACCTGCCACCATGGAGTCTCCTGCTCCTACGGAATTCTTTACTTTACCCTTCGGAGCTTCGCTCTCAAAAGCTTTTCCCTCTTCTGTCAAAAGCACAGCCCCGTCACCTGCCATGGAAACAAGTACATTTCTTGCACCCTGCTCCTGCAGCTTCGCTGCGTATTTCTTTACATCCTCTTTGCTGCTGATTGTCACACCAAATAACTGTCCTAATTCATGATTATTCGGTTTAATCAGGAATGGATGAAGCGGAAGTACATTTGCCAGAAGTTCTCTGGTTGCATCCACGACAATCATGACATCCTTTCCTTCCAGATATTTCATAATGTCCATATATATGGACTGCGGCATAACATCCGGTATACTTCCTGCCAATACCAGCACATCACCGGCTTTTAAAGCATCTAATTTAGCATAAAGTTTCTCGATATCTGTGCTGCGAATCATCGGTCCCTGGCCATTGATTTCTGTTTCTTCAGTGGACCGAAGCTTCACATTAATTCTGGATATTCCTTCCTCTACCTGAATGAAATCGGTATTTACACCCTCTTCATCCAGACGCTTGCTAATTTCTTCTCCGGTAAAGCCAGCTAAAAAGCCCCATGCGGTACTCTTTAATCCCAGATGATTCAGTACGATGGATACGTTGATTCCCTTTCCTCCCGGGAACATTTTCTCCTGTTCCGTCCGATTTACCTGACCGGTTTTGAAGGTTTTTACATCCACCACATAATCCAATGACGGATTAAACGTTACGGTATAAATCATTCTTCCACCTCCTTTATATTTTTATACTTCCGATAAGATTCCAACGTAAGACCTGTTGTAATCACATCTGCTGAAGCAAATGGTGCAAATGTCACACTGGATATCTGTGCAAATTTGCTCTTATCTCCCAGAATATAACACTGTCTGCAATTTGCCATTGCTTTCTTCTTTACCATGGCTTCTTTGACATCCGGTGTGGTATATCCTTTTTCTACATTAATTCCATTGGTTCCGAAGAAGCCTTTTGTAAAATTATATTTATCTAAGGACTCCACTGCCTCAGCACCTACCACAGCTTCTGTGGATGCCTTGAACTCTCCGCCAATGATATAAACCTCACATCCCAGTTCAGAGAGCCGTTTTGCATGGGCTACTGCGTTGGTTACCACACAGGATGGCTTCACATCCATAAAATCAATCATACAGTCTGTTGTGGTTCCTGCATCCAGATAAATAAAATCATCTGCTGTAATTAAGGATGCTGCATACTTCGCTATGGCTGCCTTCTCATCACGATGCATGTTTCTTCGAAGTGGCACATCATCATCCTGTGTATGAAAAACTGTTCCTCTTAAAATTGCACCGCCATGAACCTTCAAAAGCTTTCCATTTTCGTCTAAAGCATTCAAATCTCTTCGTACCGTTGACTCGGAAGCATCGAAAAGCTGCATCAGCTCAGTTACTTTAACACTGCCCTGTTCTTCCAGCAGGGAAAGGATTTTTCCATATCTTTCCTCTGTCAGCATATCATCCCTCCCATTCCTATTTTCTGCTTTCTATGGTTTTATTATACGTTCAAAAGCCGTCATAGTCAATCATATTCCGTCATTTTCATTCACAAAAATCCATTTTACAATTTGTGCAAAATATACAAAACAGGATACACCTTGGTACATCCTCGCGGAGCGTTTTTTACTTTACAGGAAAGCAATTTCCTGTAAAGTAAAAAAAGAAGCCTGCAAAAGCATCACCTTTTACAGACCTCTTCTCGCCTTTTTAAACCGTTTTCCGGTTCTTATTCTTATTCTTATTATCTTTTAGAAGCTTCGAATTTTCTCGTTCTCTTCTCCGGTATTTTCAATTTTACGGATTATAACATCATAACTGTAATCGTCATTTACCTTCACACTGACACGGTCTCCTACCTTATCACCAAGCACTGCTTTCCCCATAGGAGATTCGATACTGATTAATCCTTTCAGCGAATTTCCACGCATGGTAGTCACCAATTTGAAGGATTCTTCCATATCATCTTCTTCAATATAAACCGTCACCGTATTATTGATACCTGCCTCGTCTTCCTTAGAGTCATCTGATACCACGACTGCAGTACGAATCATGCGCTCTAAATAACGAATTCTGCTTTCGTTTTTATTCTTATCTTTCTTGGCGGCATAATACTCGAAGTTTTCACTTAAGTCACCCTGTTCTCTTGCTTCCTGTACAGCACGGATTGCATTCTTTCGTACCACTAATTTCCGATATTCAATTTCTTCTTCCATCTTCTTGATATCACTTTGTGTTAATTCGTTATGCATACCGTCACCTTTTCATTCTAACAGTTTAAGCTAATGCAGCTGTAATAATTGCCATGGAATATACTTCTGATGCATTACATCCACGGGATAAGTCATTGATTGGTGCATTTAATCCAAGAAGAATCGGACCATATGCATCAAAGTTACCAAGACGCTGTGCAATCTTATATCCGATATTTCCGGCATTGATATCTGGGAAAATAAAGGTATTTGCATGTCCTGCCACTTTGGATTCCGGACATTTGGTACGTGCAACTCTTGGAGATACCGCTGCATCAAACTGAAGCTCTCCTTCGATTGGAAGCTCCGGATATTTTTCTCTTGTCTTGTTTGCAGCATTACGCATCTTATCTACATCCTCGCCCTTTCCGGAGCCTAATGTAGAATAGCTTAAGAATGCCACCTTTGGATCTACACCGAATATCTTTGCACACTCTGCTGCTTCTCCGGCAATTTCAACCAGTTCATCTTCTGTCGGATGAATGTTGATTGCACAGTCAGCCATTGCCAGTACTTCATTCTCGCCGGTTGCAGAAGGACGAACCAGAATAAAGCAGGATGATACAATGCTGTTACCCGGTTTTGTCTTAATTAACTGTAATGCTGGACGAACAGTATCTGCTGTAGAATAGGTTGCTCCACCTAACAGTGCATCAGCATATCCCATTTTTACTAACATGGTTCCGAAATAATTAGCCTGTGAAAGAATTCCTTTTGCCTGCTCCGGTGTTACGCCTTTGCTCTTTCTTAAATCACAGAACATGGTAACCATTTCATCAAATTTTTCAAAATGTAATGGATCGATAATTTTGGCTCCACGAATATTAAATCCGCTCTCCTCTGCTGCTTTCTGAATCTCAGCCTCATTTCCAACCAGAATCGGGCTTAAGAAATTACTTGCCAGCAGGCGGGATGCTGCCTCTAAAATTCTTGGGTCATTTCCCTCTGTAAACACAATTTTCTTTGGGCTTTTCTTTAAAATATCAATCAGTTGACCAAAACCAAACATATCTTTCTCTCCTCTGCTCTCTATATATTATTTTAACTGCATATTATTGTACCCTCTTTTAAATAAAAATCAAGTTTTGAATTCAGTACAATTTCTCAAGAGTGCATTTTCTTCTATTACAAATATGCATCTCTGTTCAAGCAAAAATGATTCTTCCGGAAAGAAAGCCGTCCCTCATCTCTTAATTTTCCAAGCTCCGTTGACATCGCACTCCGTTCCACAGAAAGATAATCTGCTAACTGCTGTCTGGAAAATGGAATATCAAACTCTGATGTTCCATGCTTCTGTGCCTCTGCTGACAGATAGGACAATAACTTTTCCCTGGTATTGCGTTTTCCCATATGGGTTAATTTTTCATTAAAGCGAAGATTCTTTTCTGCCATATTCTCTAATAAATTCCGAAGCAGAACCAGCTTCCAGCCTTCCGTTTCTCCATCTGCATCCAATATATTCCGAACGTTCAGCCACAGCACATTTGCTGCCTCTTCTGCAATCACACTTACATTAATATTCCGCCTCTGCATACAGGCAAAAGTCTCTGCAAAAACATCCCCCGGTTCTATTTTTGCAACCAGATTCCGGTTTCCCCAGAAATCCTCCTGCACAATCAAAAGTCCGCCAGAAACCAGCAGCCCCATTTCTTTTACCTGCTCTCCGCAGTGCAGAATATAATTTTCTTTATCATAAGTCATCTCATGGGCATCTAATCCCTTTAAGACTTTCTCCTCTTCTGTTTCCTCAATTCCTTCAAAAAAAGGTGAATTTTTCATTTCTACAGGAAATTTTTTCATTTTATAACCTCCGTTGTTTTTCCAACCGATTATTTATTGCTATTATAGTATACTGACTATACAAAATCAACGAGGAGGAATCTAAAATGATTCGTAAAATAATTCATATTGATAAAGAAAAATGTAATGGATGCGGTTTATGTGCATCCGCCTGCCACGAAGGTGCCATCGGCATGGTCGATGGAAAAGCCCAGCTTTTAAGAGAGGATTACTGCGATGGGTTAGGTGACTGTCTTCCGGCATGTCCTACCGGTGCTATTACCTTTGTACAGAGGGAAGCCGCAGCTTATGACGAAGCCGCTGTAAAAGAGCACTTAAAGAACCGTGAAGCGGCTTCGGTAAAACCTGCAGTTTCAGCCAATCACGCAGCTCCGGTTTTCAGCGGATGTCCGGGCAGCCGGATGCGCTCCATGCAGCGTAAAAACACGGAAAATACTTCTGCAGGCTCTAATACCGCATCCGGTACTGCATCCAACGCAGTCACAGCAGGAAACGCACCGGAAAGCCAGCTTACCCAGTGGCCGGTTCAGATTAAATTAGCACCTACAAATGCTCCGTATTTTGACAATGCAAGACTGCTGATTGCTGCAGACTGTACAGCTTTTGCCTATGGTAATTTCCATGAAAAATTCATAAAAAACCACATCACCCTGATTGGATGTCCCAAACTGGATGATGTGGATTACAGTGAAAAGCTTACTGAAATTATCCGCAATAACAATATCAGAGATATCAGTATTGTGCGCATGGAGGTTCCGTGCTGCGGCGGCATTGTAATGGCTGTCCAGAATGCCTTAAAGCAAAGCGGGAAAATGATTCCATGGCAGGTTGTTACCATCTCTGTTGATGGCAAGATTATGGAATAAATTTCCAGATTAAATTGTTTCCACAAATCTTACTTTTCTAATTCTAAGACAACGGTTTCACAGCTGTCTAATGTAATTGTTCCATTTAAGGCTGCCTCAGCATTGATTGCTTCCTGGCGGCCTTCATTGGTTAACAATACCTTGGCAATTCTTTTCTCTAATGTGATGGTATGCTCTTCTGTTCCAAAGTTTGCAAGAATCAAAAGCTTCTGACCGCTTTCTTCATTTACCCGTTCAAAAGCAAATATGTCATCTGCATTTTCATACTTTGGTTTAAAAATACCATAAGTGAAAGTATCTTTGTATTCTTTTGCCTTACGCAGTGCAATTAATTTCCTATAATAAGCCAATACAGAATCTGCCTTATGTTCCTGGGCTGCTACATTGATTTCCATGTAATTCGGATTCATGGCAAGCCATGGAGTTCCATCGGTAAATCCGCCATTTTTTCCATCGGACCACTGCATTGGTGTTCTGGCATTATCACGGCTGTTCTCATAGCAGCATTTCAAGGCTTCTTCTTCACTGAGTCCTGCACGCAACGCCTCCTGATACTGGTCGATGGTGCTGATGTCATCATATTCTGAAATATCATTTCGTTTGCAGTTAGTCATCCCGATTTCCTGTCCCTGATAGATAAATGGAATTCCACGCAAAAGAACGGATACAGTTCCAAGCATCTTCTTTCCTGCATCATTTCTGGCATGCTCCGGCAGATAATGAGTTGCTCCTCTTGGTTCATCATGATTTTCAATAATGTTTGCCTTAAAGCATTTTCCCTGTAATTCCTGCTGGGAATCGAAAATTACTTTCCGCCATTCCTCAAAACGTAATGGTTTCTGGTCGTACCAGCCATGCTCACCAAAAGTAAGCACATGAGCGCTGAAATCAAACATCGTAGAGAAATGTCCATCCTCTCCGATAAATTCCAAGAGTTCATCTTCCTTCATATTAAAGACTTCTCCTACCGTAAAGGCATCATACTTTTCAAAAGTCTCATGTTTTAATTCTTCGAGAAAATCTCCTACTCCATTTACCTCTTCTACCATCCTGATGCAGGTTACAAGTCCGTCCGGTCCATCCGGCTCAAAGGACGGGAAATTAATATCTTTCTTAATATTGATAATTGCATCAATACGGAATCCCGCCACGCCTTTGTCTAACCACCAGTTCACCATTTCATAGATTTTCTGACGTACTACCGGATTCTCCCAGTTTAAATCCGGCTGCTCTTTGGCGAACATATGAAGATAGTATTTATCACTGTTTGGCACCTTCTCCCAGGTGCTTCCGCCAAAATAGGAACGGTAATTACTTGGAGCCTTGCCATCTTTTCCTTTCACAAAATAGAAATAATCTGCATACTCTCCATCCGGGTCTGCCAGTGCTTTCTGGAACCACTCATGCTGATCGGAGCAATGATTTACCACCAGATCCATTACGATATACATATCACGTTTCTTTGCTTCCGCAAGCAGCTCATCAAACTCTTCCATGGTTCCGAATTCTTCAGCAATATTATAATAATCTGAAATGTCATATCCCTGGTCTACAAATGGGGATTTATAAATCGGTGAAAGCCATACGATATCGATACCCAGTTCCTTTAAATAATCCAGTCTGGATATGATTCCTCTCAAATCACCGATTCCATCTCCGTTGCTGTCCTGAAAGCTCTTTGGATAAATCTGATATGCCACCTTGTCATGCCACCATTTTTTCTTCATGTTCTCATCCTCCATATTTCCATTATTCCTGTATTTACACTTCGTTCTTTGTATGATACTGTTATTATATACGAAGTTTCAGGAAGTTTCTTCCGTGATATTTGCGTTTTTATTGCACAATCCTGCTCTTTTATATAAAACAAAATAAACGATAAGATTATGGATTTCAGATGCAGACGGTGGAAGGTAGGTTATAGGATACAAAATAGCAGCATTTCTTAGATACATTTTTTCTTGATTATAAACTGTCTTTCCGCTTGCTTTGACGAGGATATCTGCACCGTCCGTTGAGTGTGGATGCTGCATAAAGATAGTAAGGCGCACTAAGAATTTCAGTATTAATATTATTTTATCTGCCAACCGGCGCAAATTCACATCCATGTTCATATGCGCCTCGCTGGCACTTCCCTGT
>ERZ791915.1306-NODE-1306-length-19644-cov-2.892746_pt1 | contig 19644 bp, 15 predicted proteins | sample MGYA00510139_ERZ791915 | MGnify/ENA primary metagenome ERZ791915 (study PRJEB30046, sample SAMN00792117) | human gut metagenome | study: EMG produced TPA metagenomics assembly of the A metagenome-wide association study of gut microbiota in type 2... | reverse complement strand
GGTTTGGAAAGGCTATAAATCATACAAGCACTACAACAAGAAACTTGGAAGTGGTTCTTATGCAAAGACAGCAGCAAGCCTGTTTGATTATTTAAAAGAAAAAAATCAAATAGTATATTATGGTTTTATTGACATAGATGATATGAAACCGGGTGATTTGATTTTTTACGGAGATTACAATGCGGCAGTAAAATACAGCACACCGGGAAGAACTTTAAATATCTATCATGTATCTATGTATGCAGGTGCAGGCAAAGTGGTAGAAAAAGGTGGACAGACTATTAACTACAATAATATTTCGCATATAGTTGGAATAGGAAGAGTGGTAGACTAATGGAATATAATGTTGGAACAGTAGTAACATTAAAAAAAGGTCATCCTTGTGGAACTAATGAATGGGAAATTATAAGAACGGGTGCAGATTTTAAGTTGAAATGTAAAGGCTGCGGTCGTATAGTAATGGTTCCAAGAAAAACTTTCGAAAAAAGCGTAAAGAAGATTTTGCAGTAAATAAAAAAACGAAAGCTTTGTTTAAAGCCAAAAGATTTTGGAAAAAAATTTACAAAATGAAAAAAAGTCCTTGAACACAGGGACTTTTTTTGATATTATAGTAATTCGTGATATATATTAATTACGCATAACGAGTATTCGTTATGATCCTTGCTTTTTCAAACGAAAAGGCCAGAGACCAAAAGGAGGTAGAAGCATGAACAAATATGAATTAACAGTTGTTGTTAGTGCAAAACTTGATGATGAAGGAAGAACAGCTGAAGTAGAAAAGGTAAAAGCACTTATCGAAAAGTTCGGTGGTACAATTACAAAGATCGAAGAAGCTGGTAAGAAGAAATTAGCTTACGAAATCCAGAAGATGTCAGAAGCATTCTATTACTTCATCGATATTGACACTGAAAACACAGATTTTCCTAGCGAGTTAGAAAGCCAGCTTCGTATTATGGAAAATGTTATCAGATTTATGACTGTTGCAGTAGAAGCATAGTTTGATACATTAGAGAGGTATAATATGAATAAAGTTATTCTTATGGGTCGTTTGACTCGTGACCCTGAAGTTAGATATTCAACATCAGGAGATAATCAGTTGGCTATTGCGAGATACACATTAGCAGTAGATCGTAGATTTAAGAGAGATGGAGATCAGAGCGCTGACTTTATCAGATGTGTAGCATTTGGTAGAAGCGGTGAATTTGCTGAAAAATATTTCCATCAGGGAACTAAGATAGTTGCCGAAGGTCGTATTCAGACAGGCAGTTATCAGGACAAAGATGGTAAGACAGTTTACACAACAGAAGTAGTTGTTGAAAACCAGGAATTTGCAGAAAGCAAAGCTACAGCAGATAGCAATAATAACTATCAGCCACAGCAGCAGCCGGTTGCATCACAGCCAACAGCACCTGCAGGAGACGGCTTTATGAACATTCCTGACAGTGTAGATGATTCAGGTTTACCATTTAACTTTTAACAGATTCGAATAGAATCTCATTAACGAAAATAGGAGGTCAAGTTATGCCATATAATAAGAGTGAAAGACCAGATTCTCCAATGAGAAGAAGAGGCGGTCGTAGAAGAAAAAAAGTTTGTGCATTTTGTGCTAACGAAAACAAGGCAATCGATTATAAAGATGTAGCTACATTAAAGAGATACGTATCTGAAAGAGGAAAAATTCTTCCTAGAAGAATCACAGGAAACTGTGCTAGACATCAGAGAGCTCTTACAACAGCTATCAAGAGAGCTAGAAATATCGCATTAATGCCATACACAGTAGAATAATCGCGAAGCACACAAGCAACGTGTGCCCAGTGCTACAAATAAAAAGAAGTGGAACCACTTATGCTTGCATAAGAGGGGTTCCACTTCTTTTTATTTGTAGCGGCTGTCGCATGTTGCGACAGCCGCGTGCTTATAGACATTCTCTTCATCATTCCCCCATACCCAAAAAGTATATGATAGATGATAAAGAGAATGTCTATAAGAAGTGCGGGCATATTTCTGGATAATTACTGAAAAGTAAGTGCAGACAAAGATATTTCCCAGTAGTGGGAGAGCCCTTTTTTATGCTAGTGTCCCTTTTAGTGACTCTTTTTTTGAAATAAAATTAACAACAAACTTGCTAATTTTCATTCTTCTAAGTGTTTCCATTCCTACATCTTTGCCAAGTCTTCCTGGTCCACTGTTTTCATTCCACTCCTTACCAGCAATGCGGCAACTTTGTCTGTATCCTCGTCCTTAACACGGAATACCATAAGAGCATCGTCTGTGCCTCTTGCAAGAAAAGCATACACATAATCTACACTATAGCCGTTGGAAGCTATAACATTCATAGCTTTTGCCATTGAGCCCGGCTCATCCGGAAGCTTAACGCCAATAACGTGTGTAAGGTTACAGATCCAATTGTTGTCTCTTAAAAGAGTAAGAGTATTAAAAGGATCGTCTACAATAATACGAATAATTCCGAAATCGCTTGAATCGGCAATCTGGAATGCACGCATATCTATTTTGTGTTCGGCAAGAAAATTGGTAAAGTTTGCAATATTACCCGGTTTGTTTTCAATGAACACTGAAATCTGATGAATATACATATAAAAACCTCCTAAATTTTACGTTTATCTATAACACGAACTGCTTTTCCTTCTGAACGTGTAATTGATTTTGGTTCAACCAATTTAACCTTAGCATAAATGCCCAGCATACTCTTAAGAGCGGTAACAATATCTTTCTCCTTAGACTCAATTGAGCTAACTTTATCAGAGAACATTTCAGGTGTCATTTCAACCAGAACTTCCATAGTATCGCTATTGTTTACACGGTCAACAATAAGCTGGTAGTTGGCAGGCATGCCCTGTTTAATAAGAACTTCTTCAACCTGAGAAGGATAAACATTAACACCTTTGACAATAAGCATATCATCTGAACGTCCCATTAATCTGTGAATACGTGCATGAGTACGTCCACATTTACATTTTTCCCTGGTAATATATGTAATATCCTTTGTACGATATCTGATAAGTGGAAAAGCTTCCTTAGCGAAGCTTGTGAATACTAACTCACCAATCTGACCATCAGGAACAGGCTCAAATGTGTCAGGATCTACGATTTCCGGAATGAAATAATCTTCACAAATATGCATACCATTCTGTTCTTCGCATTCAAAAGCAACACCTGGACCTTCTATTTCTGTAAGTCCATAAATATCATAGGCTTTAATACCAAGTCTGTTCTCGATGTCAGCTCTCATATCCTCTGACCAGGCTTCAGCACCAAAAATTCCGGCTTTTAATTTTATCTGGTCTTTGATACCACGTTCTTCAATTGATTCAGCCAAATATGATGCATAACTAGGTGTACAACAAAGAATAGTTGAACCAAAATCAGTCATAAACTGAAGCTGTCTGTCAGTGTTACCTGATGACATAGGAAGTGTTAAAGAACCAACCTTCTGTGAACCACCGTTTAATCCGAAGCCACCTGTGAAAAGACCATATCCATAAGCTACGTGAACTACATCTTCATCTGTTCCACCGGCAGCCACAAGGGCTCTGGCACATCCATCTTCCCACATATCAATATCTTTCTTAGTATAAAAATCTACTACACGCTTACCTGTTGTACCTGAAGTTGAGTGAATACGTACACAATTTTTAAGAGGTACTGCTAATAAGCCGTATGGATAAGCATCTCTTAAATCGTCTTTCGTTAAAAAAGGTAACTTAGAAATATCTTTTAAAGATTTTATATCGTCAGGTGTTACACCTTTTTCCACCATTTTTTTTCTGTAAAAAGGTACATTCTCGTATACTCTTTTTACCACGTCTAAAAGTCCCTCTGTTTGAATCTGCTCAATCTTTTCACGAGAAGCAGTTTCAATTTCTTCCTGAAAATATTTTCCCATTGTTTCATTCCTTTCTGTCGCTCAAGTATAGTAATATAATTTTACAACATATAACGCTTTAAAGCAATAAAGTACAAAAAACAAAATTAACAAAAATAGCCATAAATAAATAGTAAAAATACATAAAAAAAACCAACCAAAAAAATTTTTACAAGCAAAGATGTGCTTTTTATGGGGCAAAAAGCCTAAAAAATTGCACAAAAGGGGGGACAAAAACGCCCTTAATAAAAACGTTTTTCCTCCCATAAAATCTAGCAATTGCAAAAATTATATGATATAGTGATTTTTAGTATAAAACATGAAAAATGAAAAAAAATAGGCTATATGAGAATAAGAGGAGGAGAAACCAATGGACAACAATTTAAGGGGGGTACCTGTTGAGGGGTTTGCTGACAAAAGTCGCGAAGCGGCCGTCGAGGGAATAGTATTATTAAAGAATGAAAACAACACACTCCCATTAACAGAACAGGATAAGGTTTCAGTTTTTGGAAGACCAATGATTGAGTACTACAGAAGCGGAACAGGTTCAGGAGGAGCTGTAAACGTTGAATACACAACAAATATTTTGGACGGATTTGAAAACAGCAATCTTAACTTTAACAAGACTATAGTTGAAGACTATAAGGAATGGTTAAAAGACCATCCGTTTGATAACGGTGGCGGTGGCTGGGCATGCGAGCCATGGTTCCAGAAAGATATGGAAATCACAGCAGATTATGCAAAGAAACAGGCAGAATCAACTAACAAGGCTGTATACATTATCGGACGTACAGCAGGAGAAGATAAGGACAACGCCAACTGGGTAGGAAGTTATCTTCTTACAGATGAAGAAAAAGAAAACCTTAAGAACATAACAGAAGCTTTCGAAGATGTTTGTGTAGTTCTTAACGTTTCAAATATTATCGACCTTAAGTGGATTGATGAAGAACAGTTTAAGGGACACATCAAATCAGTAATTATTGTATGGCAGGGCGGTATGGAAGGTGGAAACGCAGTAGCCGAAGCACTTTCAGGCAAGGCTACACCAAGCGGTAAATTACCTGACACAGTAGCTTACGATATTGAAGATTATCCTGCTAATGATAACTTTGGCAACGAACTTACAAACCTTTACAAAGAAGACATTTATGTAGGATATCGTTATTTTGAAACATTTGCACCTGAAAAAGTTCAATTTGAATTTGGTTTCGGACTTTCATACACAACATTTGAGATTGAAACAGTATCAGCCGATGCAGATGATGAAAAAATCACATTAGAAGTTAAGGTAACTAACACAGGCGACAAGTTCTCAGGAAAAGAAGTTGTTCAGGTATACTACGAAGCACCACAGGGAGCTTTGGGACAGCCTGCAAGACAGCTTTGTGCATACGAGAAAACAGAAAATCTTGCACCCGGTCAGAGCCAGACATTAAAGATTGCTTTCGATATTAACGGAATTGCATCATATGATGACTCAGGCGTTACAGGCAACAAGTCATGCTACGTATTAGAAGCAGGAGATTACAACTTCTACGTAGGTAACAGCGTAAAAAATAATAAACTAGCTTATACATATAAAGTTGAAGAACTTAAAGTAACAGAACAGCTTTCAGAAGCTGCCTGCCCAAATGATGATAATCTTACATTAATTAAGCCGGGCAAGAGAAGAGAAGACGGAACATACGAAATTACATATGTACCATCACAAAAGCCTACAGTTGACATGGCTAAGAGAATTGAAGAAAATCTTCCAAAAGACATGAAAATTACAGGCAATGTAGGAATTACATTACAGGATGTAAAAGCAGGCAAAAACACTATTGAAGAGTTCGTTGCACAGCTTACAGTTGCAGAATTAGCACAGATTGTTAGAGGTGAGGGAATGAGTAACCCTAGAGTTACAACAGGAACAGCTTCAGCATTTGGTGGTTTAAGCGATACATTGTTCGCATACGGAATCCCTGCAGCATGTTGCGCAGATGGACCTAGCGGACTTAGAATGGAAGGAAAAGCTACACAGCTTCCTATTGGAACAGCACTTTCAGCATCATGGAATCCTAAGCTTGTAAGAGAGCTTTATACTATGGAAGGTCAGGAATTATATAGAAATGATGTTGATACTTTACTTGGACCTGGCGTAAATATTCACAGACATCCTTTAAACGGACGTAACTTTGAATATTATTCAGAAGATCCATACCTTTCAGGTACAATTGCAGTTGCTTCAACAGGCGGTATTAAAGACGGTGGAGCTTGGGGAACAATTAAGCATTTTGCATTAAACGGTCAGGAATCACATAGATTTAAGGTTGACGAAGTTTGCTCAGAAAGAGCAATCAGACAGATTTATCTCAAATCATTTGAAATGGCAGTAAAAGCCGGCACAGTTAAAACATTAATGACAGCTTACAATCCTATTAACGGACACTGGGCAGCTTCAAACTACGACCTTTGTACAACAATCCTTAGAAATGAATGGGAATACGATGGTATCGTAATGACTGACTGGTGGGCTAAGATGAACGACGTTGTAGAAGGTGGAGAAGAATCAAATCAGGATACAAGAGACATGGTTCGCTCACAGAATGACTTATATATGGTTGTAAATAACAACGGAGCAGAAGTTAATTCAAACAATGATAATACTGAAGAATCAGTTAAGGAGGGAAAGCTTACTGTTGGAGAGCTTCAGAGAGCAGCAATTAATATTTGTAACTTTATTCTTTCAGCACCTGTTATTGAAAGAGAATTAGTTGATACAGACGTTGCAAAACATTACGATTCAGTTCCAAATGATCAGGCCAAGTATGAAGTATTTAACATTGAAAAAGACAATAAGGTAATGTTCAATAGTGGAGCAGAAGCAACATTGGAAGTTGAAGACGAAGGGGAATACACAATTATTGTTAACATCTCATTTGACAAGTCCAACTTATCACAGTCAACAGTAAACGTTAATGCTAACGGCACAACAATGGTAGTAATCCAGACTAACGGAACAGACGGCAACTGGATTACACAGAAACTTTGCAAGGTTAAACTTGACAAAGGCGTGTATAACTTAAAGCTTGAAGAAGTATTAGCAGGAATCAAGGTTAAATATATTCAGTTTAAGAAGATTCCTAAGAAAAAATAAATAAATAAATGTAAAAAGCAAACAGCAAACAGTCTATTATGATTGGTTAGTCAAAGCATAGCATATAACAATTGAAAAAGGTCTGCTGGAGATATTGTTCCAGTGGGCTTTTTCTTTACTCCTTTAGAGGGGGACCTTAATGTTTGGCATATAACAGAGAAAATATGATGAAATTGTGCAAAATCACAAGAAGAATAAAAACGGTTTTATAGTGAAAACGTTATAACACCAAATAATTGTATAAAATGCACAAAAAGAAGCAGACAAAATGTGCAAAAAGCATAAGGAAAATGCATAAAGAACAGGTTGATTTATAGGAAATGAATAAAAAGTGTACAACATAACCCATGGGTAGTTGAAAAAAACATTTTAATTTGGTAGAATTGTCTGATAAGGGATAAATAATCGAAGGGATTCGACAAGATCTTGGATGAAAGGAGAAAAAACATGAATGTTTCAAAAAGGAAACAAGGAATACTCGCAATAATATGTACTATTGCGATGATTGTAACATCAATTACGGTGTACAATCCTAGGGAGGTAAAAGCGGCCGCATCTGGCTCAGGAAATGGAATGAAGTATACTGTTTCAGGAGAGTCACAAGATGGAGGATTAGTCGGATTTGTATGTACTGGTGTACAAATAATTAATGCTGTAGATGGCTTTATGCATTTTGAATGGAGTGGCGAAGAGGCGTATCGAGTTGATACAAAAACAATAAAAGCACAAATTGATGGCGTAGATGTTGCAACTTACAATTCTAATCCATCTGATACATTTATTGCATATAGCCAGTTTAAAGGCTTAGAAGCAGGAGAACATCAAATAAGAATATCTGGAACAACTAGTGTAGGTGCAAAGGAAATATATGCAACAGCCACACTGAAAATAGAGCAAGTTGGGGGAACAGCAGTAGAAAAACCTAGCGCACCAGTAGGTCTTGTGGCACACATTGATGCTACAAAGACAAATTATACAATATCATTTGCAGCAGTAGAAGGAGCTGAAAGTTACAAATTTTATCTAAATGGAAAATACATAAAAGATATTACTAATGGTGGACCAAAAGGAATAGTTACTATTGAAGAGTTAGGGCTTAAAGCAGGAGAGACATATAAATTTGGTGTAAGTGCAGTAAATGCAGCAGGCGAATCAGGTATTACAACGATTGACGTTACAGCTCCGGGAAAAGAGGAAGGAACAATAACACCTACTCCAGAAACCGATGAAAGAACAGGAAATATTGTTCAGGGAAAGATTTGGAAAGCATATACTTACGCTGAAGACAGCAAAGGACTCTATGAAATAAGCAGTGATGCAACTAATTATACTCTTAAAGATAAAAACATAGGAAGTACTTGGTGGCACATTCAAACAGCAATTGATGGCGTTACATTTTATGCAAATACGGACTATGTATGTACGTTTACTCTTAAAGCAGATAAACCAAAAGAGTTTACAGTTGATAACAGAACAAGTGATGGAAAAATCTTTGTGGAAAGTGAAGGAAAAGGTTGGCAGAAAGCAGAAGATGGAACATATTTTTACAAATATAAAGGTACATTTGCAAGTACAACTAAACAGGATTTGAACGTCAGAATTGCCTTAGGATATCACAATGGTAAGGATAAAAAGACAGATTCAAATTATTCAGTGAATGATATTGCAACATTTAAAATGTCAAATTTCCAGATTGTAAAAGCAAGTGAATACAAGGATGTTACATATACAGTTTCAATTGATGGAAAAGAAGAAACTTACGAAAAAGGTGATTCAATTTCTGTACCAACAGAAGGTCAGGGTTACTATGATGTTACTAAGAAAAAAGCTTATGCTCCAGGAGCAGTACTCGCAGTAAATGAAAATATGACTTTAAAGAGCATTGAATTAAATGTAACAATGACACCGGGAGCAAGTATCAGATTAGCAGCTCCAACAGGTTTAAGATTCCAGACAACTGTTACATCAGGAAATGGAATTGATGCAGATGAAATCTTAAATTCAACAACAGTAACAACAGGTACACTTATTACATCATTAGATTTGTACAAAGCTAATGGAAAAACACTTACAAAGGATAGTACTTATACTGTTCTCGATATTGCAAATGCTGGATGGTTTGGTGAAGAATCAAAGAAGGAGACAGGAAAGTTCTGTGGTTCAATTATCAAAATCCAGAAAGAAAACTATGGTAGAAAATTTATTGCTGTAGGATATGCAACTATTAATTATTCAAATGGTAAGTCAAAGACTGTTTATGCAGAAGTTACTGAAAACAATGCTAAGTCAATTAAGTACGTTGCTGAGAAGGTACAGGCTAGCGAGAAATTTAGTGGTTATAGTGCTGCACAGCAGGACATCATTAAAAAGTACATTGATGGAAAGGAGATATCAAAATAATGGAAAGAAGATATATAAGCCCAGAGATGGATATAATAGAATTTGACACAAATGATGTAATAACTACAAGTGGTGAGCTCGGTGGCGAAAAGCCTGGATCAGAATTAACAGATGTAATTGATGTAAACGGAATAAATAATTGGTCAGATTTTATTGATTAAAAAATAAACAACTTAATAATAAAACAGGCTGTGCTTTAACTCAACATTAAAGCACAGCTTATTTTTTGCCCTCATCACTATCATCTTCCCCTAAAGGTCTATAACAATGTTCAATAAATGCGAAAGGCCAAAAATCAGACAAACCAGCCGGATTGTCGACTTATTGTATGGGTGTATTACTTGATTTGAAGGGCAAAAAAATGTATACTATTACTTATCAGTATGAAATGGATTATAACCCCGAAGGGTACGCATTTAACCTGATAAGTTACGAAAACATAGGAGGCAAAAATGATAACATTAAGTAAAGGCGGAGCATACCTTATTGGTGGCACAGAAGTTGTAGAAACAGGTGCAGGCTCAGAAGAATTACTAAAGAACAAGTTAGGGGATAAATACCTTACAAAAGAAGATGCTGCAAAGAATACTATGGCATATGGTATTTTGAACGAACACAACACATCAGGCAACATGGACAAGCTTCAGATTAAGTTTGATAAGCTTACATCCCATGATATTACATTTGTTGGAATCATTCAGACAGCAAGAGCTTCAGGATTAGAGAAATTCCCAATTCCTTATGTGCTTACAAACTGTCATAACAGTTTATGTGCTGTTGGTGGAACAATTAACGAAGATGACCATATGTTTGGACTTACATGTGCTAAGAAATATGGCGGAATTTATGTACCACCTCACCAGGCAGTTATTCATCAGTTTGCCAGAGAGATGTTAGCAGGTGGCGGAAAGATGATTCTTGGTTCTGATTCACATACACGTTATGGTGCTCTTGGTACTATGGCTATGGGTGAAGGCGGACCTGAATTGGTTAAGCAGTTACTTTCACAGACATATGACATTAATATGCCTGAAGTAATCGGTATCTACATGACAGGAGAACCTGCTAAGGGTGTAGGACCTCAGGACGTTGCACTTGCAATTATCGGAGAAGTATTTGACAAGGGTTATGTTAAGAATAAAGTTATGGAATTTGTAGGACCTGGTGTTTCTAACTTAAGCGCAGATTTCAGAATCGGTGTTGACGTTATGACAACAGAAACAACTTGTCTTTCATCTATTTGGCGTACAGATGAGAAGATTAAGGAATTCTATGACATCCATGGAAGAGTAGATGAGTATAAAGAATTAAATCCTGGCGAAGTTACATACTATGATGGAATTGTTTATGTTGATTTATCTAAGATTAAACCTATGATTGCAATGCCATTCCATCCAAGTAACACATATACTATTGAAGAATTAAATGCTAACTTGGAAGATATTCTCCACGATGTTGAAAAGAAAGCTTTAGTTTCATTAGATGGACAGGTTGATTATAAACTTACAAACAAGATTCGTGATGGAAAACTTTATGTTGACCAGGGAATCATTGCAGGTTGTGCAGGTGGTGGATTTGAAAACATTTGTGCAGCAGCAGATATATTAAAGGGACATAGCATTGGAGCTGACGAATTTACACTTAGTGTATATCCTGCTTCTATGCCAGTATATATGGAATTAATCAAAAACGGATGCGCAGCAGATATTATGGCTGCCGGCGGTGTTATGAAGACAGCATTCTGTGGACCTTGTTTCGGTGCAGGTGATACACCGGCTAACAATGCCTTCAGTATCAGACATTCAACACGTAACTTCCCTAACAGAGAAGGAAGTAAGTTACAGAATGGACAGATTTCTTCAGTTGCACTTATGGATGCCAGATCTATTGCAGCAACAGCAGCTAACAAGGGTTATCTTACAGCAGCTACAGATGTTGATGTTGAGTTTAAGGGACGTAAGTATCATTTTGACAAGAGTATTTATGAAAACAGAGTATTTGACTCACACGGAATAGCAGATCCTGATACAGAAATCCAGTTTGGACCAAACATCAAAGACTGGCCGGAAATGGTTGCACTTACAGACAATCTTCTTCTTAAAGTTGTTTCAGAGATTCATGATCCGGTTACAACAACAGATGAATTAATACCATCAGGTGAAACATCATCTTATCGTTCTAACCCACTTGGACTTGCAGAGTTTGCACTTTCAAGAAAGGATCCTGAATATGTAGGAAAGGCTAAAGAAGTACAGAAAGCAGAAAAAGCAAGAGAAGCAGGACAGAATCCTGTAGATGCACTTCCGGAAGTTGGAGGAGTATTTGAAGCGTTAAAGAGCAATCTTCCTCAGTACAAGATTGACAATGATACAGTAGGTATCGGAAGCACTATTTTTGCAGTAAAACCGGGTGACGGTTCAGCAAGAGAACAGGCTGCTTCATGTCAGAAGGTATTAGGCGGATGGGCTAATATTGCCTGTGAATATGCAACAAAGAGATATCGTTCAAACCTTATTAACTGGGGTATGCTTCCATTCATTTATGAATCAGAAGAATTACCATTTAAGAACGGTGACTATATTTTTGTACCGGAAATAGTTGAAGCTGTTAAGAACAAAGCTACAGACGTACAGGCTTACGTTGTAGATGATGACAAGAATGTTAAACCATTTACATTAAAGCTTGGCGAAATGACTGACGACGAACGTGACATTATATTAAAAGGCTGCCTGATTAATTACAACAGAAAATAAATAATTAAAACAGGGAGGAGACCATATGGGAAACAAGAATGTCATAACAAAAGATGACTGTTATTTGTTTGGAAAAGGTACTCATTATGAAATATATGAGAAACTGGGTGCGCATGTTACAACAATTGATGGTGTAAAAGGAACATATTTCGCAGTTTGGGCACCCCATGCAGTTAACGTTGCCGTTATAGGTGATTTTAATGACTGGTTGGGATTTAACCATAACATGAAGATGGAAAATGATTCAGGCATCTGGGAACTTTTCATACCGGAGGTTGAAGAAGGCGCAATGTACAAGTATGTTATTTCTACACAAAGTGGGGATACATTGTACAAGGCTGATCCTTATGGTTTTTGGGCTGAGAAAAGACCCGGAAATGCTTCAAGGGTAGCAAATATTGATAATTACAAATGGAAAGATGCTAAATGGATATCAGAGAAGGCAAAGGAGAATCACTATGAACTTCCAATGTCAATCTATGAGGTTCATCCGGGTTCATGGAAAAAGGATTTTAAAGGTCCTGATGATGAAGACGGATTCTATGATTACAAGCGTATGGCTAAAGAACTTGTAGCATATGTTAAGGATATGGGATATACTCATGTAGAACTTATGGGTATATTGGAACATCCTTTTGATGGTTCATGGGGATATCAGGTTGTGGGATATTATGCACCTACATCAAGATATGGAACACCTCAGGATTTTATGTATTTGGTAGATGCTTTCCACAAAGCAGGAATCGGGGTTATTTTGGACTGGGTACCAGCCCACTTCCCAAAAGATGCTCACGGACTTGCAATGTTTGACGGAACACCACTTTATGAATATGCAGATCCAAGATTGGGAGAACATCCTGACTGGGGGACTAAGGTTTTCGACTATTCTAAGACAGAAGTTGTTAATTTCCTTATTGCAAACGCATTATTCTGGGTTGAAAAATATCACATAGACGGACTTCGAGTTGACGCAGTTGCTTCTATGTTATATTTGGATTACGGAAGAGAAGACGGACAGTGGGTTCCTAATAAGTATGGCGGTAATGAGAACTTGGAAGCTATTGAGTTCTTTAAACATTTAAGTAGTGTTATGAATTACAGAAATCCAAGAGCATATATTATTGCTGAAGAATCCACAGCATGGCCTAAGGTTACTATGTCACCTAAGGATGGTGGCCTTGGATTTTCTTACAAGTGGAATATGGGCTGGATGCATGATTTCTTAGAGTATACTAAGCTTGATCCTTTGTTTAAGAAGGGTAATCATAATAAGATGACTTTCGGATTAACTTATGCATTTAGTGAGAATTTTATTTTAGTATTATCTCACGATGAAGTTGTTCATTTGAAATGTTCAATGATTAATAAGATGCCGGGTTATCCACAGGATAAATTTAAAAACTTAAAGACAGCATATACTTTTATGTTGGGACATCCGGGCAGAAAGCTGTTATTTATGGGACAGGAATTTGCCCAGTTACAGGAATGGTCAGAGGCTAGAAGCCTTGACTGGTATCTGCTTGATGAACCTGAACATAAGGACATGCAGGAATATGTAAAGAAATTACTTCACTTATATAAGGAATATCCGGCACTTTACACTGAAACAAAGGGCTATGGAGCTTTTGAGTGGATTAATGCCAATGACTGTGAAAGAAGTATTTTCAGTTTCATAAGAAAGACAACAGAAGCTGATTATAAGAACTCTATCGGTTTCGTGTGTAACTTTACACCAATGGAAAGATCTGATTATGTTGTAGGAGTTCCAAAAGCCGGAACTTACAAGAGATTGGTTACAACAGAAACAGGTGAGAAACAGGTTGTAAGCTACAGAGCCAAGAAAGGCGAGTGCGATGGAAGACCATACAGATTGGAAATTCCACTTAGACCATACGAATCAGTAGTTTTCGAATTTCCAAAAACAAGAAAAAAGAAAGCTACACCAAAGAAGAAAACAAAATAAAAAATAAAATTGTCTGTGGCACAAAAAAATAGTGCCACAGACATTTTTTTGTGCTATGATTAGGATTGATTAAATACAAGGATTGAATGGGTGATGAAATGAAAAAGAAAGTTATAGCAGTTGTTGCAATTGTGCTGATTCTTGCAATTGCAGTGGTTATAGGAATAAATTTTAACAAGAAGCAGTCTAAGAATAACAAGCAGAGCAATAGCGGTCAGGCAACGTCTACATATAATGGTAAGTTGCCGGGGATTGATTTATATTATGGAAGTCAGAAGGTTGGAAGTCTTAACGGCTACACAATGGATATGGAAGAAGAACATATGCGTGATGTTATTGTCCCAGTTAATACGGACAGAAAGGTTCCAATTACAATATCAACTAATGGCAATAAGGTTTCAGAGATTTCTTACGAAATGAAGAGTACTGAGGACAACCGTTTGATAGATAATGGAACCCTTGACGGCTGGAAACAGAAGGACGGCAAGATTACTTTGAATTATCAGGCCAGTGCCATTATGGAACAGGGAACAGAGTATTTCTGGGAAATAATTATCAAAACAGATAAGTATAAGCAGATTAATTATTACGCAAGAGTAATGGTTACGGATAAGGAGTTTGTTACTGAACAGATTAAGTTTGCGAAGAATTTTGCACAGACCGCTTTAAAGGGAGAGGGAGCTTCAAAGCTTGCTCAGTATATTGAGCCTGATAGTAGCCTTCCTAATGATAACCTTGGTCAGACTACTATTAAGTCAAGTTACAATAGCCTTATTTGGACTTCTCTTAAGCCTGAGCTTATATCTGATATAACAATAACAGCAAAAGAGTTTTGCATAAAGGACACCGGGGAAGCTGGAACTTATACAATGAATTATCAGATTAGAACAACTAATGCTGAGAAGGTTAAAGAGAAATATAATGTTTCTGAAACAATCACAATATGGAGTTGTGCAGGAAGAATTTATGTTTTGGCATATGACAGGGAAGTAAATCAGATTTGGACAGCAGACAAGAATAACGTAGGCGGAAGTTTTATTGACTTAGGTATTCAGAAAGAAACAAAGGCTGATTTTGTTGAAAGTTCAAATCAGCAGTTTATGGCGTTTCAGGTTAACGGCGATGTTTACGTAATGGATTTGAATGAAAGAAAAATCAAACAGGTTTACAATCTTAATGCCAAGAATGCTGAACAGCTTAACAATACTAAGGCAAGGGTAATTACCGTGGATGACAAGGGCAATGTTGACTATATGATTTATGGTTATAGCAAGGCTAAGGAGCATGTAGGCGAAAACGGAATTTCTATTTTAAGATATAATTATGAGTCTAACAGTTCCACAGAGGCGGCTTTTGTACCTTGCAAAGTGCCTGCTTACAACTTGGAGAAGCAGTTGTCACAGCTTTGTTACGTAGGTGACGGAACTCTTTATATTATGATGAACAACACTATTTACTATGCAAACCTTAAAACTAAGGAGTGGGGAGCGTTGGTAGAAAATGTGGAAGACGGAAGTTTTGCAATCAACAGCGACGGAAGTATGTTGGCTTACAATACAAGTGGTAAGGCTTATGATACGGAAAACATTACAATTGTTAACTTAAAGAATGGTGAAAAGAAGACTATTGAGGCGGGAGCTGACAATATTATTACCGTATATGGTTACACGGGAACGAACCTGATTTATGGAATAGGCTCTCAGAGTGACGTGTCAAAGAAGAGTTTTGTACCTGTTAGCAAGTTGGTAATTGTTGATAAGGATTATAAAGAAGTTAAGTCATATTCACAGAATAATATTTATATTACAGGTGTTGAAATAACAGACAATATTATTAATATTAAGCGGTACAAGGGCAAGAGCCGGATTTCAGATGACCAGCTTTTGGATAATACTGAGACTAAGAAACCTGTTGCAAAAACAAGTTATTATGTGGATGATGTAAAGCAAAAGGAATTAGCTTTGGCATTTACTAATGCACTTGACGGAACTAAGCAGCTTTCAGTTGAAAAGATTGGCAAGGCAACTTTTGACAGTAATTCTAAGGTTAATGCTACTTTTGAGAGCAAGAAAGAAAATAATTATTATGTTTACGGATATGGAAAGCTTCAGGGGATTTACAGCGACAAGAACGTTGCAACTAATGCGGCAAAAGCTACATATGGACTTGTAACGGATAACCGTGGACATAAGATATGGGTTTTTGAAGAGAATTATAATTAAAAATATCAGAAAAGGTCAAAATGCTTATTAGAAAAGGGTGTTTTGACTTTTTTCTTTATCTTTACGCGAAAAATTTTTAATGTTATACTTAAAGATAGTAAAAAATTCGGGAGGAACTATGCGATTTATACATACTGGTGATATTCATCTTGGTGCCACTCCGGAGAGCAAAAGACCTTGGGCGGCTAACCGTGGAGATGAAATTTGGAATACTTTAGAACGTTTAATTAAAAAAATAAAAATAGACCCGGTAGATTTGCTTATTATTGCAGGGGATATGTTTCACAGACAGCCATTACTTCGTGAACTTAAGGAAGTTGATTATTTGTTTTCGACTATTCCTGACACAAAGGTTGTTTTGTGCGCGGGAAATCATGATGCCATTAAAAAAGGCTCTTTTTATGACGGCTTCAAATGGAGTGAGAATGTTATTTTCTTAGGTGACAAGAATATTGAAAGTGTGGAGATTCCTGAGCTTAATACATGTGTGTATGGACTAAGTTATCACCAGACTGAAATTAAGGACGCAATGTATGACCATGTTATTGTGAACAGACCGGATATGATTAATATTCTGGTGGCTCATGGCGGTGACGAAAAGCATATTCCCATTAATAGAAAGAAGCTTGCAATGTCAGGTTTTGACTACGTGGCAATGGGACATATTCATAAGCCTGAAATAGATGAAAAGATGAAGATGGCATACAGTGGTTCTCTTGAACCTATTGATATGAATGATATTGGACCTAGAGGCTATATTTATGGGGAGATTTCAAAGAGAGGTCTTGAACTTGAATTTGTGCCTTTTGCAAAGAGAATTTACAGGGAACTTGATTTCACGGTAACTCCAACAGCTACTAATTTGGAAATAAGACATAGACTGATTGACATGATTAAGGAGCAGGGACAGGATGATATGTACAAGATTACTTTTAGCGGTTACAGAGATCCTGATTTTGACATTGATGTTTCAGATATTGAAGGTGTTGGAAATGTTGTAAGTGTTATCGACAATACGGTTCCTGATTATGATTTTGAAGAATTGTACGCTGAAAATAAGGACAATATTCTTGGAATGTACATAAAGAAATTTCTTGACAGGGAGAGTCTTACACCTTTGCAGCGTAAAACCCTTTACTATGGAACAAAGGCATTGATGGATGCCATGGAGGACAGGGCATGATTATAAAGGACATACGATTAACTAATTTTGGAAAATTTAATCATAAAATGGTAACTCTTGAACCGGGACTTAATATTGTATATGGTGAGAATGAAGCGGGAAAGACTACTCTTCATACTTTTATAAGAGGAATGCTCTTTGGAATAGAAAAACAGCGTGGAAAGGCAAGTGGTAAGGACCTTTACACTAAGTATGAGCCATGGGAGAATCCGGCTAATTATCATGGTATGATGCGAATCGAAAGCGACGGTGTAACTTATCGTATTGAGAGAAATTTTAATAAGCTTAATAAGTCTTTTAAGGTTATTAATGAAGATAAGGGTATTGAGCTTAAAACAGAGGAGATTGAAAATCTTTTCGCAGGGCTTGATGAAAGCTGTTACTACAATACTATAAGCATAAGCCAGCTTGGCAGCGTTACAGATAAGGAACTTGAAGTTATTCTGAAGAATTATGCGGCAAATCTTGGCACAACAAAGTCTATGGAGATTGATATTAAATCAGCATTTGCAGACTTAGATAAGCAGAAGAAAAATATAATGATTGAAAGCCGAATTGCTGAAGAGGATGTTGTTGAGAAGGCTATTAAGAATGCCAAAGAGGATTTGGAGATTTCTCAGGGCGAACAGCATACAATAATTGCTTCAATAGAGCAGAAAAAGCAGTCTTTATTTAATCTTTCTAATAAGAAGAAGGAATTGTCAGCTCTTGATGCAAAACGACTTGAAGCCTTAAATAAACTTAATGAGCGTAAGGAGAATCTTTATCAGGAGGCAATTACTTTGACTGCTGACAGTGAGAAGTTTTCAGCTTCCCTTGAACAGATTGAAAATCACCAGAAGCAGCTTGAACAGGAGCTTGCTGACAAGGGCATTGACGGAAGAGAGACTATGGAATATCTTCTTGAAAAAGTTACTAACAGAAGTAATATGCCTGTTTTGTTTATTATCCTTATGATGGGATGTATTGGTGGTGCAGCAGGTTTTATTATGGGCAATTACCAGATGATGGATTTAAAGCAGTTTTGGGTTAAGCCGGGTATATGCCTTGGTGCGGCTTTTGTTTTTCTTATACTTGCAATCTTTAAGTATGGATTTAATAAGAAGAAGCGTCAGAAGAAGTTGGATGCCTTAAAGGAGATTAAGCTTGTAATGGATAAGCTGGACGCGGCAAAGCACGAAAGGGTTTATGTTGAACGTCAGCTTAACAACAAGAAAGAAGCTTTAAAGGATACTCAGGAGTTTATTAAAGCCGAGGAAGAAAAAAGCGTTGATATGCAGGATTATAGTGACGAGTTAAAGGACTTGGAAGCGAAGGAACGTGAAATCAACGAGGCAATTTCAAAGTCTCAGTGGATTCTTGAACAGAAGCAGGAAAAGGATATTGAGCTTCAGAAGAAGATTGATGAACTTGAGGAGCGATTTAACAAGATTAAGAAAGCAAAAGTTGAAATACAGGCTATTGAGGACGCAAAGAGTAATATTGAAGATATAGCAGATGAAATCAGAAATAGGTTCGGTAAGAGATTAAATGAGAGAGCATCTTATTATATTTCACAAATTACAAATGGCAAATATGACAATCTTTCAATAGATGACAAACTTAACATATCTGTAAACAGTAAGCACGCTCTCATAGCTGCTACACGACTTAGCAAGGGCACAATAGAGCAGATATATATGGCACTTAGACTTGCGGCAGCAGATATTATATTTGAAAAGGACAAGAAACCTATACTTCTTGATGATGCCTTTGCAATGTATGATAACAAGCGAATGGGTAATACTATGAGATTTATGGCAGAAAATATGGAACAGGTAATCATCTTCTCATGCCATACAAGAGAGAAGCTAATGGCGGACAAGTTAGGACTTAAGTATAACTTTATAAGGTTGTAGTGGAGAGTTGCAAGGCTATGAAATTATAAGGTAGAGTTGTAAGGTTATGAAGTTATAAGATAGAGTTGTAAGGTTATAATTGAGAACGCTAAGATTTAAACGATAGATCTAAGGATGCGGCGGAGAATTGAATATTATATGAGTGTGGAAGAGTGAGAATTAGCCCCGGCTACGGAAACGTAGCCGGGGCTTTTATAGGCTGA
>ERZ791915.1300-NODE-1300-length-19693-cov-3.090488_pt1 | contig 19693 bp, 19 predicted proteins | sample MGYA00510139_ERZ791915 | MGnify/ENA primary metagenome ERZ791915 (study PRJEB30046, sample SAMN00792117) | human gut metagenome | study: EMG produced TPA metagenomics assembly of the A metagenome-wide association study of gut microbiota in type 2... | reverse complement strand
GCTTCGCAGGCGGCAAGCCTTTTTTCTGTTCTGATGCGGCCTGCGGCGCCGGATAAACCGGGTAAACTGGGCTTTTCCTGTTGCCAAAACTGGAAAAGAGGGCTATAATAAAAAAGAATACTATTGATTGACGAGTGCAAATGCGCCTGCCAGTGGATTTTATGTCCGTCAAAACCGGGTCTGCTCTTGCTAATCGATGGTACCCCAATACATAATGAGCTTTGAGGTATGAGGATGAAAACACAGGAAAAGCTGAACATGACCATGCTCTGCGATTTTTACGAGCTGACCATGGGCAACGGGTATTTCAAAAACGGCTACAAGGATCGCATCACCTACTTTGATGTATTTTTCCGCCGGGTGCCGGACGGCGGCGGCTTTGCCATTGCCGCGGGGCTGGAGCAGCTCATCGAGTATATCGAGAACCTCCATTTCAGCCCGGAGGATATTGCCTATCTTCGCGGCCGGAAGCTCTTTGACGAGGAGTTTTTGACCTATTTGGAGAATTTCCGCTTTACCGGCGACATTTACGCCATTCCCGAGGGTACGCCGGTATTTCCCCGGGAGCCGCTGGTCACGGTCCGTGCCCCGGCCATCGAGGCTCAGCTCATCGAGACCTTCACGCTGCTCACGGTAAATCACCAGAGCCTTATTGCCACCAAGGCCAACCGCATCGTCCGGGCCGCCAGGGGCCGCACGGTGCTGGAATTCGGCTCCCGCCGGGCCCAGGGTGCAGATGCGGCCATTGTGGGCGCCCGGGCGGCCTATATTGGCGGCTGTCACGGCACCGCCTGCGCTATATCCGACGAGCAGTTTGGTGTGCCTGCCGGCGGCACCATGGCCCACGCCTGGGTGCAGATGTTCGACACGGAGTATGACGCGTTTAAGACCTATTGTGAGATCTATCCCACCAATGCCACTCTCCTGGTGGACACCTATGACACCCTGCGCTCCGGCGTGCCCAATGCCATCCGTGCTTTTGACGAGGTTCTCAAGCCTTTGGGCATCACCAAGTGCGGCATCCGGCTGGATTCCGGCGATATGGCTTACCTGAGCCGCAAGGCAAGAGAGATGCTGGATGACGCCGGCTGGACGGATTGTAAAATTTCCGTCTCCAATTCTTTGGACGAGTATCTCATACAGGATTTGCTGCTCCAGGGAGCGCAGATCGATATGTTCGGTGTGGGCGAGCGAATGATTACCGCCAGGAGCGAGCCTGTGTTCGGCGGCGTGTATAAGCTGGCCGCCGTGGAGGACGAGAATGGGACCATTATCCCCAAAATCAAGGTCAGCGAGAACGTGGAAAAGATCACAATCCCTCACTTCAAGAAGGTATACCGCTTCTACGGCCGGGATACCGGCAAGGCTATTGCCGACTATATAACCCTGTATAACGAGCAGGTGGACGATGAGAAGGATATAGAGCTGTTCGATCCCAGTGCCACCTGGAAGGCCAAGACCGTGTATAACTTCACGGCTCGGGAGCTGCAGGTGCCCATTTTCCTGGGAGGAAAGTGTGTGTATGAGCGCCCGACCCTGGAGCAGATCCGGGAGTATTGCCGCCAGCAGGTGGATACCCTTTGGGATGAGGTGAAGAGATTCGACTATCCCCATAAGTACTATGTAGACCTCTCTCAAAAGCTGTGGCAGATCCAGCAGGATCTGCTGCACGCCAAGCATTTTGAGTAAAAGCCTATGACAGGATTGCCCTTGCGTGCAATCCTGCCGGCTTTTTTAAGAAAGGATTATTCCCCCATGAAACGAATTCAGCGCAAAACAGAGAGAAGAATATCGGCTGCTCTGCGCCTGGCTCTGGTGGCACTGCTGCTTTTGCTGCAGATTGCCTTGGTGATAGTGCTGGTCCAGGTACTTCGGCAAAAAATGTACATTGGTTACACGGTTTTGCAAATGCTGGGTGTGCTGTGCGTTCTGCATCTGTATATGCGTCCGGGTAGCAGTACCTATAAGCCCGGCTGGATCATTCTTATTATGCTGGTGCCGGTGGTGGGGTTGATCCTTTATTTCCTGTGGAACGGCAATCAGGTGAAAAAGAAGCTGGCACTGAAGGCGATGGCTATGCCGAAGGAGCCCCCGGCGGTGCAGGAGAGCAGTACCCGGGCACAGGCGGTGCTGACAGAGCGGTGGCCCCGGTGGGGCAAGCTTACGGAGTATCTGCAGCGGCAGAATTTTCCAGTGTTTGCCAATACGGAAATGACATATTTTCCAACGGGTGAGGCGTATTTGGAGGATTTGCTGGCCAAGATGGAAAAGGCCCAGCGCTTCATCTTTTTGGAGTATTATATTGCATCCGAGGGGCAGATTTGGGAGCGCATCTGCCGGATTCTTACCGAGCGCGCTGCCGCAGGGGTGGAGGTAAATCTGATTCTGGATGATTTCGGCAGCATGATGACCATGCCTCCGGAGAATATTTATGCGCTGCGGCAAAAGGGCATTTGGGTGCAGATGTTCAACCCGGTGCATCACTATGTAAATCGGCTGTACTTCAACTATCGCGACCACCGCAAGATTGCTATCATCGATGGAGACATTGCCTACACAGGCGGTGCGAATCTGGCGGATGAATATGCCAACCTAATTGTTCGCTTCGGCTACTGGAAGGATTGCGGCATCCGCCTGGATGGGGAGGGAGCCTGGGGCTTGACCCGGCAGTTTATGCACCTGTGGCTGCGTATGAACGGCGAGCTGCGCGACCCATGGGATTCCTATCGCCCTCAGGCGGTGGGCCATGGCGGCGATTTTTGCCAGCCCCTGGTGGATGGACCGGATAACAACCCTGTCAGCACCGTGGAGGATACCTATCAGCAGCTCATTGCCAATGCCTGCCGCTATGTGTGGATCACCACGCCGTACCTGGCCATTGATGAGCCGATGATCCGCACCCTGTGCATCGCTGCAGACAGCGGCGTAGATGTGCGGCTGATGCTGCCGGGGATCCCGGACCATAAGTTTGCCTATATGGTGGCCCAATCCTATTTTGGGGAGCTGCTGCAGCATGGCGTGAAGATTTATACCTATACCCCGGGCCTGCTCCACGCCAAATCCGTAGTGGCAGACGGTGAAATGGGCTTTGTGGGGTCTGTAAATATGGATTACCGCAGCTTCCAGTTGCATTTTGAGTGCGGCACTCTGTTTACCGGCAGCGCAGTGGCGGCGGTGCAGGAGGATATGGACGATATTTTGGAAAAGAGCCGGCGGGTGACGCTGGCCGCCTGGCGAAAGCGCAAGTGGTATGTGAAAATTCTGGGTGCTGTGCTGCGTCCCTTTGCCATGTGGATGTAAAAGGAGAGAGAAAGAATGCTGATCCATGATATGAATACCGGCGACCGGTTTGAAGGCTATTATATTCTGCAGAACATTGCTCAGCGTACTACAGCGGCGGGCAAACCCTTCCTCACGCTGAATCTGGCGGACCGAAGCGGCGCCGTTATGGCCCAGGTGTGGGATTACACAGGGCCTATCGGCCCCGGTGATGTGGGCAAGGTAGCCTGGGCGGCGGGCCTTGCCTCGGAGTATCGCGGCGCCCCGCAGCTGACGGTGTATCGCATCCGCTTGGCGGAGGAGAACGAGGGCTATAAGATCAGCGACTTGGTGGCCACGGCGCCTATCGAGATGGATGAGACCTGGGCCTGGCTGCAGGAGACGGTGGATTCCATACAGGATGAGGATTACCGGGCTGTCTGCCGGGAGATGCTGAAAATCTACGGCAAGCAGTTTCGGCTTATTCCGGCGGCTAAGAGCATGCACCACGGCTTTGTGGGCGGCCTGCTCATGCACACGGCCTACATGGTGAAGGCTGCCGGCTTCTATGCCGGGCTCTACCCGGCGGTGGACCGCAGCCTGCTGCTGGCGGGTACGCTGCTCCATGACTTCTGCAAGTGCGAGGAGTTTGTCACCTCTGCCCTGGGTCTGGTAGCGGAATATTCGCTAAAGGGCCAGCTCGTCGGCCACTTGGTGCTGGGGGCGGAGGCAGTGAGTCGTGTGGCGGCGTCCCTGGGTGTTCCGGAGGAGAAGTCTGTGCTGCTGCAGCATATGATTCTATCCCACCACGGGGAGCCGGAGTTCGGCGCGGCCGTGCGGCCCATGTGCATTGAGGCGGAGCTTTTGAGCTACCTGGACCTGATCGACAGCCGTATGGAGATCTATACCGAGGCCATGGAGGAGACCCCTGTGGGCACCTTCAGTGGTAGGATATTCGCCCTGGACAAGCGGATCTATCACCATGCCTGAAAAATTTTCCAACTTTCACACCCACACCATCCTCTGTGACGGTAAGGACCGGCCGGAGGAGCTGGTGCTGGAAGCGTTGCGTCTGGGTTGCCCGGCCATAGGCTTCAGCGGCCATTCATATGCCCCCTATGACGAGGCCTATTGCATGTCTCCGGCGCAGACGGAGACGTATAAGGAGGAGATTTGCCGCCTGCGGGAAGAGTACGCCGGCCGCATCCGTATCTACATGGGCATTGAGCAGGATCTCTATTCTACCAGCCCTACGGCGGGCTATGACTACGTGATCGGTAGTGTACACTATCTGTATAGGGACGGCGTGTATCTGCCCGTAGACGCCTCTCAGAGCGCCCAGGAGCAGGCAGTGCAGGCACACTACGGCGGAGATTGGTATGCCTTTGCCGAGGACTACTTTGCTGCCGTGTCCCGAGTCTACGAACGGACTCATTGTCAGGAGGTAGGGCATTTTGATCTGCTTACCAAGTTCAATGAGGGAGACGCACTTTTTTCCACGGAGCATCCCCGCTATCGCCGGGCGGTGTCCCGGGCGCTGGATGCCCTGTCATTGGCACCTGTAGTTTTCGAGATCAACACCGGGGCCATCTCCCGGGGATACCGTACAGAGCCGTATCCGGCGGGCTGGATCGTGGAGGAGCTGTGCAGGAGGGGGAGAAAGCGAATCCTGTCCTCCGATTGCCACACCAAGGAAAACCTGCTGTTCGGCTTTGAAAAATACAAGGATTGGATCCTATAGATCCCAAAAAGCACGGGGAAATATGCCCCGTGCTTTTTGCTCGCCATATTGCAAGAGAAAGATCCCCTTCACCGCCAATATAAAAGAACCATCCCTTTTGGATGGTTCTTTCGTTGGAGGTGACACCCGGATTTGAACCGGGGAATGAGGGTTTTGCAGACCCTTGCCTTACCACTTGGCTATGTCACCGAATGACAGAGAGAACCGAAGTCCCCTCTGTATTTGGAGCGGGCGACGAGGCTCGAACTCGCTACCTCGACCTTGGCAAGGTCGCGCTCTACCAGATGAGCTACGCCCGCAAATGGTGCCTCCGGTCGGAGTTGAACCAACGACACGCGGATTTTCAGTCCGCTGCTCTACCAACTGAGCTACAGAGGCATATGGCGACCAAGATGGGGCTCGAACCCACGACCTCCAGCGTGACAGGCTGGCGTTCTAACCAACTGAACTACTTGGCCAAATGAAATTTGGTGGGAACAACTGGACTCGAACCAGTGACCCCCTGCTTGTAAGGCAGGTGCTCTAACCAGCTGAGCTATGCTCCCGGTTTAGCCGTTCCACTCGTAACGACAGGGTTTATTATACCGAAAATATGCCCAGTTGTCAACACCAAAAATCATATTTTGCCAATTATTTTTTTGTCTCCAAACTACCATCAATTGACAAGGGCAGACACGGTTTTGACGGGCAGAAATGCGTCCATACTGCGTCAATTCCCTTGGAAATATGACAAGTATTCCCTGCGGACCTTTCCTTGTCTAGACACATTTCTGCGCGACAAAACTGCTTCGCACCTGTCAGCGAAGGATTTCCGAGAGATTTTTGGCTTTTGAGCCGCAGGCGGGCTGACGCCCGTCAAGGTGAGAAGGACAAAAAGCACCGCAAAGGCGCGCTGACAGGCGTGTCTACCCTTATCAATCGATGGTATCAATGAGCTTTTGCAGCTCGGGGCCGTCAAATCTGTACACTGCGTCGCAGAACTGGCAGGTCATCTGGCAGGAGCCCTGCTCCCGGAGGATTTTTTTCAGCTCCTCCGCGCCCAGGGAAATGAGGGCCCGCTCCACCCGCTCGCGGCTGCAATAGCACTTATACTCCACCGGATCGGACTCCAAAATCTTCACATCAAAGTCGGACAAAACCGTTTTCAGCAGATGCTCCGGATCCGGATCCTTGTCCAGGATGGCGGACACATTCCCAGCCGCCAGGACGCCGCCCTCCACCCTGGTGATGGTGTCCTCGTCGGCCCCGGGCATCAGCTGGATGAGATAGCCTCCGGCGGCCCGGACGCTCTGGTCCCGCTCAATGAGCACTCCTAGCCCGCAGGCTGTGGGAATCTGCTCCGACTCCACAAAATAGCTGGCGATGTCCTCGGCGATCTCGCCGCCCAACAGATTCACGGTGCCCACATACGGCTCCTTCATATTCAGATCCTTGATAACGGTCATGGTGCCGCCCTCGGCGCCCACCGCCGTGCCCACGTCCAGCTTGCCGTCGGGGCGCAGAGGCAGGTCCACCTGGGGATTGGCCACATAACCCCGGACGTTGCCCGCCGGGTCAGACACGGCCAGGATGGTGCCCAGAGGGCCGGTGCCCTTAATTTGCAAGGTCAGGCTGGCGCCCTGACCCTTCAAGGCGTTGCCCATCATGGCACAGCCGGCCAGGGTACGGCCCAGGGCCGCCGTGGCCACGGGCAGGGTCTTGTGGATCTGCCGGGCGCGCTCAGTGAGGTCGCGGCTGCTGATGGCAGCCGCCTGGACCATGCCATCGGAGGTGATGGCTCTGACAATTCTATCGCTCATAGCATGAAAATTCCTTTACTGTTAATATAATGTGCAGCGGGGCGTGGTTACCCCGCCCCGCAAAAAAATTACTCCCGCGTACAGCAGAAATAGATCCTCTGTTCGCCGTCCTTGGGCCGGCGCAGGCGGCAATCACCGTACACGCGGATGTTCCCGAACCCGGCCTCCCGAAGCCAGCCTGTCAGCTCCTCCGGGGCGTAGTACCGCTGCCGGTGCAGCTCGGTATCCCGGCAGTAGCGCCCGTCCGTTCCCTTGCGGAACAGATCTACCCAATACGTGCAGATGCTCCGCCGAAACTCCGTGCGCCACACGCAGTAGCTCTCCTCCGTCTCATCCAGGAACACCTGGCCGTCCAGGCTTTGAAACTTATCCAAAGTATTCACATCGAAGATCAGCTCCCCGCCCGGGGCGATGAACAGATGCAGCCGCTGAAAGGTCCGCTGCACGTCGGCGGGGGAGGTGAGGTAGTTGAGGCTGTCCAGGCAGCAGATGGCCGCGTCCACAGTGCCGTACAGATCCAGCTTGGGCATGGACTGGTGCAGGAAGATGGGGGCGATGCCCGGTACGCTGCCGCTTTTCATCATGGCAGCGGCCAGCATTTCCTCGGAGGCGTCCGCACCGATCATCTCATAGCCCCGGCCGGTGAGCAGCCAGGTCATGGTGCCGGTACCGCAAGCCAGGTCCAGCACTGTGTGTACCGGGATGCGGCTGCGGGTAAAGAGCTTTTCCAGGTAATCCGCCCGCTTTTCGTACTCCACATCCCCGGTCAGGGAGTCATAAGCCCCGGCCAGGCCCTGGTAAGCGTTCATTCCTCGCCGCTCTCCTTCATTTTCTCCAGGATGCTCTCGTAGCCTCCGGCTCCGCCCAGCAGGGACCGATTCACCCGGCTGATGGTAGCGCTGGAGGCCCCGGTGCGCTCCAGAATGTCGTTGTAGATCATGCCCTCGTTGAGCAGCTTGGCCACCTCAAAGCGCTGCTCCATGGAGCGCATCTCCGAAATGGTGCACAGATCCTGGAAGAAGTTGTAGCACTCCTCCTCGGTCTCCAGCATCAAAATGGCCTTATACAGCAGGTCGCTCTTTTGCTTGGTGGCGATTTTTGATTTGGCAGGATGCAGCATGGCGTTTGCCCTCCTTTATAATTCTCTCTCATTTTACTATTTTAGTTCGTGAAAGTAAAGCGCCCCGACGAAAAAATTCGTAACAAATTTGTAAACTTTGTAAAATCACCCTTTACCTGGCGGCCCTTTTCCTGTAAAATAATTCAGGTGAAAATCCCCCGCAGGAATCGAGGCATCGCTATGAGTTTCTTCCAAAAACTGGGCAACGCGCTTTCCCGCTTTATGTACGGGCGCAACGGCTCCGACCAGCTGGGCTGGGCGTCGCTGGTGCTGCTGCTGGTGCTCAACACCGTGAACCTGTTTGTAAAATACAGCAGCGAGACGGTCCACACAATTCTATCCACGGTGGTTTTCCTTCTGATGGTGTGGATCCTGTTTCGCATGTTCTCCAGGAATCTGCCCAAGCGGCGCAGGGAGAATGCCTGGTTTCTCGCTAAGGTCGTGAACCCCATCAAGAATGGTCTGGCCCGCAGCGCAGACAAGGAGCATAAGTATTTCACCTGCCCAAACTGCCGCACTGTCTGCCGTGTACCCCGGGGTAAGGGCAAGATTATCATCACCTGCCCCAAGTGCGGGACCGCTATCCACGGAAAAAGCTGAAATCGGTATTATTATGGACAAACTGACGGCTCTCACCAAACAGGTGGGAGCCGTTTTTTTGCACTTTGCACTTGCAAACAGATGTTCTATCTTGTACAATAGAGAAAAAGATCAAAGAGGGGAGGGGAGACCGTGGCAAAAAAAGTATATGTGGCCATCGACTTAAAGTCGTTTTATGCCTCGGCGGAGTGCGTGGCCCGGGGGCTGGACCCTCTGCACACCAACCTGGTGGTGGCGGATGCCACCCGGACGGAAAAGACCATCTGCCTGGCTGTGTCCCCGTCCCTAAAGGGCTACGGTATCTCCGGCCGGGCTCGGCTGTTTGAGGTGGTGCAGAAGGTGGCCGCTGTGAATGAACAGCGCCAGCGGGCCTATCCGCAGCACAGGCTGTATGTCCGGGAGTACGATGACCGGCTTGTCCGTTCGGATCCCTCTCTGGCCTTGGATTATATTGTGGCCCCGCCCCGCATGGCGTATTATATGGAAATTTCCACCAAAATATATCAGATTTACCTGCGCTATGTGGCCCCGGAGGACATCCATGTGTACTCCATTGACGAGGTGTTCATCGACGCCACCAATTACCTGTCTCTGTACGGCCTAAACGCCCGGGGCTTCGCCCGCAAGCTTATGGCTGCGGTTTTGCAGGAAACAGGCATCACCGCCACGGCGGGCGTTGGGCCCAACCTTTTTTTATGTAAGGTGGCCATGGATGTGGGGGCCAAGCATATAAAACCGGATAAAAACGGCGCCCGGATTGCGGAACTGGATGAGCGGAGCTTCCGGGAGAAGCTGTGGTCCCACCGACCCCTGACGGATTTTTGGCGAGTGGGCAAGGGCTACGCCAAAAAGCTGGAGGCCAACGGCATGTACACCCTGGGGGATGTGGCCCGGCGATCTCTGACGGACGAGGACCTGCTCTACCGCCTTTTCGGTGTGAATGCGGAGCTGCTCATCGACCACGCCTGGGGGTGGGAGCCGGTGACTCTGTCGGATATCAAGGGCTATCGCCCGGAGAAAAGCTCCATGGGCGCGGGTCAGGTGCTCTCCTGCCCGTATCCGGCGGATAAGGCCCGTTTGGTAGTCCGGGAGATGGCGGACGCCTTGGCCCTGGACCTGGTGCAAAAGCGCGTGGTGGCCCGGCAGCTGGTACTCACCGTTGGCTACGACCGGGCGGGCCGCACCGATGGCTATACCGGCCCTCTGACCACCGATCCCTATGGCCGCAGTATCCCCAAGCCCGCCCACGGCACGGAGCATCTGCCCTGTCTCACCGCCTCCTCTCGCTATATCATCGACGCCGCCATGACTCTCTTTGACCGCATCGTGGATCCACGCCTGCCGGTGCGGCGGATGTACCTGGTGGCTGAGCAGGTGATAGCGGAGGAGCTGGTCCCCACCGCCCCTCAGCCGGAGCAGCTGGACCTGTTTGCGGATTACGAAGCACGGGAAAAGCAGCAGGCGGCAGAGCAGGAGGCTCTGGAACGAGAAAGGCAGCTGCAGCAGGCAGTGCTGCATATTAAAAATAAGTACGGGAAAAATGCCATTTTGAAGGGTATGAATTATGAAGAGGGGGCCACCGCTGCCCAACGAAACCGGCAGATCGGCGGCCATAAGGCATGAGAAGGGAGGACCATATGGGCGCATATGATGATATTCTGCACCTGCCCCACCACCGCTCGGAAAAGCATCCGCCCATGTCCATGGGGGACCGGGCGGCGCAGTTTTCCTCCTTCCGGGCCCTGGCGGGCTACGAGGACGCCATCGGCGAAACCGCCCGACTCACAGACCGCCGCATAGAGCGCGGCGAGGAGGAGCGGCACCGTCTGGACGCTATCTTACGGCAACTGGAGTGCCGCCTGGCCGAGAAGCCCACCGTCACTGTAACCTATTTCCGTCCCGATGACCGGAAGGCCGGCGGCGCGTATTTGCAGCATAGCGGCCCCCTTCATGCCATTGACCGGGTAAACTGCCGCCTGATCTTCGCTGACAAATCCGAACTCCCTCTGGATGACATCTACGACATCATAGATACGCCCTGACCTCACACTCCTCCGCAGGGGACGATGCACACATCGTCCCGCCCCGCCGCACCAACAAACTACCCCGACAAATGATTGCATTTGCCGGGGTAGTTCTATCAAATTCTCACACGCTCAATTGGTCGTCCAGCACCAGCCCGGGGTTGTGCTTGGTGAGGAAACCCAGGGACCACGCCCCGCAGTAGGCGATAAAGTAGCGGTCCTTGAAGTCCTGCAGCACCCGGGAGTCGGTGCACAGGGTCATATCCTGGTAGTCCCCTTCATAGCTCTTGATGCGGATCAGGTGGCTGTAGGGCAGGCCCTCCATCCGCAGCTCCACGCCGTATTCGCTGCGCATACGGTATTCAAACACGTCGAACTGCAGGGAGCCCACCACGCCCACTACAATGTCCTCATAGCCGCTGCCGGGGAACTTGAAGATCTGGATGGCGCCCTCCTGGGCGATCTGCTGCACACCCTTGATGAACTGCTTGCGCTTCATGGTGTCCTTGGGAGATACGGAGCGGAACAGCTCCGGCTCAAAGGACGGGATACCGGAATAGCGGAACTTCTTCCCCGGCACGGTGATGGTGTCCCCGATGGAGAAGATACCCGGGTCGAACACGCCGATGATATCTCCGGCATAGGCCTCGTCTACGATCTCCCGCTCGGCGGCCATCATGGCCTGGGGCTGGGACAGCCGCATCTTCTTGCCCGATTGCACATGATAATACTCCGCATCCCGCTGAAATTTCCCGGAGCAGATGCGCATAAAGGCCAGTCTATCCCGATGGGCCTTGTTCATGTTGGCCTGAATCTTGAACACAAAGGCGGAAAAATCCGGGGAGAAAGCGTCTACCACGCCTTCGTCACTCTCCCGGGATAGGGGCGGCGTGGTCATGCGCAAAAAGGACTCCAAAAACGGCTCCACGCCGAAGTTCGTCAGGGCCGAGCCGAAGAACACGGGGGATAGCTTGCCGCACTGCACGGCCTCCAGGTCGAACTCCGCCCCGGCGCCCAGCAGCTCCACATCGTCTCGGAGGATACCCGTGAGCTTCTCGCCAATAAGCTCTGGCAGGGCGGGATCATCCAGCTCCGCCTCGGTGACGGCGGCTTTTTGGGCGTGACCTGCGTCGGTGAAATGAAGGATGCGCTTTTTCTCTCGGTCGTACACCCCTTTAAACTCTCTGCCGCAGCCGATGGGCCAGTTCACGGGGTAGGTGGCGATACCCAGTTCCCGTTCCACTTCCTCACACAGCTCCAGTGGATCCCGGGTCTCCCGGTCCATCTTGTTCACAAAGGTAAAAATGGGGATGTGCCGCAGGGCACAGACCTTGAAGAGCTTCCGGGTCTGGGGCTCCACGCCCTTGGCCCCGTCAATGACCATCACAGCGCTGTCAGCGGCCATAAGGGTGCGGTAGGTATCCTCGGAAAAGTCCTGATGGCCGGGGGTGTCCAAGATATTGATGCAGAAGCCATCGTGGCGGAACTGCATCACCGACGAGGTAACAGAGATACCGCGCTGCTTCTCGATCTCCATCCAGTCGGAGGTGGCGGCCCGGGCGCGCTTGCCCTTGACCTCACCGGCCTGGGCGATAGCCCCGCCGTAGAGCAGGAATTTCTCCGTCAATGTAGTTTTACCGGCGTCCGGGTGAGAAATGATGGCGAATGTCCGCCGCCGGGAAATTTCTTCTTTTAATGAGGCCATTGGCTCCTCCTCCTAAACAAAACGCAGAATCTTATTTATTATATACAAAAATCGGGGCAAAGTCTACAAATATCGAAAAAAATCTGCAAGAAAAAAGATGCTCCCCCGAAAGGAGAGCATCTTTCATGATCAAATCACAGCACCTTGCTGAGGAAGTCCTGCAGCCGGGGATCCTTGGGGCTGTCGAACAGCTCTGCGGGGCTGCCCTCCTCCAGGATCTTGCCCTCGGCCATGAACACCACCCGGTCGGCGACCTCCCGGGCGAAGCCCATTTCGTGGGTCACCACCACCATGGTCATGCCTTCCTTGGCCAGGCTGCGCATCAGGTCCAGCACCTCGCCCACCATCTCCGGGTCCAGGGCGCTGGTAGGCTCGTCAAAGAGCATCACCTCCGGGTCCATAGCCAGGGCCCGCACAATGGCGATTCGCTGCTTTTGGCCGCCGGAGAGCATATTGGGATACTCGTTTGCCTTGTCCGCCAAGCCGATGCGCTCCAGCAGCTCCATAGCCTGCTTTTGCGCCTCCTCCGGGGACTTTTTCTTCAGCGCCAGGGGTGCCATGGTGATGTTCTGCAGCACGGTCTTGTGGGGAAAGAGGTTAAAATGCTGGAACACCATGCCCATCTTCTGCCGGTGCAGGTTGATGTCCACAGACTTATCCGCCAGGTTCACACCGTCAAAAAAGATCTGGCCGCCGGTGGGCTCCTCCAGCAGATTCAGGGAGCGCAGCAGGGTGGACTTGCCGGACCCTGAGGGGCCGATGATGGCCACCACTTCCCCCTGCGCAATGTCCAGGTTACAGTCGTTCAGCGCCTTCACGGTGCCATGGTTGTACTCCTTCACCAGGTGCTGCACGGAGATCAGCTTATTGCTTGTCGCCACGACGCATCCTCCTTTCAATGGCTTCGATGGCCTTGGAGGCCGGGTAGTTGATGCAGAAATAGATGATTGCCGCCAGAACATAGGGGGAGAGGGTAATGTAGCTGTTTCCGGCCACGGCCTGGGCGGTGTACATAATCTCCGCCATGCCCAAAACAGAGCAGATGGAGCTTTCCTTCACCATGGTCACTACCTCATTGGCCAGGGCGGGCAGCACATTCTTGATGGCCTGGGGCAGCACCACCAAGCGCATGCTCTGCCAAGAGGACAGGCCCAGGGACCGGGCGGCCTCCGTTTGCCCCTTGTCCACGGCCAGGATGCCCGCCCGAAAAATTTCAGCCACATAGGCCGAGCTGTTCAGCGCCAGGGCTACCACGCCCGGCACGAAACGGTTAATGGCGATGAAGCCAAACAGTAGGGTTCGGGGCAGCTGAATGTAGTGGAACAACCCGAAGTAGATGATGGACAGCTGTACCAGCAGGGGAGTGGAGCGGAACAGGGCAATGTATGCCCCGGCGATTGCCTTGATAAACCGATTTTTGCTTAGACGCATCAGAGCCAGCAGCAGGGCGGGAATCACCGCCAGCAGCACGGATACCACCGCCAGCAGCAGGGTATACTCGAAGCCCCGTACAAAGGCTCCTGCGTATTTAGGTAAAAACGAAAAATTAAAGAAATTGGTGTTGCCCATGTTGACAAACAGATCATTCCACGACATAGACGGAGCATCCTTTCAAAAGTTCTGTACAGCGCACAGGCGTGCAAGGCTGGAGCCTTGCACGCGTGCAGTTATCAGCAGGGGGGATTACTTAATATAGCTCATGCCCACATTGCCGTCCAGCACCAGCAGGTCAATGGTGCCGTTCTTCAGCTCCGTGATCAGGGTGGGAACCAGTGACTCCAGCACCATGCCGTTGGCAGCCTCGGGGAACATATCCGCAGCGGCATTGGCCTTGGTGGTGTTCTTCTGAGCACCGATAATGACTCCGGCCATGTTGATGTCGTCCAGGGTCTTATACTTGTCCAGGTTAGCAGTCTTTACCAGAATGACAGGGGGCAGATCGGTGTAGTAGGGGTCGGAGAAGTCGCAAGCCAGGGCACGCTCCTCGCTATACTCGCAGGCGGCCAGCACCATGTCGAAGTCGCCATTGCCCAGGGAGGTTACCAGGTTATCGAAGTTCATAGCCTCCATCTGCAGCTCCATACCCATGGAGTCAGCGATGAACTTGGCCACTTCCACATCGATGCCGGCGAACTGGGTCATAGCAGCATCAGAGTAGAACTCGTAGGGAGGATAGTCGGGGCTGGTGCCAACGACCAGCACGGGCTTGCTGCTCTCGCTCTTGGACTCGGCGCCAGCGATCTCGGTACCCACAGAGTCGGGAGTATAAGCATCCTGAGAAGCAACTTTCTCCTCAATCTCCTTGATCTTGGCACCGTCGTTGGCGGTGAGCTCAGCGATGGCCTTGTTGATGCCGGGCAGCAGCCCCTTAGGGTCGCCCTTCTGCACCAGAACGCGGTAGGGCTCCACATTGTTCCAGGTTACAACATTTTCCAGAACGGAGAGGGAATCGTCGGAGTTTTTGTCATCATTGGCTTTCTTGCCGCAGGCTGCCAGGCTCGCGATCATCAGCAGGGCCAGGAGCAGGGATACAAACTTTTTCATCTTCATTTTTCCTTTCTATTTTTTGAAATGGCTCTATAGGATCCACTGTGTGGTGTATAGATAGAGTTTGCAGCGGAGGTGTTCCCCCCTTGACAATGCATACTATACGCCTTCCCTGCATAAATGTCAACATATTTTTGCATAAAAATCCACACATTTTCCCTGATTTGTGAAAACTGACCGTTGAAAACGGTGTAAATATTGAAAGAACACAGCAGAATACACAAAGTATATTCTGTATATACGAATAATTATGCATTTATACAGCCTGAAAAGAGGGCGCCCCCTAACGGGACGCCCTCTCAGCGTATCAAAAAGCCTCGCAGAGTTTGCCGCCCGCAGGCGGCAAAGAAATAAAATCATTTTCTCTCGCGACATGTGCGTGAGAGAAAATACCGCTCAGGCTGCCAGTGTGGAATTTTGCCGCGTCGCGGCAAAATTATGCGCGCAGCAGACTGCAATCCTTTTGTCGGAAAAACCAAAGTTTTTTCCGACAGCTTCAAGAGGGCGCCCCCTGATGGGACGCCCTCAGCGCGGAACCGGTATGTACCTTAATTGGCCAAGATCCGGCCTGCACCGTAGTAGCAGGCGGACCAATAGCTGGTGTACAGGGAGGCCACCACCACGCCGTAGTCACTGGCATGGATAAACTGGCCGCCGCCGATATAAATGCCCACATGGCCGATGCCCTCATAGAAGAACACCAGGTCGCCGGGCTGCAGCTCGGAACGGGAGATAGGCTGGCTGGCGTAGTATTGGGATACACAGCCGTGTCCCAGGGAAATACCGTAGTAGCCGAACAGCTGCATGGTCAGGCCCGAGCAATCTGTGCCGGAGCGGCTGGCGCCGCCGTAGACATAGGGTGTGCCCAGGAAAGAGTAGGCGTAATCCACAATGGCATTGCGCAGAGAGCTGCCGCCGGGCACCACGCCGGAGCCGAAGGTGGCGGCATAGGATGTCTTGGCCAAGGCGTCGATCTCCGCCTGGGTGCGCACGGCGTCGGTGTCGTCATATTCGGCGTAATCCACCGGTGTGCAGGCGTCTGCAGAAACATAGCCGGAAAAATCGCTGAAGGACACATAGTACCAGCTGCCGGATTCGTCAATATCCTTGAGCTTTGCGACCTTGTCGCCCTCGATCACATTGTCGCTGGCGGTCACGCCGGCATCGGAGTAAACGGTGGTATCGCTATTGAGCATCACGCCGTCATACTGTGCCAACAGGGCCAGGTTGTCAGCCACCTGCTCCCGGGCGGCCTGCTGGGCCTGGAGCTCAGCTTCCATTTCATCCAGCGCCATGAATTGCAGCTGCGTGACGGATGCATCCTGGCCGCCTGCAGGCAGGTCGGCGGAATACAGCCGTTGGGTGCTGGTCCGGGCGGAGTCAAAGCCGGTCTGCAGGCCGGCTGTTTCCAAATAGGCTACAGCCTGCCGGTAATCCTCCGCAGTGGGATGCGTGATAGATGTGCTGTCTGCGTAGGCGATGGATACCGTAGAGATAAAAACGGACAGGGCCAGGCAGATGCAGCAGAGCTTTCTGGACATAGAAAACTCCCTTCTTCCTTTTAGGATTCTGGGTTGCTGGGTTTAACAAAAGGTAGTATAACATAAGTTTATCAAAAAAGCTACACAAAAATTACAAAATAATAACAAAATTTTCAAATGGTTAAAAATCAATAAAAATCCCTACCCAAATTTGCCGCATCTCCCAAAAAATTAGGGCGGGATGCCCGCATCCCGCCCTAATTTTCAGTTAAACATCTTGCGCTGCATCACTGGCATTGGCTGCTATTCTCCTCCAGCTTCTCCTGCAGCCACGCCTTCAACTGCTCCACGCCTTCATCGTCCCAGGAAAAATCCTTTTCCTGCACATCCTTGGCCGCCTCATAGCAGAAATGGGTGTATACGGCGGCGTGGATCAGATTGTTCTCCTTGTCGTTGGCGAACCGATACCGAAACTCCCCGATGCTGCCGGTATAGACAAAGGCCCGTTTGAACCACCGGGGCGTTAAAACCTCAAAATACGGATGCATGCTTGTCCTCCTGATCTGCCATTTCGTCTGCCGGTGTAGAGCCTTGCCGCTCTGCGGTAAAATATGTGTGCAGCAGACTCTATCCCTTTTAGCGGGAAAACCGAAAGGTTTTTCATCACCAAGTATAGCACGCCCCTGCCGCCACGGCAATAAAAAAAGATTCACAACCGACATAATGTATGCTATAATCGGAAAAACCAAGAAAAGAATTCCGAAAGGGGTAGTGAGTATGGAAAACGAAGTAAAGCGGATCGGCATCCTCACCAGCGGCGGCGATGCTCCGGGCATGAACGCCTGTATTCGCGCCGTGGTCCGCGCGGCCTTGGGCCGGGGCATTGAGTGCGTGGGCATCCGCCGGGGCTGGAGCGGCCTTATCAACGGGGACATCATGACGATGGACAACTCCAGTGTCAGCCGCATTATCAACCGCGGCGGCACCATGCTCTATACCGCCCGCAGCGAGGAGTTCCGCACGGAGGAGGGCCAGCAAAAGGCGGTGAACACCTGCAAGCTCCTGGGGCTGGACGGCATCGTGGCCATCGGCGGCGACGGCACCTTCCGGGGCGCCCAGGAGCTCAGCAAATGCGGCGTATCCGTGGTGGGCATCCCCGGCACCATCGACAACGACATCGTCTGCACCGAATACACCATCGGCTTCGACACCGCCGCCAACACGGCGGTGGAGTGCATCGACAAGCTGCGGGACACCATGCAGTCCCATGAGCGCTGCGCCGTGGTGGAGGTCATGGGCCGCCACGCCGGATATCTGGCCCTGTATGTGGGCGTAGCCGTGGGGGCCACGGCGGTGCTGGTGCCGGAACGCCCCTATGATTTCCATTCCCAGGTGGCCGAAAAGATCCGCCACGCCCGCCTGAACGGCAAGACCAACTTCATGATCGTGGTGGCCGAGGGCGCGGCCAGCGCCGTGGACGTGGGCCGCCAGATTCAGGAGGAGCTGGCCCTGGATCCCCGGGTCACCATCCTGGGCCACATCCAGCGGGGCGGCAGCCCCACCGCCAAGGACCGGGTCATGGCCACCCGCATGGGCTATGAGGCCGTCCGGATCCTGGCCGAGGGCAAGACCAACCGGGTCATCTGCACCAAGGACGATCAGATCATCGACCTGGACATTGACGAGGGTCTGGCCATGAAAAAGACCCTGAACTCCGAGGAGTTCAAGGTCATGACCGTTATGACGGGTATGTAAATAGAGAACAATCCCTCCGGCATTAGCCGGAGGGATTGCTTTTTCAGAATTCCGGGTATCCGTCCTTCAGGGACTCATCGTACACGGCGCGCTCGCCGCCGATGAACTTGGGCCGCACCCGGGCCGCCAGCAGAATGGCGCTTCCGATACGGTCCTGCTCCAGCCGCACCGGCACCGCCACCTTCTTCAGGTGCATGCCGATCAGCGTACCGCCTACGTCCAGACCGGCGTCGGCCCGGATCTCCTCCACCGCCACCGGGTGGCGGAAGGTGTGATAGGCGGCGGTGGCGAAGGAGCTGCCCGCCTTGGGCTGAGGCACCACGTTGACGATGTCCAGCTGGGGCACCGCCTCGTGCTCCACGATCAGCGCCCGGTTCAGGTGCTCACAGCACTGGGCGGCGATATACACACCCATGGGGCCGAACACGCTGTGCAGCCCGTCGAAAATAGCCTGGCCCACCTCCGGCGTGGACCAGCTGCCCACCCGGTGGCCCACCACCTCGCTGGTGCTGCAGCCCACCACCACGATCTGCCCCTTGTGCAGACGGGCGGCCTCCGCCAGCTGCCGGGCGGCGGCGGCGGACTCCTGCCGCACCTGGGCCAGCAGATCGGTATTTTCTACCTCATGAACGATTCCTGCCATGATAAAACTTCCTTTCTGCGGGAATCCTCCCGTTTGAAGCTATTTTACCACTGAATGTTCAGCTTGTCCAGAGCCTTGCTGCGCTTGAGCAGCACAAACAGCACCAGGCCGATGACCAGGCCCATGGCCCCCTGCACCAGGTTGCCGGGGATGCTGGCCGCCGCGCCGATGCCCTTGCCCAGCAGCAGGCAGGCATAGCCGAAATAGCCCGCCACCATGATCAGCTCGCCCACGACGCCGCCCACCACATAGGCGTAGGGCTTGCGGCCCAGGGCCTTCACGATCAGCGCCGCTGCGATGGCGTCCAGCGCCTTGATGACCAGGGTGCCCGGGGCGTAGTGGGCATAGCCGTTGAGCAGGTCCGTCAGCATAGAGCCGATACCGGCGGCAGCGCCGCCCCACCAGGGCCCCAGGATCCAGCCGGACAGCAGCACGCAGCAGTCGCCCAGATTCACAAAGCCCTGCATGGGGGAAGGAATCTGCACCACCATGGTTGCCACATACGTCAGTGCCGCCATCAGAGCGGCCAGTACCATTTTTCTGATTTTCATGTCTCTCATAGGAAAAATCTCCTTGCGTTTTGATTCTGTCTGTATTATAGTAAGAACTGGTATTATTGAAATAACCATATTGATATTATTTGATAATACCAGATAGGAGATTTTTCATGCTGACCTATGCGCTGGAGAAAAATGGAAGCCGCAGCCTGTATACCCAGCTGTACGACTGCATCCGCCGGGACATTCTGTCCGGCGCCCTGCCGCCCCGGCAGAAGCTGCCCTCCAAGCGGGCTCTGGCCCAGCATCTGGAGGTCAGCGTCATCACGGTGAAGAACGCCTATGAGCAGCTGGCGGCGGAGGGGTATATCTACACCGTGGAGAAAAAGGGGTATTACGTCAGCCCCGTGGAGCGGCCCCTGCCTCCGGCGGACCCGCCGCCGCTGACTCCGGAAAAACCGGCGGAGCCGGTGTTTCTGGACCTGGCCACCGGGTCTCTGGACCGGTCCTACTTCCCCTTCAC
>ERZ791915.1271-NODE-1271-length-20040-cov-18.430023_pt1 | contig 20040 bp, 17 predicted proteins | sample MGYA00510139_ERZ791915 | MGnify/ENA primary metagenome ERZ791915 (study PRJEB30046, sample SAMN00792117) | human gut metagenome | study: EMG produced TPA metagenomics assembly of the A metagenome-wide association study of gut microbiota in type 2... | reverse complement strand
GGCTGTCAATGCCGCTTAGGGCACTGACCTTTACCGACAAAGTTCCTACAGAACTAAATTGACTCTACAATAATGTCCTATTATTATAATACTGTTTTACACAACTTTGCAGAAGTATATAATTAATCGAATTGTACAATGGCAAAAGCAGAAGTTTTATTCAAATTCATTCGTAAATGGGAAGGCGGATGGAGTGATCACAAAAATGACAAAGGTGGCAAAACCAATATGGGTATAACCTTGTCTACGTGGAAATCATGTGGTTATGACAAGGACGGTGACGGAGACATTGATGCGGATGATCTACGATTGATTACTCCGGAAGACGTTTTTCATGTTTTCAAGAAATATTATTGGGACCGTTACCAAGCGGACTTCATACACAACCAGTCCATTGCGAATATCTGTGTAGATTGGGTGTGGGCATCCGGACGTCCCGGTATCACAAGGGTGCAACAACTTCTGCAGATTAAGGTAGACGGCATTGTAGGACCCCAGACGGTTGCCAGTATTAATCTCGCCAACCAGCGCCAGCTGTTTGAAACGATCAAGACAGACCGGATCCGGTTTGTTGAAGAAATCTGTAAAAAGGATCCGTCGCAGCTTGTGTTCCGGAAAGGATGGTTGAACCGGATCAATGATTTCAAGTTCTCCGTTCGCTAAATTCTTGTCCTTTTTCTCACTCTTTTCAGCCTTTAGTTTTGTGCCTGAAACTAAAGGCTTTTTTATGGCTATTGTAACAGAAAAACAACTCAAGACCCCACGCCAGTTCAACAAAGAAGTGACTGAATGGACAAAAAAGGTGCATGGCATCTCAGTCAACATTTTACAGTGCACACACGCTTCAGGCAGGTTGAGGAATGAACTGAAATCACGCTTCCTCAAAGACCGTGAAGGCGGGCCTGAATACATCGGCTTAGGTTTTAAATTCTGGCGTTACGGTGTCTATCGTGAATACGGAGCCGGACGCGGATACATTGTTAAGGACGGTGTCATCATGCGGGGGCGCTCCGAGTGGTACGACAAGACCAAACGTCAAAAGTGGTTAAGTAAAGGATATTCAGAATACCGCATCCGGCGAATGAGAAAAATAGATGATTGGGAACGGTATTCGGTTATTCGCAGGACTCCGCTACCTTGGCTCGACCCGCCCATTACGCAACACATCGAAGAACTGGCCGACATATCAGGCGAATATTACGGTGACTTGGCATTAAAAAAGGTACTCGACGCCTTTACCAAAATCACCATCGGCAGTGTCAACGGAAAGAATTCACAAAAAGGAGAAATGTCAATCACATAACAGTTATGGCAAAAAACGATAAACAAGTCAAGAGGGGTGTGTACCTCTACATCGATGGTAAAGAGGTTAAAAATGACGTCAATGCAATTGTCACGGAGATAAAACGTCTCCAACGCGAAATCAAAGACATGACTATCGGATCAGAAGAATACAACCGCACTATGGCCAAGATCAAGAATCTACAGGGCATTTTGCGGCAACACCAGAAAGAGATAAGAGGTATCACTACTGAGACCAAGAAAGCAACGATCAGTATTGGCAGCATGGTAGATTGGTTTAACCGCTTTGGGGGTGTAATCCTTTCGGTGATCGGTTTTCTGACTGGTTTTACTCTCGCATTGCGCGCCATCAGAGATGAGCGCAACAAGTTAGAAGAGTCACAAGCCGGGCTAAAAGCTTTGACCGGGCTTGATGATGATAATATTGCCTGGCTGACCGAACAGGCTAAGACGCTTTCCACCACCATGACAAAAGAAGGGTTACGTGTCCGCCAGTCGGCTGCTGAGATCCTTGATGCCTTCATGTTGGTGGGTTCGGCCAAACCGGAACTACTTGGAGATAAGGAGGCATTGAAGCAAGTAACAGAAGAAGCTATGCGGTTACAGGCGGCTGCTAAGGACATCACCCTCAATGAGGCGGTTGATTCGCTTACTTTGTCGCTCAACCAATACGGCGAAGCTGCTGACCAGGCAGGGCGTTTTGCCAATGTGTTGGCTGCCGGTTCCCAAGCCGGATCCGCCAATATCGCAAGCCAGGCAAAGGCAATCCGGAATGCGGGTACGGCGGCGGCTTCAGCCAATGTTCCCATTGAACAGACAGTTGCTTTGATTGAAACGCTTGCCTATCGGGGTATAAAAGATGAAGTAGCCGGAACGGGATTGAAGAGGTTCTTCTTAAAATTACAAACAGGAGCGGATGAAACGAATCCTAAAATAGTGGGATTGGATAAGGCTTTAGAGAATCTGAAAAATAAGAATATGGATGCCGGTACTATTAAAAATATGTTTGGCGAAGAGGGTTTCAATGCCGCATCCGTAATCCTTCAGAATACGGAGATGGTGAAGGACTTCACAGCTGCCGTTACCGGTACGAATGTGGCGTATGAACAGGCAGCGATAAATAGCGATACGGCACAGGCTAAGTTGGAACAGGCGCGTAATAAGATGAAACTGGCGGCTATTGATTTGGGGGAGAAGTTGAATCCGGCTTTGGCCGTCAGCACCAATATGCTGACAAAAGTTATAAAGATTCTTCCTGGACTGATTGACTGGATCCAAAAGTGGGGAGGTACTGTCGTGACCTTGCTTGTTCCGTTGGCAACCTATTATGCGACACTTCGGTTGATTGCGCTCCATCATACCTCCTACAACAAAGTCATGCGTGCAGGCATTATCGTCAAGGCTGCCTACCGGATGGCTACCATCGCCCTGAATGACGCACTGGCGGGTGACTACAAGGCAATAACCCGATTAATTTTACAGATGCGTACTCACAATATCATAACCCGGACAGTGGCAGCCGGTACGCTTGTTCTCCGGGCAGGTGTGGAAGCTTTGACACTCCGTTTCTCTGCCGCAACTAAGGCAATACGGGCAGCATGGGCGGTATTGGGGCTGAACCCTATCGCCGCTATTGCCACAGCCATTGCCGCAGCTGTAGTTGCATCTTACAAACTGACACAACGTACCAAGGCTTATTACGACCTTAACAAAGTCAATGAGAAGATAACAGAAAAATCAAATAATGAATATGAGCACCAATCATCACTGATCGATCGGTTAACCACCAAAATACACAATAATAATCTCTCCAATTCAGAACGTAAAAAGGCTATTGAAGAATTACAGGCCATCATTCCGGATTATAATGCAGAGATTGACAAGGAGGGCAAAATCATCAATGAGAATACAGAAGCACTTGACCGGTATAATGCCGTGTTGGCAACCAATATCGAATTAAAAGAGGTTGCCGACGAACTGGATAAACACCGGATCAACCTGATGCGTCTGCGATCATCCCCGGCATTAAGTGACAAATCACCGATGGGGTCAATGGCTCGCGAGGATGTCCGCAACAAGATTTCCCAAGAAGAAGAGATTGTTGCATCTTTAACTGCACGTTATAAGAAACTGGTACAGGAAAAATGGAAAGCATTGAATCCGAAGACTCCTAAAAGCAATCCCACCGGAGGCAATGGCGGTGGAAAATGCCCAAAATGTGGTAATGATCCTTGTACTTGTGATAACTCTAAGCCTGATAAAGACAAATTTGTCCAGGCTGAAGCTGACTACTACCGGCGCATCGCTGATATAAAGAGAAAGTATCTTGCTGATGACAAAATGACTCAGGAAGAGTACAATAGACAAATGCACGATGCGGAGATACAGCTGCTCAACGACAAACTGAAGGTTAAGGGACTGGAGCCTTCAGAAATTCAACGTATCAATGACCAGATATTGGATGCGGAGATAAAAGCACGTGATGAGTTGCGTAAGCTTGATGAACAGTCTGCCAAAGATAAAGAGAAACACCGTAAGGAGCAGGCAGAAGAAACTTTTTCCCGTTTGGACAAGGAGTATCAGTTGCAGATTGAAGCTGTTACCATGCATCATTATAAAAACAAGACTTCTGAAGAAGAGCATTTCAATGAACTGCGCAGACTGCAAGATGTATATTACTATAAGGTTCTCAATGACGCGACAATCAGCGAGGAGAAGAAAAACCAAGTACGTGAACAGATGCGTAAACGTAATCTGAAGGATGCTCAAAAAGATGCCGAAGAAGAGAAACGGATTGAACGTGAAAGGTTTGATATATTGTCTGACCTGGCGAAAGGCTTCGGAGAGACCATGGCGCAATTCTTCACAGACTCCGAAGTGTCTCTCAAGGATTTTCTGAAGAACATTCTCACCATGTCACTCGACGCACTGGAGCGCATAATGATTATGGCCGTTACCGAACGTACTATCAAGAATATAGGTTCACTCGGCTTTGTAGGTGTAGCTAAAGCTGCCGGAGAGATTGCTCTGATAACCGTTGCATTTGAGACAGCCAAAGGGCTTATCTCCAATTTCTACACCGGAGGTTATACCGGTTCCGGTGCCTGGAACCAGCCTCAGGGCATCGTTCATTCCAATGAATTTGTCGCCAATCGTTTTGCTGTGGCCAACCCGAATCTACGGCCGATATTCGATGCTATTGACGTGGCACAACGTACCGGTAATGTCGGCAATTTGACAGCTGAAGATATCGCAGCCGTGGCAGGATTAGGAAAAAGCACACATGCCGTATCGGCTAAAGCCCCCGCCGCCAGTGCCATAACGGCTACCAATGACCCGGCTATGGTGGCGATGCTGGTGGAATGTGCCCGTGTTCTGAACAAGCTCAAGAGACGTCTCGATGAACCGCTTGTGGCGGAGACATACATTACAGGTAAGCGTGGCATCAACCAGGCTCAACGAGAATACAAGAAAATGGAGAATAACAAATCACGTAACAGATTATGACAGAATTGTATATTGACGGACAGCCGGCTGTTCTTCCCGAAGGGTTTGGTATGACTTTCACTTCGGAGAACCCGTACTTCACTAGAAGTTCCAGCTATTCTTTGGATGTCGAGCTTCCCATGCCGGACAACCATGCGATATTCGGACACATAAACCGGCTTGATGTGACCAGGAAGAAAACAATCCTTCCGGCAAGTCTGATTGTCGATGGCCATACGTTGTTATACGGCAGCGCTGTCATCCTTTCTATGGAAGACAGCATCGTGAAGGTGCAACTTGTTTCCGGTAATGCGGAATTTAACCTTCTTACGAATGACGATATCTATATTGATGAACTGGACTTGGGGACGGTAAACTGGCCTGAATCCAATCCGGACAAGATTTTTTGGCCGCATTCAAAAATGGACCTGTATTACGCATCAGTGGACAAGCTTGATGCGGTATGGCTACCGGTAATATATCAGGAAGTTGGAAATGAGAAACCGAGAAACGAGGTATTCTACCATTATTCTTCAGACGGTTTTGCCCTGAACACCAGTCAGGCGAATTATTGTGTACAGCCCTATTTACTGGTCGTTATCCGAAAAATCATGGACTATTTCGGCTATGTGCTCGACGAGAATTTTTTTGAGGGCAATTTCATCCGCAATATATATATATGCAGTGCTGTGAACAGCAACAGGATAGCCGATGCGCTTCCACATTGGACCATATCGGAGTTCATAGACGAACTTGAAAAATTCTTTTGTGCGATTACAGTGGTTGACAATACCAATAAAACAGTTCGTTTTGTACGCCTGAACGATTATTTTTCCGATACGGATACAATAAGTATCTTAGATTCTTCATTACTTCGGGAATTTACTGTAGATATTGAAAATGAATCGGATGATAAGGATATCAGTACGTCGAATATTAGCTTTAATCTGCCTTCCACCCAGTTCAACAAGTATTGGAGACTCGACAAAGAAATAGCGGAAAGAGCATATAAGGTGGAATATCCCACATATGAGGCAATGGTGACCGCCTACAATGCAATGAATAACAAAGATAAAAAAAGTGCCTTGTTCATTGTTGGGAAGCGTAATTATATCAATTTCAACGATAATGTCAAGGATAGATTGCTTGAAGTCAACTTTTATGCTGACTTGATACGGGATGCGGAGTCGGACAACGAAGTGGTACTGAAGATTGTCCCTGCGGATATATTCCAGGTTACGCTAGGAATGTTCAGCAGTGTGTATAATGGCATGGTTGGTATTCGGGAAGCTCCGTTGCAGATGAATGTTCCCATTGTGGGGTATAAACGTGACAGTGAAGAGATGGAACGGTTCGACATTCAGGCTGCTATTGACGGAAACGGTGAGAATTTTACATCGCAATCCAAAAACGAACGTATGGAAGTGGCTTTCAATACGGGTATATACAACCGCCAGACACCGCAATCCGGAGCTAAGGCCAATGAATTTGCGTACCCATTCACGGATTACCTGCAGAAGCCTGACAGACAGCTCACAGAGTTTGAGCCTTATTCGCTCAGTCTGCAGGATGTCTGTCCGGAGAGTCTCGGCCATCAGCTTGTATCCATCAGGGTGTATCATTCCAATATTCCTTATACTATCCGGTTCAAGGCTGATAGGCTGCCCGATGTCAATAAAGTCTTTCAGATAGGATACAAGCGTTATTTGTGCGAGAAGATTGAGGCGGAAATAGATGCGGATGGGTTGAACAGGGTACTGAAGGGGACTTTTTACAGGGTAGAATAAAAATCCCCGTTTTATTTGCATAAAAGTAGAAGTTTTGCTACCTTTGCATCGTTGAAACAACTAAGATATGGTTAAATCAAGAGAATTTCATAGTCAGATACTGAAACGTGGAAAGAAAAGAGGATGGCACTGGATAAAAGGTGAAGGAGACGGGAGCCATCGGATTTATGAAGACAAGAACGGTATCAGATACCCGGTGCCCTACCACGGCGCCAAAGAAATGGGTGAAGGACTAAGAAAGAAAATTATCAGGGATATGGAGCTTGAATAAGCTCCCCCTTTTCTCTATATGTTTGAAAGGAGGATTTTATTATGGGAAAACTTAAAGTGACAATTGAAAAAGGACTGGACTTGTTCGGTGCGTGGGCTGACAATGTTCCTGGTATCTATGGAGAGGGTGAAACTGTGCAGGAAACAAAAGAGAATCTTCTTGCCTCCATTGAACTGTATAAAAAACATAATTCTACAGTCCCTAAAGAATTACAAGGAGAAATATCTGTAGAATGGACTTTTGATGTACAGTCGTTCCTCCAATATTATAGCGGTATTTTTACCAAGGCTGCACTGGAGCGTATAACGGGGGTCAACCAGAAACTCTTGGGACATTACGCATCAGGTTTGAAAAAACCGCGTAAAGCTCAGGTTGAAAAAATAGAAAGCGCATTGCATGGCTTTCTGAATGACATAAGCCAGGTGCACTTGGCATGATGTAAATTCCGATAATGGATTGAAAGATACTTCTCGGTCAATCGCGAGACCGTAAGGTTTTTAATGACAATTAGGAGGGCTTCCACGGGTTGGAAGCCTTTTTTTTGTTTTCCATTTTTGGATATGTGAAATATAATTAACACCTTTGCAGAGCCCAATATAACATAGCTATACATTTATCAACATGAGTCCCTTTTCAAAACGTAATCCGTAAAACCGGGTTAAGGTGTGGCTATACCTTTGGGCGCGTTTTGATAAGGGATTCGCCATTTATATATATGAGAACTACAATTGAAGTATTTAGTATTCAAATTAAAAGTAAAACCGATGGTTTATTTGATTTTTCATCTGAACCAGACTTATTTGAAATTATATCTAATGAAGAAAGAGGATTAGTCCATCACATTGATATATCCGGAACAGGGGATGTTCCAACTTTACAACGAACTGTTAGAATTCCTGCCAATGAAATATCAGATGAAGGAGAAACTTTAAAATATTATCATAGAAATATAAATAGTAGATATATTTGTGGTATCATAGAAACCGGTGCATACGGTAAAGAGTATGAAATAGCCAACAAAGATACTCCCAAAAATGTTTCATATACTGTTGGCAAAGAACAAGCCATTATAAAGCCATTTTTTTATTTTTTGAAAATTCCACGTCATGGAACAAAAGCATTGCTCATTTTAGAAAGAACTGACAATGAAGGTATTTATCCCCTGATGAATCTGTTGTTAAAGAATTTTCTAGATCGCACTTTTGGAGTTGAAAAATTATTCAAAATTGAGAAAAACAATATCGTACTAGGTGATTATATCGAAGACTTACAATCCGGTAGATATAGGTCTGTTACATTAACAGCAAATCAACAAGCAACAGATTGTGCGGATCGTTATTTTGGTAACTTAGAATCTACAGATTTTACGATGGAGTTAGTTCTTAAATTCAAAAATCATTTAGGAGAGGATAAGCAAGAACACATTAGGAAATTAGTAAATTCTGGCAATACATTATTTGATAATACTGAATTAAATACTATCTTTGATAATTCTAAGAGAAAGGTTGTAACAACTGTTGGTACTGGACGACAAGCAAGGACCAGAACGTATTATTTAAGTTCAGAACAACGTGATTTAATTCGTCCCTATTATGATATAGATGTAGAAAGCAATGATAAAAATTTCTCCGACTATATTTCAATTAAAAGTATTGTAAAGAGGTTTGTTGATGAAAATTCAGAATTTTCCGTTTTTAATTAAAAATGAAATTTGCATACGTAAACATATCAGACATTTTTAGGCAACAGCAAAGAATCATACAAGCAGGTACTGATAATTATAGCCTCTTTTATGTTATACCTATAGTTTGTGGTCTAATATTTAGTATCATTTTTTATAAAGATACGAGTAATGTATTGAATGTATTAACATTATTTTTATCTATTTTCATTCCAATATTCATAAATTTGTTAGCCACACTGATTTCATTCGTAATGAATAAAATCGTAACGCGACACAATAAGGAGCGAGTTCCTCTTATCAAAGAAACATTTTATAATATTTGCTATTTGATTCCAATTTCGCTATTACTTTTAATTTTATCACTATTTATGAATTTATCATGGGGAAGGAATATTGAGATAGAAATTTGCAACAAATATTTAACCATTTCATTTTCTATTCACCGTTTAATGTTGACCTTGATAGGGACAATGTTTTATGGAGGAATTATTCATATTATGCTGAATCTATTAATGATAACTAAACGTATTTTCAAGTTGTTTGATAAAGAAATAGATTTACTGACCGATGAAAAACCGAATACGACATCTTCTACTACAGCACATACTGATGCAAATGCATTGGATGGTGAAGAATAAATAAACGACGCGTATATATTATCACAAATAATTCTCGAAGTTCCTATACATAACCACACGTTTATTAATATAAAAAATTAGAAAAGCGGAGAAATAAAAAATCTCCGCTTTTCTTTTGCTATTTCAAAAGAAACCCGCATCTTTGCAATGCGAAACATCCATGGAATGTTGTCCATGCCGTAGAGCGCGGTTAATGCTCATAAGTTAATGGGCTTTTTTTATGCCCACACTGAAGATATGTAGAAGTTTGCTTATCAACAAGCTTATACGGCTGTCTTTCCCACATTATTTCAATGCTCCGGCATGGATACTAATGGATGTTTCGCGACACGGGAAATGGCAGCCGTTTTTCTGCCTATTAGCGAAACATCCATTAGTATGAGAAAATCAAATCAAAGCGCCCGCGGACGCTACGTATCCGCAGAGAAGGTTCAAGAACTGTTTGCCCAGTTAGGTATTGAACTGTGCGCCGGACGTAAACGTATCCGTGCAGCACGTAGCGACAAATCCATTTCCATCTATGTCAATGGTGGGACAGTCAACATCACCTTTAATGAGAAAGGAGGCAAAGCATGATGTTCTTTGTTTACCATCTGCAGACCTATTCCCCCAAGAACCGGGCATGGAAAAAGGTTATTGATTATGTAGAGAAGTATAAAGATGTTCTTATCAAGGATGAACTTTCCCTGGATGCACTCAAGCATGAAATAGGCGATGTGGTCAACCGCATTAATGCTGAACACCCGAACTTGAAGCGCATGAAATGTACTGCTACCCCTTTGGGACGTGATTGTACCATACGTATCGAGGCCCATGTCATAAGTGGCGGATGCCCGGACACGGTATTCTTTCTCGATATTTGCAAGGTACGTTCCATTTATCAATTTAGTGAGAAGGCGAATATGCTGGAACAGAAAGGAGGCGAGAATGGATAATACTACCGTTAATGGAATTGTACTCAATGATTCCATATCTAATTGCTTATTGAAATTGCAAAATAATCGAGCAGCATCTCTTGCAGAATTGTTGGATGATAGTATCGGCTTTCTTCTTGAATACAGTGGTTATTTCTATGACAATTCAAAAACATTTTTGGATGTTTTAGCAACATTACATAATGCCCGTACCGAATTTTTAGGCCTTATCCCTAATCAGAAAGGAGGTGCCCAATGAAAAAGCCTATAGGATTCCGTTCTTATGAAAATGCAAAAGACGAAGAAAAGCAGAATGAACAGGAAAAGCTGCAAGCGGAACGGCAGAAAGCTATAGCCAATTTCTTAGGGCAGAACTATTCCCCTATTGGTTCCACTTCCGCCAAATGCTATAAGACAACCGCAGAATTGATATATGATTTATCCAACATCATATCAGTGCGGCCAAACGAACTGGCTAAACAACTGGCAGATGCCGGATATCATGTGGAATACCTGGCAGGGCAACCCTACTGGGTGATGTACGAGAAATAAAATTTGTGCGGCTGCACCTTTATTTGTACGGACTTGTACAAATTGGTGCAGCCGCATTGTTTTGAAAAGTAAGAGGTTATGATTCATCCGCACGATTGCACGTTTTTTAGCCTTTATTATAGGGTGAAGCTGTTGAAACATTGCATACCTTCCCGTTTGCTTTCATCCATGACATGTGCATAAATCATTGTTTCCCGGATATTACTGTGCCCAAGCAGTTTTTGCAGGCTGGACAAGTCTTTCGTTTTTCTGAGATAAATAGTCGCAAACGTATGCCTTCCTGTTTTGGCCGATATCTTTTTGTTAATTCCTAATTCCTTTGCAATGGCCTTCAGCTGACGGTTAATGACCTGATCACATTGAACGTTCCTGAATAAACGCCCTTCTTCCTTACCTTCTGCCCATTCTTCCAAAAGTTTTTTGGCGGGTACCGGCATAGGAATTTTTATCGGTTCCGGTTTACAATTCCGGTTTTTCACACGGTAGTAAGTCAGCACATCATTGTTTACCTGCTCTATGCAGAACATGCGAGCATCCGTAATATGCATGCTTGTAAAACACATAAAAAGAAAAAATGCCAAAGTCAACTGAAGCTTTTCCGGCAAGGTTCGTTGATAGTATAACTGCACAAACTGCATCAGTTCTTCTTCTGTCAGATAATCAACATCACTCTTTATCCTTTTGATACGGAAGTCCTGAAAAGGATTTTCATCCAAGAAACCTTTTCTGTAAGCTGCAGTAACATATATCTTGATGGTGGACATATTCCGTTGTGCGGTTATCTCCGTATTACCAAGCTCTTTCTTCATGTAAACCAAATAATCTGTCAGATAATCCGGAGTAAGTTCCCGAAACTGTAGCAGTTCATTATATGCCTTGAACTTCTTCATGCAACTTAGATGGTGTTTGAATGTCCCCATCTCTATACGCCGACTATAAGTTTTCATATATTCCTTCACGAAATCATGAAAAGTCTTATAATCGCTGGGATTATTGTACTCCCGCATGAAGATGTCCTTAGTTAAGGCCTGGTTCCTTAGACGGAACTTGACAAGTATGTCATTGACACGTGCCTTCATATTGTTCACAATGAGATTAATATCTTTAGCCTCTTTGCTGTTCCCTTTGAGGAATCCGCTTTTCTCGTCAAACTTAGTGGCGGACACAGATACTTTGCAAGGAAGCATCAGTTTTTCTTTGCCAATATAAAAGGTTATATATAGCGGAGCATTGCCTTCTTTGGTCAATCTCTGCTTGTTCTGGATGACTCTTACCGTACTCATTTTTGTTTTCTAAATTATTTCTACCAGCCTAAAAAATGTATCTCCGGAAAGTTATGTTTCTACCATGTTACCTACTTTCTGCACGAATTTTGCCGGGAATGCCAAGGTAGTAAGTTATTGATAACCTGTAAAATGACGAAAGGCAAGCAGTCTTTTTATCGACTACTTGCCTTATCGTTGTGATTCCGTTGCGATTCGAACGCAAGACCCACGCCTTAGAAGGGCGTTGCTCTATCCAGCTGAGCTACGGAACCATCCTTAATTGCGGTGCAAAGGTACGCTTTTCTGTGAAATTTGCAAAGATTTTACGCAGAAAATATTTTGTAAATAGATGCTTTTATATCCGATTAGATGTTATAATCCTAATGGTAAACCAGTTACATACCATAAAATAAATAACAAAGTCCAGGCTAATAATATATAGAGAGAATATCTCCAGGTATATTTCAGTAATGAACCATAGGTCGCTTGCTTATCATATTGCTGCATGTAAGTAAGGATAAGAGGCATGTAGAACATGAAAGGAGTGATAGCATTGGTGGCACTGTCTCCAATACGAAAAGCGCATTGTACCATATCCGGAGAAATCCCCATATTGGCAAAGAACGGAACAAAGATGAAAGACATGAAAGTCCACTTGGCAGTGGCAGAGACCATAATAAGGTTCACAAGTGCTGTAAAGAGAATAAATAGAATGAGTATCCATAAACTCCCAAGATGAATGGACGAAAGCATATCCGCTCCCATAATGGCTATACATTTATCCAAATGAGAATACTCGAAACACGCAAACATCTGAGCTGCAAAGAAAGCGATGACAAAGTAAACACCTAACAATTTCATAGGTTGAGTAAGTCCTTCAATCACATCCCCATCTGTACGGTAACGACCGGAAGCAAAGCCATAAACCATCCCCATAAGCCCGATACCAAAAGAAAGCAAAAACAGAATGCCTTCTATAAAAGGAGATCGGATCAGACCACCATTCACACTACGTAAAATACCCCATGAAGAGAAAGTAGCCCAAAGAATCACGGTTGTATAAATCACCCCGATAAATATTGCACCTATTATAGCACGGCGTTCTTTGCGGGATAATTGCTTATAGCCATTGAAACGAATATGACCGGCATATTCCCCCAAAGCCGGAAGAAGATTACGGCGAGTTACCTGATAAATGATAAAAGCCAGCAAGAAAGTAGATGCAAACAAGAAATAGTAATTGCATAAAGGCCCTGTATTTCCAGGTGATACATTTGCCATGTCCGCAGCTTCCTGGGTAGTGGCAGCAAGCATAGGATCCAAAGTACTCAGCATCAGGTTAGCGCTATACCCACACGAAACAGAAACGTATGCCGTAATAATACCTGCAACCGGATGCAGCCCGACCGAATGGAATAAAGTTGCTGCAATCGGTAAAAGAATTATATATCCGGCATCACCTACTATATTGGAAAGCAATCCCAAGAAAATAACCAGTATCACCATGCGCCATAGATTATGCTTACGACGTGCCCCACCGCGGATACAAGCATCTATAAAACCTGAATGTTGTGCCACCCCGATACCAAACATAGCCACAATTACCAAGCCCAGCGGAGCAAACCCCGTAAAATTAGTAACCACATGCCGCAACAGCCAACGAACACCTTCCGGACTAAGCAGACTTTGCACCCGGATCTCCTCCCCTGTTTGCGGTTGAAACACGCTCAGACCGTAAATGTCAAATATCCATGATAGGACAATGACAGCCAGCGTCAACAAGAGAAACATTGTTGCCGGATGCGGTAGACGCCATTTATTATTCATCATCTGCTTCCAGATTATCTATATCAAGAATACGGAGTTCCAAAGCACGCACAACCAGACGGGTTGCATTCACTCCTACCCGCTCTCCTTGTGGAAACAGACGGTTTACTAAATCATTCTGACGCTTTTCCAAAGATTTAACCCCAAAAGGCATACCTTTCAGGTTAGCAATCATATCTTTGGTATACCCCAGTGCCAAATGGCGTAGGAAACGTTCGTCATACTCATCGATATCATAACTGATAACTGCTTCCTGGCGTTTGGCATCATTCGCAACAGATTGCTTGAAACGGTCTACAATCTTTTCCAAAATAGGATAATTGAAAACCAGCTTCTTTCCATCCATCACTGCCTGTACGTCCGTTTTCGTAAGCAGCTCACCTGTTTTCAAAATTATACCGTCAGCACCCGCATTCAGGACATCCACCCAAAGCTTTTCATTCAGAATTTCTCCGGTAAATATGAGTACGTGTACTCCCGGATAACGCTTAAAGATATTACGGCAGATATCCACACCAATAGTAGTAGAACCACCCAATCCTAAATCCAGCAATACCAAGTCAGGAACTCCGGCTTCTATCAATGTCCAGAATTCGCTTTCGGTCATGGCCGTACCGATAACTTCTGCGTTAGGTATTTCATGGCGGAAGATTTCTTCCGTTCCTTTCAGTTCAAGCTTAACATCTTCTACAATAATTACTTTGAATTTCTTGTCTTCCATATTCTTTAATTTTATTTTCTTCTCGGTATCGTGAAATAAACTGTAAATCCACCATTCTCAGCCGGTTCAGCATTGATGCGACAGCCACGTTTTCCGGCAAACTCGTCATGGTCGCGAATAATCTGCTTGCAGACGAGATACTCCGTACCTCGCAACTCTCCTTTTTCTCCTGTTGCCGTCATACGTTCCAGATTTGGATAGAAAAGTTGATTTAATTCCTCACGGGTTTTCGTCCTTCGCATGTCAGTGAAAAGGAAACGAATATATTCTCCGTCTACTGCTGCTGCCAAATGTATTTCTCCATCCAGAGGAACAGACAAGGCTTCGTCTATCAGATTCTCCAATAAAAAGCGGAGTTGGATAAAATCTCCGACCACTCTCTCATCAATAGCTCTTGTAGAGAAAGATACAGCAAACCCTTTTCCCTTATTCGCTTTACGGAAATATTTTTCTGCCAGAGCAAACAACTCCGGTACGAAAATTATCCCGCGACGGAACGTAACTTCTTCCAACTGTCGTGATGCGCACGAACTCAATATGGTAAATATGCCTTTATAATATTCTATCAATTCACTGATAGCTGAAACTGTCTCTTTTTCTTCCGTTTCTGAAAGAATACCTGAACGGAGTTTACCAATGAGCTGCTTGATCTTGTTCGGATAATAAATCGTCTCATGCTTGATGGTGGAAAGACAATTATCAAGCACCATATTCTGCACATGCAACATACCGTCCTCCCATGATGCCCGGTGTGCTTCTTCATGCGCTGCTTCGATGTCGCGGTATTTTGTTGCCAGTTTCACAACAGCATTGAAGACCACAATCGCTATATACCGCGCAATCAATTCCAACAATAAATGAGCCGTCTCCTGATCGACACTCTCCTGCCGTTCAAGATATAACACACCCACACAGCGCGAATCACCCGCAGCATCCACCACCAAAGGTAAAGCTTCAAATCCCGGTGCGGACAGTTGAGTGTGCTGTTCAAAACAACGCTGAACTACTTCCTTCCAAAGTTCATCTTCTGTCGCAGATGATCCATTATCTCCCGCAGAGGACAACTCATTTTCTATAGAATTTGATGCATATTCCAGTTGATGCGTCGTTTCATTATAAACGGCGATTCCCAACCGATCAATACTTAGCAACTCATTTACGGCATCGAAACCTTCGTCAACGATACGCTGAGGAATGGCTTTCAGGGTATCTTCTTCCCGTTGCAATGCCTCTTCTGTTTCGGGAACTTGTATCAAGGAGGCAGCAAATATCTGTTTATTGATTTCCAAAACCTGTTCCAGGTTCCAACGGTTTACAAGACGTTTACGAATATACAGGATGTAATATCCTAAGAGCAACATAGCTATAAGTCCGATAAACAGGATTACACCCACCATCTTATTATTGGTGGAACGTTCCAGTTGACGACAATATTCCTCCAAAGACTGATCTTCACCCAGCAATTTGTACAAAGTTGTATAGGCGGCATTATTATAACTGTATGCATCCCATTGTTTCAACGCAAGAAAAGCGACAGCCGCCTCATTCCGGATATCCAGAATGACATGAAAGTCCGAATTGAAAAGATCATTCCACCAGGATAATTCACCTGGCTCCCCTTCCCCTCTCAACGACATATAGCGCTGCGGCTCCTGGGCATACCTTTTATAATGCGCATTCAGGCAAGACATGGCAGAATCTACATATTCCAAAGCCTGTTCAAAATTTCCTTCCACATTACTATAATAGGCATCATTGGCATAGTCGGACGCCTCATTCAGCAGAGCCTCAAACTCATTTTCCGCAGCTAATGACAAAGAATCCTGAGCCGTTTGCGCGTAGATTTCATCCGGTTGCATCACCGCTTCCTCCACTGCTTTATTGCACGAACTCATGCCTATAGAAAAGAATATGCACAGAAATATCATCAAAGTTTTACGCACTCCTGTAGGTAAACGGAAATAGAAACGGCTGCCCTTCCCTAAAGTACTTTCTACATTGAACAAACAGACTCTGAATACTTCATTCGTCTTCCGGTATTTCTCAATGATACCTTTACAATTCATCAGACCAAAGCCGCTTCCTTTGTTTTTCAGCAGTTCTTCCCGGTCGGCAGCATCCTGTATGCCTATTTCCTGCGAATTATACAATTTCTCACCGACAATACGCGACACATCTTCTTCTGAAAGGCCATAACCAGTATCTTCTACTGAAATTTCCACATATTCTTCTGTCGGATTTGCATAGACTTTTACCTTGCCTCCCTTTGGAGTATATTTACGGGCATTTTCTGCAAGCGTGTTTATCATAAACAGTGTCAACGCCTTGTCAGCTTTTACACAGGTATCCGTTGGCGTCACTTCCAGTTGTTGCTGTTTCATTTCGAAAGCACGGCCTCCTTTCCGTATCAGATCGAAAAGCTCGTTCAACCCGAATGTTTCTATATTCAAGCTCAGACTACCCTGTTTCATTTTAATCCATAAAGCAAGGATATCATTGTATTCATTGATGGTTGTCACCAATTCGTCCATATATTGATACTTCTCAGCTTTGATGTGTTCGTCATGGATAAAACCCTTTTCCGTCAGTTTATGTACTTCATTAATAATACGGTCTATGTACGGATGAATACCGTTCACAATGGCCATACACGCTTTCTTTATAAGATTCTGACGTTTATTTCCGGCTATATGCTGTTCGTACACATACCGTTCTTTCTCCAACCGGCGACGTTCGTCACCCAGCGAGATGGAAGTCATACCGTTGTCAAGTGCCCATGTAATATAAGGAGCAATCACATGTAGTATTGCCTTCTCATCCTTTGTAAGACGTTTGGGTAATACCAACTGTCCATCTTCTATCCGGATGTCTTTTACACTGAAAAGTTCCTCTATATCTGTCTGCACAGCAGAAAGAATGGCATCTACAATTTCTTCTTCCGTCTGTGCGTCCGTGGGAATAGAAGCAGTTATTTTCTGACAAATGTCCAACATCTGCCTCAAACGGTGCAAATGGACATGATTACGTTCTTTAGACCGCTTATTGAATACCCAAAAGAATAAAACCACCAGTATAAAACCGACAATCACGAAGAAGAGCAAAATATTGAGTTGCCGGGCTTCACTTTCCAAAGCCTGATAACGGCTTTCCAACTCCTTATCCTGACGGGTATCTTCCAGAATATCCAGATAAATATTGCGATTATAATCGGAGTGTTGCTTCATTTCCAGTCCGGCATACGTAACACTCAGTTGTTCGCGAATACGTGAAATCCATTCTGGCACAGTACGCAACTTACGCTCTATCCATGCTTTCTCTGAAGAAATGGTATCCCGCATATCATAGGTTTTCAACCAGTCCAAGCTATCGTGGCAATCATAAAAACGGCGATGATGGCTGTTCACACACTCCAAGGCAAGCGTCAGAGTGTCCAATGCTTCGGCGTAGTTATCATGCGCATTCAGATATTTGCCAATAGAAACATAGGCACCGGCAATCTGATACACATCATTATATTGCTTGAATTTCTTCAAAGCCAATTGTCCTAAACGCATGGGCAACAAGGAATCCACAGGAACATCAAACTGTTTCAACGCATGAGAACGCCTGACCTGGAAAAAGTCATAATTATCGGGAGATGCCATCAGGTTAGCAAGCCCTTGCACTCCATTACCTTCAAAATACAAGTATCCTCCGCGGGATGCCATTTTCCAAGTTGTATACAGTTCGTCGAATTCACGCAAACGACGTTCATCCGCCGTTTCGCCATCACAAAGTGCTGCCGATCCTTTTATATAATGATAATACAATAACTGGTTCGTATCTGCCGCAAGTTCTTCCTGCGGATAGATTTCATTGATGGAAGCTACCGCTTCCGGACGTTGTTGCAGATAGTAATAATAAACTGCGGAAACAATATAAAATTCGGAGCGTGCATAGTTCAGTCTCAACCGTTCGTGTTTATCTACGAAAAGCTTGTTATCTTCATCTATTCGTTTCATGCGGCGGAGGGCACTGTTCCGATAGTCATAAAATTCTTTGTTCATGGCTGTCCGCTGATAGATTTTCATCAATCCGATATCGGCAACCAGCAGCTCCAGTTCATTTTTCGTGAGGCTGTACACATCCTTATGAAACTTCTCCGCTTTCTCAAAATCCATGCGCATAAAAGCACAAAAACCCAGATTATTGGATGCTTCCGCTTTTCCCTGACTATACATATTTACTTTTTCATAAGCTTGTGTGGCAGCATGACAAGAAGAGTCCAGGTCTTTATAACGATAAGAATAAGCCACTTGGTTGAGCGAATCGATAAGATGTACTTCCTTGGTGGGGGCAGTACCCACACAAGAAATCATTACCATGTAAAAACACAGTAAGCCCACCAATCGTATATGAGGAAACCGTTTCACTTAGCAAAGCTACAAATAAATCCGGGAAAGAAAAAAGATTTTTCTACAATAAGTCTTGTAGAATGTAGCGGGAAATTCATAACTTTGCAGCCGTATTAAACAAATAGGTAACATCTATTACAAAATGAGCGAAAAAGCACCCGTAATGGTATTCTCCGGAACTAACTCGAGATACCTTGCAGAGAAAATCTGCGCAAGCCTTGATTGCCCTCTGGGAAAGATGAACATCACCCACTTTGCTGATGGTGAGTTTGCTGTTTCCTATGAAGAGTCAATTCGTGGCGCACATGTATTCCTGGTTCAATCCACCTTCCCTAATTCCGACAATTTAATGGAACTTCTGCTGATGATCGACGCTGCTAAAAGAGCATCTGCGAAAAGTGTTGTTGCAGTCATTCCATATTTCGGTTGGGCACGACAGGACAGAAAAGACAAACCTCGCGTTTCTATCGGCGCAAAGTTAGTAGCTGATTTACTTTCAGTAGCAGGTATCGATCGTTTGATTACGATGGATCTCCATGCTGATCAAATCCAAGGTTTCTTCAACATTCCGGTAGATCACTTGTATGCTTCGGCAGTGTTCCTACCCTATATTGAGTCCTTGAAACTGAAAGATCTTGTAATTGCTACGCCGGATGTGGGTGGTTCCAAACGTGCCAGCACATTCTCAAAGTATTTGGGAGTTCCTCTGGTATTGTGTAACAAATCACGTGAGAAAGCAAACGAAGTTGCATCTATGCAGATTATCGGTGATGTAACCGATAAGAACGTAGTATTGGTAGATGACATCGTAGATACAGCCGGTACTATCACCAAAGCAGCTAACATTATGTTGGAAGCCGGTGCTAAATCAGTACGCGCTATTGCAAGCCACTGTGTAATGTCCGATCCGGCATCTTTCCGTGTACAGGAATCCAGTCTGACTGAAATCGTATTTACCGATAGTATCCCCTACTCTAAGAAATGCGCAAAAGTAAAACAACTCAGTATTGCTGATATGTTTGCAGAAACCATTAAGAGAGTGGTGAATAATGAGTCTATCAGTTCACAGTATATTATCTAATAGAGAATTGGATATAAAAAACAAAGGCTGCGCAATATATTGAATTGCGCAGCCTTCATTTTTTAGGCACTATAAAATATTTTGTGTAAATGTAAAATACGGGATTCAATATGGGTTC
>ERZ791915.1267-NODE-1267-length-20090-cov-3.148939_pt1 | contig 20090 bp, 20 predicted proteins | sample MGYA00510139_ERZ791915 | MGnify/ENA primary metagenome ERZ791915 (study PRJEB30046, sample SAMN00792117) | human gut metagenome | study: EMG produced TPA metagenomics assembly of the A metagenome-wide association study of gut microbiota in type 2... | reverse complement strand
GGTAATCGCTTAACAGCGCCACGGTCACTTCATCGCCTGCTTCAGATGCCAGAGACAGGATCGTCCGCTCTTCGCCGATCAGGTACTTGTAGCTGTCCAGAATATTCTTCAGTGCCTCGCTGCCGCAATTGACCTCACCGACCTCTTTGATCTTGGAGATTTTCAAATAATCGCTGAACTTGTTGGCAGGCACGCCGCCGAGGGTAAGAATGCGTTCCGCTATTTCGTCGATCTTTTCCGCCGCATCGTTGTATAGGTCTTCGAATTTGCTGTGCAGTACGAAGAAGTCCGGTCCTTGAATGTTCCAGTGAAAACCGCGCAGGTTCGTATAGTATACCTGGAAGTCAGCCAGAAGTTGTTGCAGCGATTTTACTACGTTATCCGTTGCGGATGCATTCAGTTGGAGATAATCTAAGGTTTTCATAATCTCTGTGTTTTATTGGTTAAACTTTGTTTGATCTTTTCTTTGATACAAATGTACATTAAAAATAAATATAAGTCAAATTGATAATATTTATATCGAAATAGATTAAACTTATTGCATATTGCGCTTGATATATGTAGAAAGAATACACAAAGTATATGCAAAAATAAGCCTCCGCTTCCGCGGAGGCTTATTCTGTTTAACAGGCCGAAAGAGGTCTAACGGGCTCCTTCTGTGTCGACAGCCTCATTGAAGCCGATCGTTCCGTCATATCTCATTGCCTGCAGGTTGTTACAGGAGGTACTGATGTATGAGACTCCGTTATAAAATATGGTTATTTTGAAGCGGTATACCCTGCCTGTGGTCGCAGTGGCCGTAAAACTTACGTACACCTTGTTCTTTTTGCCCGCTTCCACTTTGTAGTCGGAGATGGTCCCGGTAAAACGCATCCCATCGTTGTTCCCGAAGGTGTTGTATCCGCCGCCTATATAAGGCAAGGTAGAATATATCTGGTTTCCTTCAATCTTGACCATACTGGGGACGGCTACTCCTGAGCCTGCCATGGGATAGGCTTGCGATACATTTACCGTGTAATTTTGGCTTTCCGCCAAAGCTTTCATCGCTACGGCCGCTTTTACCTGGCTTAATGCCGGTGGCTTTGCCGCAAATGCATGTACATTTCCACCCAGCAACAGACAAATTGCCGCTAAAATCAATTTGCTTTTCATAACATACAAGTTTTAGGTTCGTGTTTATTTTGGTTTGTTGGGAGAGCCTTTTGTTATAAAAATAGCAAACATTTGTCAAAACGACCAAAAATACGGTGTAAAGGCGCTGGGGAAACGGAATTTTTCATGCGAAACGTGCAGTCGAACCCTATTAATGGGCCTCGTTGTCTACCCCGTCGCTTATACCGATCACACCGTCATAACGCATGGGATCCAAGCTCGGGCAACTTGCACTGATCAACGTTTTACGGTTGTAGAAAATTTCCATCCGAATTTGATACACGCGTTTCGTGTCGGTGGTTACTTTGAACGCTACCCGTACTTTATTTTTTTTGTCGACCGTTACGGTATAGTCCGAGATGGTGCCATTAAAGCGCATCCCGTCGTTATTGCCGAAATTGTTGTATCCGCCGCCCCAATACGGCATGGACGAATAGGCCGTTTCTCCATTGACTTTCAGTAACGAGTTGGTGGCTATTCCGCCGCCTTTCACTCCCGATGCTTGTTGTACCCGGACGGAATAATTGCGGTTTTCGACCAAGGTTTTCATTGCAGCGGCAAGTTGTTGTTGTTGTTCGACAGAGGGTTTTGCGGCAAACAGACCCGCACTCCCGGCCATAAGCAAAGCAACAGCCGCCAGAATCAATTTTCTTTTCATGACTCAATAAATTAAGGTTAGTACTTGAAAATGCTTTTGGACTCTGGGAGGGCTACAATAAAGCTAAGGATTTTTTAACGAATTACAACCAAATTGCAGAATAAAATTAATAAAAAGCCTTCCCAACTGAGAAGGCTACCTGGAATGACACGGACAAAGACAGCTCTTTCCTATTCGGTTTTATCGCTCGGGCCGATTTTGCCGTCATAACGCATGGGGTCCATACTGGAGCAAAGGGCACTGATGAAAGTAGAACCGTTATAGAAAATCTCCATCTTGAATTGGTAGATCCGGCCGGTGTTCGCAGTTGCTTTAAATGCAACTTGTACTTTATTCTTTTTATCGACCGTTACGGTGTAATCCGAAACGGTGCCGGTGAAACGCATCCCGTCGCTGTTGCCGAAAGTGTTGTAACCTCCGCCCCAATAGGGTAGTGTTGAATAGGCCTCATTTCCGTTGATCCTGAGGATAGCCAAAGGAGTAGCCACGCTGGCCCCTTTCAGCGGGAAAGCCTGGGCTATCCGCACGGTGTAATCCCGGCTCTCGGCCAATGCTTTCATGGTTGCCGCAGCTTGCTGTCGCTCGGCTGCGGAAGGTTTAGCGGCCGATAGGCTCAGGGTTCCGCACATCCATATACATACGATCGCTACGACTGATTTTATTTTCATGGCTTCGGGGTTTAGTGCGATGTTTGATTCTTGAAGTTGAGACATTGAATAAAGATGGAACGCAAAGAATATAGGCATGCACAACTAATCGGCAAAGGTATGGACGCCTCTAAATCGTCGGCTTTATCGTAGCAGTCTCTTTACGGTCTCTGCGATCTGTCGTCCGTCGGCTTGTCCGGCCAGTTTTTTCGTGGCCAAACCCATTACTTTGCCCAGGTCGGCCGCAGACTTCGCCCCTGCCTGGGTGATGATTTCCTGCAGAACAGCCTCCAACTCCGCGCCTTCGATCTGCTTGGGAAGGAAAACTTCCAGGCAAGTGGCTTCGGCCAGTTCGTTCTCGGCTAATTCAGGCCGGTTGTTTTCGGCATAGACAGTTGCGGACTCTTTGCGTTGTTTAACCAATTTCTGAATGATTTTCAATACAGCGGCATCGCTGATTTCATCCGAACCGTCAGCGGTTTTAGCCAAAAGGATCTCGGCTTTGATAGCCCGCAATGCTGCGAGCCGCACTTTTTCTTTGGACAACATGGCCTGTTTGATGCCATCGTTAATTTGGGTTTCCAGATTCATCGTATGAAAATTTGAATAAGCTATATCCGTTAGACAGCCTTAAAGGTAGTGAATTTTCTGCCACCCTGTGCGGTTTTCGAAAATGTCCGGTCCACGGGCCGGCAAAAGGAAGGTCAATACTCTTCGCCATTCGGATCGGGACGGTTGGGAAGCCCGTCGCGGAATTTAAACGATGCATGCGTCCCGTCGCAGAAAGGCTTATTCGAGGAGTGTCCGCAACGGCACAAGGTAACGCGGTTGCGGATTTCATACGTGAAACCGTCCGGATGCTGTACCGGGATACCTCCTCTTACCCACAATGCACTGCTTATGCGCAGCAGAGGATCTTCGAGCAAACCGAGGCCCGGATCGAAATGCGGCTCGACAGGGGCTTTGTCGTCTTTCCATGCGGAAAGGCGTCCTGCCGGACAGTGGTTGGCTTCCCGGATAGTCAGTTCGGCAGCCTCCTGTCCCTCCTCTTCGGCCAGATTCCAGACGCGGCCCTTTGCGTCGCAGAAGCGGGCGAACGCACAATATTTCTCATTATCGGTCAGCGTGATTTCGGGTCCGTCGATCTGTTCCGCATCCTCGAGAAGCGGACGGGTAGAGGCCGTGAGGGCCGGGTCCCAGTCGGCGTGTTCGTGCGAACCGTCGCAATAAGGCTTGTTTTTGGAATATCCGCAGCGACACAGTGCTGTGGGTTCGTCTTTGGTGGAGTAGTGCGCTCCCTCCTTGAAATACCAGATTTCGCCTTCGCCGTTGGGCATGATAAATTGTTGTACCATCGGCGGCTGGCCATAAACCAGATAAGGACCGCCGTCTGCGATGACGATGCGGTATTTTTCGGGAGCGACCGTAGTTCCCGGTTCGACTTGAGGTTTCATAAGCTTGTTGGTTTTAAGGACTATCGCTATGAAACCGAGGGTCAAAAACTATGCCCGCTGTTGCTGCGAAGGATAAAAAAAACGTTTTTCCCTTAAAATCAATATCAAAGCCACTAAGGCGGCCAGCAGATCGGAAAACGGAATGGACAACCACACCCCTGTCAGCCCGAACCACTTGGAGAAGAGATACAACGAAGGAATTAGAAAAATTACCTGGCGCGACAAACTCATAAAAATGGCCTTGGGAGCTTTGCTGATCGACTGGAAAAAATTGGAGATGATGATCTGGAAACCGACCACCGGCAGCATGATGAATGCCAGCCGAATGCCTTTCACAGCCATTGATTTGAGGCCCGGATCGGACGTAAATGCGCTCACCAGCAGCCCGGGGAACAATTCGCAGACCACAAACCCGATTACCATAATCAGAGTGCCGACCCGCAGTGTCAGCAGAAGCGTGTCTTTCATGCGTTTGTACTTCTGAGCGCCGTAATTGTAGCCGACGATCGGCTGCATGCCCTGGCATAGCCCCATAACGCTCATCACGATCAGGATTGCATAGCTGTTCAGGATACCGTAGGCTCCGATCGCCAGGTCACCGCCCTGGCGCACCAACTGATGGTTCATGATGATGTTGACACCGCACGCCGCGACGTTCATCAGAAATGGAGCCATCCCGATCGAGGTGATATTGCGGATGATGTATCCCCGCAGGTGCATACAGCCTTTTTCGAAATGCACGACATGCTTCGGATTGAAGAAATGGCTCATCACGAATACGGCGCTTACGAACATCGAGATCACGGTCGCGATAGCCGCTCCCTGGATGCCCAAACCGAATCCGAAAATGAAAATCGGATCGAGGATCACGTTCAGTACGACACCGATTAGGATCGTATACATCGATTTTTGCGGGTATCCCGAAGCGCGCATCATGCCGCTGAAACTGTAGCTTACGTTGGTCAGTACACTGCCCGGAATGACGATTTTCAGGTAGTCGATCGCATAGGGGATGGTCTGTTCGCTGCCTCCGAAAGCGACCAGGATTTCGGACAGGTAGATCATCGCGATGGTGATGAATACGGCCGAGAGGACAAATGTCAGAATGAAAGCGTTGCCCAGAATGTTACGGGCCCATTTGATATCTTTCATCCCCAGTACGATCGACAGCCGGGCGGATGCTCCTACGCCGACGAGCGTGCCGATCGCGGCGATCAGCGTCATCAGCGGGAAGGTCAGCGCCAGCCCGGAGATGGCTAAGGGGCCCACTCCCTGCCCGATAAACACGCGGTCTACGATGTTGTACAGTGACGCGACTACCATCCCGACGATCGCGGGTACGGAATAGTGCAGCAGCAGGCTGCCGATCTTGTCTCGTTCCAGTTTGGCGGTGGCTGTCTCCTGTTTTTGAATCATAGATAAAATAAGAGGTTAAATCTGAAAAGGGAAGGGGAAAGGGTTGCAAAGATACGGCAAAATCCGCTCATCTTTTTACTAAACGCAAATAAAAAATTAAAAAAATGAACCGTTTTATTTGAAATTTGCTACCTTTAAGAAGCCACACCAAGTTCTACTCATACTAACTTAAAACCTTCAAGTCATGAAAAAGCAAGCTCTCCTCTGTTTCGTGCTTCTGTCGGTTGGATTTTTGGTCGCTGCTGCACAAACGCAGCCGGTCAAAATAACCGTGACCAACACCAAAGGAAAACCCCTGAACAAAGCGCTGATTTCCCTGAAAAGCGCGCCGCATTACCGGACTCCCGGTAAAGACGGCTCCCTGACCGTGCAAGCCCTGCCTAACGATACGATTTTTGTTACGCTTGACCGTTATATCGGCAGTATTCCGGTAGATGCCTCTTCCGATGTGGCGGTGGCCGTAGCCAAAGGCCAAATGTTTAAAGCCGAAAACGGGAAGCCCACTTCGACGGCCTACACCGTACTGACATTACCGCCTTTCAACCAGTACGACCTCACCACGATGCCGAACCTGCATGCCTATCCCGATTTGAAGTCGTTTGTCACGGTTCGCTACCCGGCCGTCAGGATCAAGGACGGAGAGGCCTATTTGCTCTCCTCGTCAGCGGGAAGGCCTTCGAGCGGAACTCTCGCAACCGGAGAACAACAATCTTCTCCGCCCATGCTGATCGTTGTCGACGGGAGCCCCCGGCAGAATTTTGGAACGGTGAACGATGTAGTCCGTCCTTCGGAACTGAAAAGCCTGGTTATCAAAAAAGCCGATGCGATGTATGGCATGCGGGGTGCCGGCGGCATTATGGAAATCACGCTAAAAAAAGGCGGCGAATAGCTCGGATTTGACTCAATTCGAATGTGCCGGGAATAAATCGGGAGTAACAAATAGTTGGAATAACTAAGGGGGAAGTCTGCTTCCCCCTTAGTTATTCTTTAACATCACATCGGTTCTTTATCTCCTTATTCCCACTCGATCGTTGCGGGCGGTTTGGAGCTGATGTCGTACACGACGCGGTTGATTCCCTTGACGCGGTTAATGATCTCATTGGAAACTTTCGCGAGGAATTCATAGGGAAGGTGTACCCAGTCGGCGGTCATACCGTCGGTAGAGGTAACCGCACGCAGGGCTACACAGTTCTCATAAGTGCGCTCGTCACCCATCACACCGACAGATTGTACGGGCAGCAGCATGACGCCGGCCTGCCAAACTTTGTCGTACAAACCGGCTTCTTTAAGGTTGTCGATGAAAATTTTGTCGGCTTCCTGCAGTACGCGCACCTTCTCTGCGGTCACTTCGCCCAGGATACGGATACCCAGACCCGGACCCGGGAACGGGTGGCGGCCCAGAATCTCCATCGGAATGTTCAACTGGCGCCCTACGCGGCGTACTTCGTCCTTGAACAGCAGGCGCAGCGGTTCGACGATCTTCAGGTGCATCTTCTCCGGCAGGCCGCCTACGTTGTGGTGCGACTTGATCGTGGCCGACGGACCGTTGACCGACACCGATTCGATTACGTCGGGATAGATCGTGCCCTGCGCCAGCCACTTCACGTCGGTCAGCTTTTGCGCCTCTGCGTCGAATACTTCGATAAAGTCGCGGCCGATGATCTTGCGTTTATTCTCCGGTTCGGTTACGCCTTTCAGGTCGGAGAGGAATTTATCGCCGGCCCGGACACCGATGACGTTGAGTCCCATCGATTCATACGAGCGAAGGACGTCTTCGAATTCGTTTTTGCGCAACAGGCCCATATCCACAAAGATGCAGACCAGGTTCTTCCCGATCGCCTTGTGCAGCAGCATGGCGGCTACGGACGAATCGACACCGCCGGAGAGGCCCAATACCACTTTGTCGTTGCCAAGTTTGTCCTGCAATTCCCTGACGGTCGATTCGATAAACGAATCCGGCGTCCAGTCCTGTTTGCATCCGCAAATATCCACGACAAAGTGTTTCAGCAACTGGGAACCTTCGGTCGAGTGATATACCTCGGGGTGGAACTGGATACCCCACGTCTTTTCCCCGTCGATTTGGAAAGCCGCTACCGGGACATCTTCGGTGCTGGCGATAATTCTATAATTGTCCGGAATGCGCGCGATCGTATCGCCGTGCGACATCCACACCTGGGTAGTCTGTGAAAGGCCGCAGATCAGCGGATTTGCCGCTTCCACCTTGGAAAGCATGGCCCGGCCGTATTCCCGGGTAGCGGACGGTTTCACCTCTCCTCCGTAATTTTGCGCGAGGTACTGTGCACCATAGCAGACGCCCAATAGGGGAAAAGCGCCTTTGATCGGGGAAAGGTCTACCTGGGGGGCATTCGCATCGCGCACCGACGAAGGACTGCCCGAGAGGATCACGCCCTTGACCGAGCTGTCCGGGGCCGGGTAGTGGTTGTAGGGGTGGATCTCGCAATATACGTTCAGCTCGCGTACACGCCGCGCAATGAGCTGCGTGTACTGGGAGCCGAAGTCGAGAATCAATATTTTCTCCTGCATATTTGTGGGGTTATGTTATTGGCAGTTTGGCAAAAACGGCTGTTCCGTATATTACGGATTGCCGCCCGGGTTAATTACGAACGCACCTGTGCTCCGGCACGACGTTCGAACTCGCGGACCAAATTGGCCATCGTTTTGTCGATGACCTGATCCACCAGTGTTTTGGTCGTATCTTCGAGCACGAAATTCAACGCGTAGGATTTCTTTCCTGCAGGCAGTTTATCCCCTTCGTAAACGTCGAACAGCGTAACATTCTTGAGCAGTTTCTTTTCAGTGGCGAAAGCGATTTCACGCAACTGGGAGAAGGTCGTCTGCGAATCGACCAGCAGGGCCAGGTCGCGGCGCACTTCGGGGAATTTCGAAAGTTCCTGTACCGTCACTTTGTGATTCCTGGTCAGTTTGAGGAATGCATCGAAATTCATCTCCAAGTAATAGACTTCGGCCTTGATGTCGAACATCGAGCGGATTTTCTTCGACACGATTCCCATTTCGACCATCCGTTTGCCGTTGATTTTATAGGTAACCGCCTCGCGGTACAGATCGCTTGAGAGTGTTTCCATCATAGCTCCGTTCAGGTCGATACCGATTCTGGCGAAAATCTTTTCGGCCACGGTTTTCAGCGTGTAGAAGCTGGTCGGCTGGCTCGATACGTTCCACGAAGGAACGTGATCGACGCCGGTTATGAGGATCGACAGTCGGTTCTGTTCGCTGTACGGAGCCAAGCCTCCTTCGGACGCTTTGTCCCGGTCGTAGGAGTAGCAATTGCCGAACTCATAGAGTTTCAGGTCGCCGTTTTTGCGGTTCGTGTTCAGTTCAACCGCCTCCAAGGCATTGAACAGCAACGTCTGGCGCATCACGTTCAGGTCATTGCTCAACGGATTGAGAATAGCGACGCTGTTTTCGGCTTTATAGGCCTCCAATCCTTCATAATAAGCCGCTTTGGTGAGCGAATTGCTCATGATCTCGTTGAAACCGTTGGCGGTCAGCAGGTCCGCGACAACATTGGTGACCTTGTCGCGGTCAGGGTTGGGTGCATAAGAGAGGGTAGAGTGAACCTGCTGCGGAATCTCGATATTGTTGTAGCCGTAGATGCGCAGGATGTCCTCGACCAGGTCGGCTTCACGCTGCACATCGACACGGTAAGGAGGAACGGCTACGCCCAATGTGTCGCCGTCCTCTTTTTCGATTTTTATGTCCAACGCCAGGATAATCCTCCGGATCGTTTCATCCGGCACATCTTTGCCCATCAGTCGTTTGACGCGGCTGAGCGAAATGTCGAACCGGAAAGGTCGCACCGGAACGGGATAAAGGTCCGTTACCGGGGAGCTGACCTTTCCTCCCGCCAATTCCACCATCAGCAGGGCTGCCCGTTTCAACGCATAAGGCGCTATCTCCGGATCGATTCCGCGTTCGAAACGGAACGAGGCATCGGTGCTCAACCCGTGGCGTTTGGCGCTTTTGCGAATCCAAACCGGATTGAAATAAGCGCTCTCGATGAATACGTCCGTCGTGGTTTCGGTCACGCCCGAATCGAGCCCCCCGAATACGCCGGCGATACACATCGGTTTCTCCGTATCGCAGATCATCAGGTCTTTGTCCGAGAGTTTACGCTCCACACCGTCCAAAGTGACGAACGGAGTACCCTCGGGGCACGTGCGGACGATCACTTTGCCGCCTTTGATCTTGCCGGCATCGAATGCGTGCAACGGCTGGCCAACCTCGTGCAGGATGAAATTTGTAATGTCGACGATGTTGTTGTGCGGATTCAGCCCGATCGAACGGAGCCGGTTCTGGAGCCATTCGGGCGATTCGGCCACTTTGACGCCGGTAACGGTGATACCCATATATCGGGGAGCGGCTTCCGTGTTGAGCACCTCTACCGCAACTTCTTTGTCGGAAATCCCTTCGCGGAATGCCGAGACATCAGGAAGTACGAGTCGGTGGGGAATGCCGTTCGCCTGCAGGTATACAGCCAGGTCGCGCGCCACGCCATAATGCGACATCGCATCGGCGCGGTTGGGCGTCAATCCGATTTCGAGCAGGTAGTCGTCTTCGATCTGGTAGTAGTCCCGGGCCGGAGTGCCTGCCGGCACATCGTTCGGCAACACGATAATCCCGTCGTGGCTGGTCCCGATGCCGATTTCATCCTCGGCACAGAGCATTCCCAACGACTCCACGCCGCGGATTTTGCTCTTTTTTATTTTGAAGCCTTCCGCCTCGCCGGTCGGATACAGCATCGTATTGATCGTTGCAACGACTACTTTCTGTCCGGCGGCTACATTCGGCGCACCGCAGACGATCTGGGTCGGGGCACCGTCGCCCAGATCGACGGTCGTTACGTGCAGCTTGTCGGCGTCGGGATGCTTCTCGCAGGTGAGGACTTCACCCACGACCAGCCCTGACAGGCCGCCGCGCACGGTCTCGATCTGTTCCAGTCCTTCCACTTCGAGGCCTATATCCGTCAGGATTTTGGCGATCTCTTCCGCCGGTAAAGAGGTTTCGATATAACTTTTCAGCCAGTTCAGCGATATTTTCATGGCAAATTTCGATTTTGACGTGCGAAAGGTACGAAAAAGTTGCCACCCGGCCAACGCGACGGGGGCTCTTTATCAACAAAAACCGCACATCCGGAAAATAATCAAAGACCGCATTTGGACGTGCGGCCTCTGTAAAATGTGTCGTAAGAACCGGATTCCGGTGGTCTGTAAATCCGGTTTATCCGCATCGAACCGTGTTTGTACAGAGGAACCGATCGGCAGGAATCTTTTTTATGGATGCCTTTAGAGCTCGTCGCTGTATACACTCCGAGGCAGGTCGCGCAGGTTGTAGCGCGAAGCCATCGCGGAACCGTAAGCGCCTGCCGTGCGGATCGCAAGCAGGTCTCCGCGTTTGACTTCAGGCAGCAGGGCTTCTTTGGCGAACACGTCGGACGATTCGCACACGGGACCTGCCACCATATAGGGCTGCAGGGGCCCCTGGCCGGTCAAACTTTCGATCTTGTGGTGCGCTTGGTAGAGAGCCGGGCGAATCAGGTCGGTCATGCCCGCATCGACCAGTGCGATCTGCCGCCCGGCGGCGTTCTGTTTGGTGTAGAGTACCCGGGTTACCAACTCGCCGCTCTGCGCGACGAGCGAACGCCCGAGTTCAAAATGCACCGTCTGCCCCGGTTTCGTTTCCAGCGTCCGGTTCACAATGCCGAAATAGCCCGCGAAATCCGGTATGGGTTTGCCGTCCGGATCGTTATAGCCGACCCCCAGTCCCCCGCCGAGATTCAGGTGCTTCAATTCGATGCCCTGTTCCACGAACCATTGTTGGATTTTGTTGACTTTCACGCAGAAATTGCCGAATACTTCCATATCCGTTATCTGTGACCCGATGTGGAAGTGAATGCCGACGATGCGGATATTCGGCAGACGGTTCAACGAACGGATAGCTTCGTTGATTTCGGTGTACGAAATTCCGAATTTGCTGTCGGCCTGTCCGGTAGAGATGTGTTTATGCGTGCGGGGGTCGACATCCGGGTTGATCCGCAGCGCTATCCGGGCGGTGCGTCCGGTTTCGGCTGCCAGCGCGTTAATGACTTCCAACTCCTGGAGCGATTCACAATTGAAGGAAAAAATATCCTGCCCGAGCGCATACCTGATCTCTTTGTCGCTTTTGGCCACACCGGCAAAAACGATTTCCGAAGCGGGGCAGCCGCTCTCGATGGCCAGCCGTACTTCGTTTCCACTCACACAGTCGACTCCCAATCCGGCTTTGCGGATCGCGGCAACGATACGCGGGTCGAAATTCGCCTTCAGCGCATAATGCACTTTGTAACCGTATTTTCCGGCTTCGGCGACTGCCTTCGCCAGCGTGTCGGCAAGCAGTTGCATGTCGTAGAAATAGAACGGTGTGTCCAGTTTTTGCAATTGGTCGGTATATTGTCTTGCACTCATATACTATACTCTGTTTTGCGGCGGAAGAATAGTCCTAAAATGAATTATTGCTGGTTGAAAAGGTAGTCGTTCAGGTATTGCAGCGTTTGCTTCTTGTCCTGCGTGTTGATCAGCATCGTGATGCTGTGGTGGCTCGCTCCGTAGGAGATCATTTTGATCGGGACCTGCTTTAACCCGTCGAACACCCGTGCGGCGAGTCCGGTATCGGTATGTTCGATACGGCCCACTACGCAAACGATCGAATTGTCGCGTTCGATTTCGATCTTGCCCAACGGGGCGAGCTCCTCGACAATGCGGTCGATGTGCGCGTCGTTGTCGATGGTCAGCGAAACGGCGACTTCCGAGGTGGTGATCATGTCGATCGGAGTGCGGTACTGTTCGAACACCTCGAACACCTTGCGCAGGAAACCGTAAGCCATCAACATGCGGGCGGAGTAGATGCGTATTACCGTAATGCCGTCTTTGGCGGCCACGGCGTGGAACGACTGCGTGCTCTCGTCGGCATCCGAAATCGTGGTGCCCGGAGCATCGGGGTCCATCGTGTTTTTCAACAGGACGGGAATCCCGTGGTCCTGACAGGGTTGGATCGTGGACGGGTGCAGAATTTTCGCCCCGAAATAGGCCAGTTCGGCTGCCTCGCAGAAACTCATCGTGCGAATGGGGTAGGTGTGGTCGACAAAACGCGGATCGTTATTATGCATGCCGTCGATGTCGGTCCAAATCTGCACCTGTCCTGCGTCGATGGCAGCGCCCATCAGGGCTGCACTGTAATCGCTGCCGCCGCGTCCGAGGTTGTCGATCTCGCCGCGATAATTCGTGCAGATAAATCCCTGCGTGACGTAAAATTTTTTCTTGTCGGCCGTCAATGCGGACAGTCGTTCGTGCAATAGCTTGGCGTTCACTTTCGTGTCCGCATCCGTAATCATGAAATCCGGAGCGTTCAGGCAGACGGCATCGCTGCCGCTTTCAACCAGATATTGCGTGAAGATCGCCGAAGTCAGCAATTCCCCCTGTGCGATAATGGTACGTTCCGAAGTGTAAGGCTGGAAATCGGTTGCTGCAGCCAGGATTGTCGTCCATGCCGCTTCCATGCGGTCGAACGCTTTTTGCCGGGTGGCGGTCAGCAGGCCGTCGATGCAGGTCGAGTATTTGTCCCGCAGCATATCGAGTACTTTTCCGATGGCGGCCAAGTCACCGTCGGCTGCCAGTTTGGAGATCTGTACCAATGCGTCCGTTGTGCCCGACATGGCAGAAAGTACGGTGACGGTCGCCTGTTCGCGGCGTACGATTTCGGCTACCCGCTTCATGTTCTGGGCCGAGCCTACGGATGTTCCCCCGAATTTAAGAACTTTGATCATACTTATTGTTTCGCTTGAATACACATTTGAGTGCGATGAATGCCGACCGGATTTGCCTCCCCGATGGAGCCCGCAAATACAGGCTGCAAATTTCATCAGACTATTTAAAATCAAACATTAAATTTGAATTTTGGGCAAAAGTATATTAAAATGTTTGTTTTTCTGGCTGGTTTTTATTTTTTTTGCAACAATTTCAAACCGGGTGCAATTTTATACACTTCCCGGCGATGTTTAACAATGTTGTGCGCAGCGGGTGCAAACATAATGCAATCCGTTAAAACCGAACCGTTATGCTGACAATTCCCAACGCAGTAGAAGAGGTAATCAAGAAAAAGCCGTTTCTCGAAGGCGCTTTGGTCGAAGGACTGATCAACCTTTCGGCGCTCGCCCGCCAACTTAAACCCGAGATCGAAAAACAGGTGGGTAAGGCGGTCAATGACAGCGCCGTGATCATGGCGCTGAACAGGTTGGTGCCCCGTCTCGAGCTGATGTCCGCGATGAAATTCAAGAAGGTGGTCGAGAATATCGGCGACATCATCGTGCGTTCTAATCTGGCCGATTTTGCTTTTACGAACTCTGCGACGCTGTACGAAAAGCAGGCGATCTTGCTCGACCGCGTGCGCAACATGAAAGACGTGTTCTGCACCTTCTCGCAGGGAATCTACGAGACGACGCTCGTTGTCAGCAGCAGTATCGTGCCGCTGGTCGATGAAATTTTCAGGGACGAACATAAAATTTCACAAACGCAACACCTCTCGTCGATCACGGTAAAACTTCCGGCCGAGAATGCGATTTGCCCCGGGGTTTACTATTACATCTTTAAAGAGTTGGCTTGGGATAATATCAATATCGCCGAAGTGATCAGCACGACCAACGAATTTACCGTCGTCATCAGCGACGACGATATCCACCGAGCCTTTACGATCCTGATGGAAGCCAAACGTACAGCCGGGCTTTAAGCGATGGCTCAATAACGCAGGTAGAGATCGATAATCACGCAGGTCGCGAAGCAAACGCTGGTGATCCCGTTCAGCAGGCCGAAAGTCGGACCGATACGGTCGAGATGGCGTGGAGTGACGATTGTGTGCTGGAAAATGAGCAGAGCGACGAAGATCGCCGCCCCGATCCAATAGAAGGTCCCCGCACCGTAGTACGATCCGATCAGGGCGATCGCATAAACCGTAATGAGATGCAGTAAAATGCTGATACCGATGGCACCCCGAATGCCGAAGCGGGTCGGGATCGAGTGCAGCGCATGCTGCCGGTCGAATTCCGCATCCTGCAGCGCATAAATCACGTCGAAACCGCTGACCCATGTGATGACGAGTCCGGTCAGCAGGATCGGCAACACGGCGAATTGTCCCGTAACCGCAAGGTATGCCCCCACCGGAGCGATCCCCAGCGCAATGCCGAGTACGATGTGGCACCAGGCGGTGAAGCGTTTGGTCAGGCTGTATCCCAACAGCACGGTCAGTGCAAGGGGGGAGAGACAGAATGCCAGGAAATTGATCCATGCGGCCGTGGCGGCGAACAGCAGGGCATTGACAATAATAAACCACAAGGCGTTCCGTGCCGAAATGCGCCCGGCAGGAATGTCCCGCTGGGCGGTACGCGGATTCATCGCATCGATGCTCCGATCGGCATAGCGGTTGAAACCCATCGCCGTATTGCGGGCAAAGACCATGGCTAACAGTACTTTTACCAGCAGCAGCCACTCGAACGGGGTGTCCGTGCTCCACAGCGCGTAAAAGTAAGCGATCAGTGCGAAAGGCATCGCGAAAACCGTGTGGCTGAATTTGACCAGGGAGGCGTACCGGGCGACTGTTTTCATCGGAAAGGCTGTTTTTAAAACACGCAAATTTACTTAACTTTGCCGCATCGAAAAAATATCTATGAAGAATATCCGCAATTTCTGCATCATCGCCCATATCGACCACGGTAAAAGCACGCTTGCCGACCGGTTGCTCGAAGCTACGAATACCCTTTCGCAGCGGGAGCTGCAGGCACAGGTGCTCGACAATATGGACCTCGAACGCGAAAAAGGGATCACCATCAAGAGTCACGCGATTCAGATGGAGTACCTCTACCAGGGCGAAAAATATGTGCTGAACCTGATCGACACCCCGGGGCACGTCGATTTTTCGTATGAAGTGTCGCGCGCTATTGCTTCATGCGAAGGGGCGTTGCTGATCGTCGATGCGACGCAGGGTATTCAGGCGCAGACCATCTCGAACCTCTATCTGGCTTTGGGTCATGATCTGGAGATTATTCCCGTGATCAACAAGATTGATATGGAAGCAGCCATGGTCGATGAAGTAAAGGATCAGATAGTCGATCTGCTCGGCTGTAAACCAGAAGAGATACTTGCGGCATCCGGGAAAACGGGTGTGGGTGTCGAAGAGATTTTGCAGGCCATCGTCGAACGTATCCCGGCTCCGACCGGCAAAGAAGACGAGCCTCTGCAGGCGCTGATTTTCGACTCCGTTTTCAATTCATTCCGGGGCATTATCGCCTATTTCCGCATTTTCAACGGCTCTATCCGCAAGGGAGATAAAGTGAAATTCTTCAATACCGGCAGTGAATACGACGCAGACGAAATAGGTGTATTGAAACTGAAGATGAGCCCCCGCAATGAACTGAAAACAGGAGATGTGGGCTATATCATTTCGGGCATTAAAACGTCTTTCGACGTGAAAGTCGGCGATACGATCACCCATGTGGACAATCCCTGCAAAGAGGCGATCGCAGGTTTCGAGGATGTGAAGCCGATGGTTTTCGCCGGACTCTATCCTGTCGAGAGCGATCAGTACGAGGATTTGCGGGCATCGCTCGAGAAACTGCAGCTCAACGACGCGTCGCTGACCTATGAACCCGAATCGTCGCTGGCACTCGGGTTCGGCTTCCGGTGCGGTTTCCTCGGGCTGTTGCATATGGAGATTATCCAGGAGCGCCTTTACCGCGAGTTCGATATGGATGTCATCACGACGGTGCCGAACGTCTCTTATAAAGTCCATACGAGCAAAGGCGAAGTCATTGACGTGCATAACCCGTCGGGGCTCCCCGAACCTACGATGATCGACGTCATTGAGGAGCCTTACATTATGGCTCAGATCATTACACAGTCCGATTACCTGGGCACCGTCATGAAGCTGTGTATTGACAAACGGGGCACGCTGAAAAATCAGGTTTTCATTACACAGGATCGTGTAGAAGTCAATTTCGAGATGCCGCTGGCCGAAATCGTGTTCGACTTTTACGATAAACTCAAAAGTATCTCCCGGGGTTACGCGTCGTTCGATTACCACCAGACGGGCTACAAACCGAGCAAACTGGCAAAACTCGATATCCTGCTCAACGGTGAGCCTGTCGATGCTCTTTCGTCGCTGATCTATCACGAACATGCTTACGATTTTGGTCGCAAGATGTGCGAAAAACTCAAGGACTTGATCCCGCGACAGCAGTTCGATATCGCGATTCAGGCAGCTATCGGAGCTAAGATCATTGCCCGTGAAACGGTCAAAGCAGTACGTAAGGATGTGACGGCCAAATGTTACGGAGGCGATATCAGCCGTAAACGCAAGCTGCTCGAAAAACAGAAGAAAGGCAAGAAACGCATGCGCCAGGTAGGCAATGTGGAGGTTCCGCAGGAAGCATTCCTGGCGGTCTTAAAAATGGAGTAAATCTGTCGTATGAAAAATCTATTCAGGTGCTTGCTGGTATCTATTTGCCTGTCTTCGTGTTGCAGTACTGCATTCGGCTGGGGAATGAAAGGCCATGATATTGTCGCCGCCATCGCCGCCAATAATCTGAAACCCGGAGTAGCGAAAAAATTGAATCGGATTCTGGACGGACATACCCTGATGTATTACTCGTCGTGGATGGATTTTATCCGGAAGGACGAACCTTACCAATACACGGCAACGTGGCATTATGCAAATATCGACGCGGGTGAAACGTATGAGTCGATGCCGAAAAATCCGACCGGCGATGTCCTGACGGCTTTGAATGAAATCATATCTAAATTGCGCTCGGGCACATTGTCCGACAGCATGCAGACCCTGTATGTCAAGTTCTTGATCCATCTGGTCGGCGACATCCACTGTCCGATGCACACCGGGCATTTAAGCGATCTGGGTGCTAATAAAATATCGGTCACCTGGTTTGGAAAACCGACCAACCTGCATGCGGTATGGGATGACATGCTGGTCGAATCGGCGAAAAAATGGAGCTATACCGAATGGGGGGACAATATCGACATCTTGGATAGAAAGCGGAAACAGCAGCTTGCAACAGGTACGCCGGCGGATTGGCTTACCGAAACGCATGCGGTCTGCGAAAAGATATACGAGGATACGCCGGAAGACAGCGAATTGTCCTACCAATACATGTTCGACAATTATCCTGTCGTTGAACAGCAGTTGCTCCGGGCCGGTCTGCGTTTGGCTGATATCTTGAATTCCATTTACAAATAAAACGCTGCATCCTTGCATTTTTCAGGGAAAAAACGGATATTTGCACCACTATGTAGGGAGTGATCTACATATTTGCGGAAATAGCTCAGTCGGTAGAGCATCAGCTTCCCAAGCTGAGGGTCGCGGGTTCGAATCCCGTTTTCCGCTCCGGATAGATTCTGTAATTACAAAAAGAGCCCTGAGACAGGCTCTTTTTTTTGTGCATGCGGAGCGGTCCGAGGTTTACAGATTCGGTTCGATGGTTTTAATCCTTTTTGCCGGAATTCCCGCTACGACCGTATTGGCGGGGACGTTTTTTGTAACGACCGAACCGGCACCGACAACGGCATTATTTCCGATAGTGATTCCCGGAACGACCGTTACCCCCGCACCGATCCAGACATTACGGCCGATTACGATCGGTGCCGGATAGAGGGACTGCCGCTGTTGCGGCGCCATGCCGTGATTGAGCGTTGCGAGCGTCACGTTGTGGCCGATTAGCGAACCGTCCCCGATAACGATGCCGCCTTGATCCTGAAAATGACAGCAGGAATTGATGAAAACATTTTTCCCGATCGTCGTATTTTTGCCACAGTCGGTATAGAAGGGCGGAAACATACGGAACGATTCATCGACCGGTTTTCCGGTCAATTGTGAAAACAGGGCCCGTATCTCTTCCGGAGTATGGTAGGAGCCGTTCAGACGGAACGTAATGCGCATCGCTTCATTACTCAGTTCGTGCATATATTCGAATGCTTCGGAATCGCTGTAAACGGGGGCTCCGCTGTTCAGGTGCTTCAAAAAATCAGATAGTTCCATAATTGATTATTTGTCAGTTCAAATTTTAGGAAAATCCGGCCACTGCAGAGAAACATTTTCCGGGCAGAAGGATTATCGATGCTCCCGATCGGTGTGTATCGGTACGGGGATGGGAACGTTTTGTAAAACAGCACCAGGCAGTTGGAGCCGTAGAGCATGATATCGCCGCTATGGATCGTCCCTATATCGGAAGGAGTTGCCGGCAAAGCGCAGGGGAGATAATGATATTTTTCATTGTCGTTCAGTTCGCCCATCGTTGCAGCCGCACAAACAGGCGGACAACAGTATGGCATAGGCGGATATGGCGGACATAACGGTTTTTACAACCTATGCTTCTCCGACTTTATGTCCCAGGTCATAAGCCTCCTGCATCGCCGGATTGCCTTTGATCTCCCCGGCATGCCATACCCCCAAGCCGTACACTACACCTTTGATCGTTGCTCCGTCGAGACAATCGAGAAATCCTTGGAACGTATCGATCGTTCGCTCTATTTTCTTTTGGTCGTCTTCGGCCGCCGTAACGATAAAGTAAAATTCCTTGTTCTGCATTTGTGTATAGAGGCCGCAGCAACGATCGATTAACGTCTTCATCTGTGCGCTCATCGTATAAAAGTATACGGGTGTCGCCATCACGATCACGTCGGCGGCTAGCATTTTATCGAGAATTTCGGACATGTCGTCTTTTTGCGGACAGGGTTTGCCATACAGGCTGCAAACGCTGCAACCCGTACAATAACGAATGGCCTTGTCGCCGAGAAAAATCTTTTCCGCCGGGAACCCCGCCTCCCGGGCTCCGCGCAGGAATTCGTTGCAAAGCGTATCTGAGTTGCCGCCGCGGCGGGGAGATGAGGAGAGGATGAGTGTCTTTTTTATGTCGTTTAATCTTTATTCGGTTGCCCGGTTGTATTCTTCATCGGTTACGTCACCGAGCCATTCGACTTGGTTTCGACTCGCTTCCGGAGTAATCCCGATATGCGTGAAACGGCTGTCCGGCGCCGCACCGTGCCAATGAATCGTCCCTGCCGGGATATTTACCACGTCTCCGGGGATTAAACGGCGTGCCGGAGCGCCTTGTTCCTGATAAAATCCGATTCCTTCGGTGCAGAGCAAGATTTGTCCCACGGCATGCCGATGCCAATAGTTGCGGGTCGAAGGGGCGAAAGTGACATTGTAGATTTGGCAGTCGTATCCGGGTTCGGCCGACAGCGTACGAAGCCATGCTTCGCCGGTAAAATTGTCGGATACGGGTACACCCAGTCCGAATACAGGTTCTGTTGTCGTTTGCATCGCGGTAGAGGTTTTACTGTTGCAGGCGACTGTCATCAAGAGGCAAGCTGCCAGTAATATACGTTTCATAATATTGTTATTGCAGGTTTCGGGTGAAGAATTCATTCAGTTTGTCGAACGGAATCAGCGCTACCTGGTCGTAAAGATCCACATGGCCCGCTCCCGGGACGATATAGAGTTCTTTCGGCTCCGAAGCTAATTGGTAGGCGTCTTCACTGAAATAACGGGAATGGGCCCGCTCCCGGGACGATATAGAGTTCTTTCGGCTCCGAAGCTAATTGGTAGGCGTCTTCACTGAAATAACGGGAATGGGCCCGCTCCCGGGACGATATAGAGTTCTTTCGGCTCCGAAGCTAATTGGTAGGC
>ERZ791915.1247-NODE-1247-length-20368-cov-3.148575_pt1 | contig 20368 bp, 18 predicted proteins | sample MGYA00510139_ERZ791915 | MGnify/ENA primary metagenome ERZ791915 (study PRJEB30046, sample SAMN00792117) | human gut metagenome | study: EMG produced TPA metagenomics assembly of the A metagenome-wide association study of gut microbiota in type 2... | reverse complement strand
TATTCAGAACAAATTAACTTTGTTAATTTGTGGCTTGACAAGCAAGCCATCGGATTTATCTTTCCGATTCACTATCAAAAAAAGTTTTACATCTTTCTATGGTGTAAAACCTTTTTTTATTTTATGCGTATCCTATTGTTTCACCGTATTCTTTCCAGTGAGGGTTATCTTCTTCATTTGTATAGGCATATATTTTTCCAGACAATCCCATATCCCACCAAACAAAAAAAGTTGGCTTGTATCCTTTAGCTATAAGCTGACTACTGATTTCTGAAAGTTTTAAAAACAATGGAAGGTCCCAATCGTCCCCGTCATCATATTCATTTCTCCACTCTAAAACACCATAAGGAACTATTACCTTTTCATTATTTTTATTATAAGCTATTACTGTAGTTCCTTCATCTGCTATTTCTAAATCATCACATATTTTCGTCGTATTTATAGACATATATTTAAATCCTTTCTATTATAATTAATAATTATTTTTGTTTAAGCATATTGTCGTATTCTTTCCAATCTGGCATTACACTTTCAACAGCCTTATGAAACTCTTTTGAATGGTTTGGGTGTATATAATGTGTATATTCATGTATCAAAACATATAACAAGCACTTTGGATTATATTCAAAAAGCCTTAAATTTAAAGTAATAGTATTTGTTCTCCTGTTGCAAGAACCCCAAAGGCTTTTCATAAGCCTGATTTTCATATTAGGAAAAGTTGTAAATTTTTTGTATATAGGATACACCCTCTTTGAAATATCCTGTGCCAACTTCTCCACTTGTTCTTTTTGCCATTTTATATACAACTTTTCTACTTTCGATTTATCTTCTATATTTTTAACAAATACAGTTACAACAAAGTCTGTATATTCTACTCTTTCCCTACTATCTTCAACTATTTTAAGCTGACATTGGTTGCCCCAAACCTTGCATTTTTCTCCGTTAGTATATGTAAGAGGTTTATTTTGCTTTAACTGCATTTTTACTATGGCTTTCATTATAAACTTAGCCTTAGATGCAACAAAACCGTCTATATAATCTACAGAAACTCTGTTACTAGCCGACACATATACATTTCCATCAGCTTTTACTCTCATATTAATATTCTTTACTGTTTTTCGTGTCAAAATATATGTTATTTCAATATTTCCTGTTCTGATAGTTCTTTTTTCCATACTATTTCCTCTGTTGACAAAATTTATTTTACATTCTATAATCAAATACATTACAAAGGAGTAATTATTTATGATTAGAGATATGACCAAAGGCAATATATATAATCATATTGTCCAATTTTCAATTCCTATAATACTAGGTAATATTTTTCAGCTTACTTACAACGCTGTAGACTCAATTATAGTAGGTAAATTTGCTGGAACAAAAGCCTTAGCCGCCGTTGGTACATCTGACCCTATTGTAAATATGCTTATACTTGGTATAAGTGGTATTTGCATTGGTGCGTCTGTGCTTATGAGCGAATTTTTCGGTGCTAAAATATATGAAGACATTAAAAACGAATTTGCAACTACTATTTCTATTGGTATGGGCATTACTGCTATTATTGTAATTTTAGGTCTTTTACTTTCAAATACTATTTTGAAACTAATACAGACCCCACCAGAAATAATGGCTGACGCCAACAGTTATTTAAAACTTGTCTTTATTGGTGCACCTTTTACCTGTCTTTACAATATCTATTCTGCCGGTTTAAGGAGTATAGGGGATTCCAAAACACCTATAAATTTTTTAGCTATTTCATCTGTTTTAAATGGCTGTCTTGATTACATATTCATAAAAATATTTGATATGGGTGTTGTCGGTGCAGGTCTTGCAACAGTTATTGCCGAGGGTATTTCTGCTGTTCTGTGTATGGTATATGTATTCAGAAAAGTACCTATGCTCCATGTAGAACGAAAGCACTTTAAGTTTAACCGAAGATTGATAAATAGAACATTTAGTTTAGGTTCTATTACAGCACTTCAACAATGCTGTCAACCTTTTGGTAAACTATTTATACAAAGTGCCGTAAACTACCATGGTGTTTCTGTAATTGCTGCCTTTAATGCTGCCAGTAAAATAGAAAACTTTGCCCTTATTCCGGAACAAAGTATTTCCCATTCTATGATGACATTTACAGCACAAAACAGAGGTGCAAAAGAGAAAAAACGAGTTAAACTTGCTTTGCCTAAAGGTCTTGTAATAGAAATAATATACTGGATATTTATATGTACAGTAATTACATTATTTAAAACAGACCTTATGTCATTGTTTGGTTCAGAAAGTGACCACCAGATGATTACTGAAGGTGTTAAATACCTTTCTGTAATGGCGTTCCTCTATTGTCTATCTGGTCTTACAAATGGACTTCAGGGATATTTCAGAGGTTTAGGTAATATGTCTATTACATTTATCAGCACATCTATGCAAATTACAATAAGAGTAATATTCACATTTATACTTTCTCCATCAATGGGTATTGAAGGTATAGCATTTGCTTCTGGTATTGGTTGGATTGCTATGTTAGTAGTAGAATACTCTTACTATTTCTGGTATAGAAAAAAACATAAAGAAATGTTTCAGTAAGCAAGCCATAGGGTCAATCTTCCCGATTCATTATTAAAAGCCACTACAAAATATTGTAGTGGCTTTAATTTATTTAGTTATAATTCGGGATATAATAATTAAGAAACAAGCACCAACAACAGCAATAAAACAGCCTTTAATGCTAAAAGGCGAATGTGCTGTAAATCCAATAAGAGAACCTAACCAGCCACCTATTAAACTACCAGCAACACCTATTACAATGTTTGTTAAACAGCCTCTATTGCCATTATTCATTATTTTGTTGGCAAATCCACCGGCAAAAGCACCCAATATCATCCAACATATCAAATTCCACATATTATTTTATATAACCTGTCCTTTACATATAACAATAGGTTCTTCCTCTGTACCTATAACCTCTTTGTTATCACTAATAACAACTTCCTTATCAATAATTGCATTTTTGATTACGCAACCTTTACCAATATAAGAACTCTTCATAATTACAGAGTTTTCAACAGTTGCACCCTCGCCTACAAATACTTTTCTGAAAAGTACAGAATTCTTTACATTACCGTCAATAATAGAGCCTGTACCTACAAGAGTATTTGTAACTTCTGCTGTTGGGTTATACTTTGCTGGAGGGTCATCACTAGGCTTTGATGCAATAAATGGTTCTTGAGTAAGAATTTTACGAACATCTTTGTTTAAGAAATCCATATTTGTTTCCATATAGGAATTTACAGAATTAAGAGTGTTCCAATAACCGTCAAATTCATAACCATAAATATCAATCTTATCCTTATTTCTCAAGATAATATCCTTTACAAAGTCATAATATCCCTTTGGAATGGCATTTTCCAAAAGCTTAATAAGGAGAGTTCTCTTTATTACATATATACCTAATGAGATATTAGAACTCTTAGCATCTATTGGCTTTTCTTCAAAGGTTTCAAGTTTGTTATTTTTGCCAAATGTCATAACACCATAATCGTGTACATCTTTATTTGTACGAGATACATTCTTATAAACTATTGTCAAATCAGCAGCTTTATCAATATGGTACTGTAAAACTTCTGAATAATCCATTTTATAAACAGCCTCGCCAGAACAAATTACAACATAAGGTTCGTGACTTCTCTTTAAATAGCTAATGTTCTGATAAATTGAGTCAGCAATACCTCTAAACCAGAAATTATTATCACTTGATAAGAAAGGTGTGAATATGTAAAGACCACCCTCTTTTCTATCTAATTCCCACCACTTTGCTGATGAAAGGTGGTCCTGAAGGCTACGAGAATTGAACTGTGTAATAACAGCTACTTTCTTAATACCAGAATTAGACATATTACTTAAAGAAAAATCAATGGCTCTATAAGAACTAACAACTGGCATTGCTGCAATAGCTCTTACCTTACAGAGGTCCTTTAATCTTTCACTATTTCCACCTGCTAAAATAATACCTATGGCTCTCATTACATCGCCCCCTCAATAATAACTGACTGACCACTTGGAAGTTTAGATTCGCTATAATCTTCAGCAGTAGTCTTTCCATAAACAACACAATTCTTACCTATTTCAATATTATCAGGGACAACAGTATCACTACCAATTACTGTAATACCTGTGTTGTAAATCCTAGGTTTCTGTTCATTAGGAATGTTATCCCAAAGACCCATCTTTACATTATCGCCAATTACTGTATTCTGGTCAACAATTACTCTGTCAAGTACAGCATTCTTGCCGATTACACAGCCTTCCATAATTATTGAATCTTTAACTACCGCACCCTCTTCAATAGTTACATTTTTACTTATTACACAATGTTCAATAGAACCATAAATCTGAGCACCCTCTGAAACTATAGAAGTCTTTATAGAAGCATTTTCCCCTGTGTACTGTGGTGGCTGATAATCACTCTTAGTATAAATCTTCCAAAAATCTTCATAGAGATTAAATTCAGGTAAAGTCTTTATAAGTTCCATATTTGCAGCCCAATAAGATTCAATAGTACCTACATCTTTCCAGTAGTCCTTAAATCTGTAAGCATAAAGGCTCTGACCCTCTCCAAGCATCTCTGGAATAATGTGCTTACCAAAGTCACTATCCGGATGAATTTTTTCATCTTCAATAAGAGCTTTTCTTAAATTTGACCAAGTAAATATGTAAATACCCATACTAGCAAGATTACTCTTTGGATGTTCAGGCTTTTCTTCAAATTCATAAATCTTGTCATTTTCATCGGCATTCATAATACCAAAACGACTAGCATCTTCCATAGGTACTTCTAATACTGCAATAGTTGCATCAGCATTATTTTCCTTATGATATTTAAGCATTGCTGCATAATCCATTTTATAAATATGGTCGCCTGAAAGTATAAGCACATATTCTGGATTACAAGAGTCAATATAGTCAATATTCTGATAAATAGCATTAGCTGTACCAGAATACCAAGAACCTATTTCGCCCTCTCTCATATGTGGTGCAAGTATTGAAACACCACCATTTACTCTATCTAAGTCCCAAGGCACACCAATACCAATATGTGCATTTAATGTCAATGGCTGATACTGTGTAAGTACACCAACTGTATCAACACCAGAGTTTACGCAATTACTCATTGGGAAGTCAATAATTCTATACTTGCCCCCAAAAGCAACCGCTGGCTTAGCCTTGTCCATAGTAAGAATACCAAGTCTACTACCCTGACCACCTGCAAGAAGCATGGCCATCATCTCGTTTCTCTTCATAAATACATCCCTCCATTCAATATCCATAAGTCAATCATATCACAAGCAAAAGCAATATTCAACAAATAGAAATCGCATAATAAATGAAAAAATTACAAGCAATAAAAGTTACACCTTGTAATTACTTAATTACATTATAGCAAACCTATCTAAAAAAATCAACAAATTTTACAATCAAAAAAACTAATTTATGTAAAAAATAGCCAATGTATTTTTTCAGTAAATTTTATAAATTTTTATGGCTTTTTTTTGAAAAATGGTATACAATAAAAATAATTATTATATGGAGGTCGTCTTTTATGAAATACGGTTTTATAAGAACTGCTGCTGCCACACCTGATATAAAGGTTTGTGATTGCGATTTTAATGCTGATAATATTATAAAAAACATTAAAACAGCATACGAAAACAATACTGAAATAATAGTTTTTCCTGAACTTGTAATTACTGGTTATACTTGTGGAGATTTATTTGGTCAAAGAACTCTTATTTCTTCATCAATGAAAGCATTAGATAAGATTAAATGTGAAACAAAAAACATTAATACATTAATTGTTTTAGGTATGCCATACCAATATAAAGGCAAGTTATATAACTGTGGTGCTGTATTGTATAAAGGACACATTCTCGCTCTTATATCAAAAAGCTTTTTACCTAATTATAATGAATTTTATGAAAAAAGATGGTTTGAAGAAGCCCTTGATGAAACAGTTTATATAGATATTTTAGGGGATACTGTGCCTTTCGGTACAAAAATTATTGTACAAGCTGAAAACATACCTGAATTTTCATTAGCTGTTGAAATTTGTGAAGATTTATGGAGTGTTATTCCTCCATCTTCTAATCACAGTCTTGCAGGTGCAACTATTATTGCCAATCCGTCAGCCGGAAATGAAATTACAGGAAAAGACAGTTACAGACTTTCTCTTGTAAGCAGTCAATCTGCCAAAACTATTTCTTCATATATTTACACTTGTGCCGGTTATGGAGAGTCTACAACTGACGTAGTTTTCTCTGGTCACAATATCATTTGTGAAAACGGTACTGTACTTGCAACTGCCAAGAGATTTGAAAATGGTATAGTATACGGAGATGTTGATGTATTTAAAATAGCCTCTGAAAGACAGAAAAATACTTCTTTCAGACTTAACACAACTGGTTATACCTATGTTAATTTTGAATTTGAAGAAAATAATGGAGAAGTTAATAGATTTTTTGACCCTCACCCATTTGTACCAAACGATTTACAGGCTAGAGATAAGCGTTGTGATGAAATACTTAACATTCAGGCTTTAGGCTTAAAAAAGAGAATTGAACACATTGGTACTAAGAATGTTGTTATTGGTATAAGTGGTGGTCTTGATTCTACACAAGCTCTTATTGTAGCAAACAAATCCTTTGAACTTGCAGGTTTAGACAAAAAAGGCATAATATGTGTTACAATGCCTTGCTTTGGTACAACTGACAGAACATATAACAATGCTGTGGAACTTACAAAAGCATTAGGTGCTACTTTAATAGAAGTTAATATCAAAAAAGCCGTTAAACAGCATTTCTCTGATATTGGTCACGATGAAAATGTAAAGGATTTGACATACGAAAACTCACAAGCCAGAGAAAGAACTCAAATTCTTATGGATATGGCATCAAAGTATAGAGGTTTTGTAGTTGGTACAGGTGATTTAAGTGAATTAGCCTTAGGTTGGGCTACCTATAACGGCGACCATATGAGTATGTACGGTGTAAATAACTCTATACCTAAAACTCTTATAAAGTACCTTATTAAATATTTTGCTGACACAACTTCTGACAGCAACTTAAAAGAAATACTTTATGATATTTTAGACACTCCTGTTTCTCCTGAGTTACTTCCTCCAGATGAAAACGGAAATATTGCACAGATTACAGAAGATGTGGTTGGTCCTTACGAACTTCACGATTTCTTCTTGTACAATATGATGAGATTAAGCTTTGAACCTAAAAAGATTTTCTATATTGCAAATATAGCCTTTAAGAACAAATATGACAAGAAAACAATATATAAATGGCTTAGAAATTACTATTGGAGATTTTTCTCACAGCAATTTAAGAGAAGTTGCTTACCAGACGGTCCAAAGGTAGGTTCTGTAAGCCTTAGTCCTAGAGGAGATTGGAGAATGCCTAGCGATGCTGTATCTAAATTATGGCTTGCACAAATGGATGAAATAGAAAAAACTCTTTAATCTCAAAAAAAACTTGTAATAATCCCCAAAAAGTATTAGAATAAATATATCTATTCTTTTTTAGGAGGAATTTATAAAATGAGCAAACAAGTAGTAGCTGTATTGTTTGGTGGCCAGTCATCAGAACATGATGTTTCAAAAGTAAGTGCCGCTACAATTATTTCAAATATTAATACAGAAAAGTATTCTGTAATTCCAGTATATATTACAAAAGAGGGTAAATGGTTATTGTATGACGGTCCTTTGGACAGCATTGGCAATAACGATTGGCAGAAATTTGCAAGCACTTGCATTTTAAGCCCAGATACAGAACACCATGGTCTTCTTAGAATTGTTGGAGATAAGGTTAAAAACATTCCTGTTGATGTTGTCATTCCTGTTCTTCATGGTGCAAACGGCGAAGATGGTACAGTTCAGGGTCTTTTTGAACTTGCTAAAATCCCTTATGTAGGTTGTGGCGTATTATCTTCTGCTGTAAGTATGAACAAGGCTTATACAAAGATTATTGTTGATACTATTGGCGTTGACCAGGCTAAGTATACTATTGTATACAGACCAGAATTATCTGAAGACCTTGACAAGTGTCTTGACAGAGTTGAAGAAAAATGTGGTTACCCTTGCTTCGTTAAGCCAGCTTGTGCCGGTTCAAGTGTAGGTATTACAAAGGCTCACAACAGAGATGAACTTATTGACGGTCTTTGGACTGCATCTGAACACGACAGAACTATTGTTATAGAAGAAAACATTACAGGCGATGAGCTTGAATGTGCTGTTCTTGGTAATCACGATATTCAGGCATCTGCTGTAGGTCAGATTTATGCTGCTGCCGAATTTTATGACTACGATGCAAAGTATAACAATGCTGAATCTAAGACTGTAATCCCTGCAAATATTTCAAACGAAAAAGCTGAAGAAATCAGAAAGAAAGCTATTGAAATATTTAAGGTACTTGACGGTAGAGGTCTTTCAAGAGTTGACTTCTTCCTTGAAGAAAAAACAAACAGAGTTGTTTTCAACGAAATTAATACATTACCTGGCTTTACTTCAATAAGTATGTATCCTATGCTTTTTAGAGCTGCCGGTATTGAAACAGAAGAACTTGTAGATAAACTTATTGAACTTGCATTAACTCGTAACGAGGAATAAGAGGTGTTATTATGGATAACAGACCAATTGGAGTTTTTGACTCTGGCGTTGGTGGACTTACTGTTGTAAAACAGATAATAAAAACTATGCCTTATGAACATACAATATATTTTGGCGATACAGCAAGAGTTCCTTATGGTTCAAAATCTAAAGAAACTGTAACTAAATTTTCTAGTCAGATAATTAGATTTTTGAAAACTATGGATGTTAAAGCTGTAGTTATTGCCTGCAACACCGTCAGCTCCAACTGTTATGAGGCATTAACATCAGAATTTCCAGACTTACCTATTATAGAGGTTGTTACACCGGGTGTTGAATCTTGCCTTGCTGCTACAAAAAACAATAAGGTCGGTTTAATTGGTACAGAAGGTACTGTTAGCAGTGGTGCTTATGAAAAGCGATTAAAGGCTGCTAATAACCAAATTGAAGTATATAAAAAGGCTTGCCCTCTCTTTGTACCACTTGCAGAAGAAGGTTGGACAGATAACGAGGTTGCCTACAAAACGGCTGAAATATACTTAAAGGAATTATTAGATAAAGATATTGACTCTATAATTCTTGGCTGTACCCACTACCCTTTGTTAAAGGCTTGTATAGGTAAAATTGTGGGAGAAAAAGTTAAGATTGTTGACCCTGCTAAGGCAACAGCCTTAAAGGTTAAAGATTATCTTACTTCTCACAATATGCTTAATGACTTAAATACAGAAACACACACTTTCTATGTAAGTGATAATAATGCAAAGTTTAATACAATTTGCGAAAGAGTTTTACATAAAGAATTCCACGCACAACAAATAGATATTGAAAAATATTAATAGATAAAGGGCTACCTAAATTGGTAGCCCTTAAATTATACCATTCGTTTCAAAACATCTCCTATATCACTTTCAATGCAAATGGACTGTTCTTTTATTTGTCTTGGGATATATATTTCTGATAGATTTATGCAACAATATATAGAGTTTTCATTTTCCTCTGTCATTCTCCAAAATGGATATTTTATAATTACCGGTGTATTTCCACCTACTCCTAGCTCAAGAAATACGATATTCATATTCTTGCTTCTGCGAATAAAATCTTCGTATCTCTGCTCTGCCTTATACCAACCTTCATCTTGTACAAAACTATCATCACATCGTAAATTCATATTCATTGGTGCTCCACAAATTGGGCAATAAGGCACTAATTCTGTAGGTATTTTCATATTACTTTGTTGTTTTACCATATTTCTAACCTGTTCTTCATTATCATAGGTCTTATTATGACAAGGTTTCGAACATTGCCATAATCCATAATCCCCTTGTGTATAAAATAATCTTTTCTTATCAAACCCTGATATTTGAAATTGGTGGTCAACATTTGTTGTAATAACAAAATAATTCTTATTTTCTACTAACTTTAAAAGGTTTATATAAACTTCTGTAGGCTCAATATCATATCTATTTACATAAATCTGTCTTGACCACCACGCCCAATATTCCTCTAAAGAGTTAAATGGATAAAATCCACCTGAATACATATCTTTAATACCATATTTTCTTTTAAAGTCTGAAAAATATTTTTCAAATCTTTCACCATTATATGTTAGCCCTGCCGATGTAGAAAGCCCTGCACCTGCACCAATAATTATTGCATCAGCTTTTTCTGTTTTCTCTTTTAATTTTTCAATTTCACTCAAGTAATTTTCTGTAGATTTCATAGTCCATCTTTTTAAAAACATTGAAAATCACCTCCATAGTGCTATTTGTTCTTGATTTATAATCTTTCACAGTATTTATTGCAATTTCAGCTGCCCTTTCATTTGGGAAATGGAATTCCCCTGTTGATATACAACAAAAAGCAATACTCTTTACTCCACTTTGTTCTGCCAACTCTAAACAAGACCTATAACAACTAGCAAGTTTTTCTTCATCTTCCTTACACAATCTTCCTCTTACAATAGGTCCTACAGTATGTAAAACATATTTACAAGGCAAATTAAAAGCCGATGTAATTTTTGCTTTGCCAGTTTCTTCTTCCATATTCTGCAACTTCATTATTTTTGCACATTCCAAACGCATTTGAATTCCTGCAAAAGTGTGAATAGCATTGTCAATACAACTATGACAAGGATAAAAACAGCCTAACATTTGGCTATTAGCTGCATTTACTATTGCGTCACATTTTAGAGTTGTAATATCACCCTGCCAAACATAAATTCCTTTTTTTATAGGTTCTAATTCCCTTATATCTGTTATACCCTTTTTGCTTATTTCTTCCTGTAAATAGCTATCCTGTATTTCTAAAAATTCACTGCTTACTTTTTTCGGCATACGAACATTTAATAGTGAACGCAATAATCTTTTCTGTTCTTCTATATCTTCAGGAATTATAATATCAGAATATTTTGAATTTTCATTAAGTAAATATTTAATTAAAAACAATCTTTTTTCATTTTGTGTCATATTCCTTTACCTCCAAACTACAGCTTTATTTGGACATACTTCCATACAATTACCACAATGTAAACAATTTTTCTGGTGAATTTCAGCTGGAATAGAAGTAAAATCAATACAATTTTGAGGACAAACACCCTGACAAACTTTACAACCTACGCATTTATCTGTAATAAAATATTTCTTTTCGTAACTTTCTTCTTTGCCAATATAAAATGTATCTCTTTCGATAGGCTTTTTAGATAAATCAAACCATTCTCCACTGGCTTCATATAAACGAAATACAGTTAACGCCTCTCTTGATTTTTCTGTTGGATAAATTTCAGCCATATAAGGATTTTTTGAAAATAAAAACGGTAATAACTCTCCACCTAATTCTTCGACTTTACCTCTAACTGATACAGCAACACAATGCATAGTGTCTTCGCCTTTGATACCAGTTAAAGCAATAAACTTTTCTTTTATTAATCTGTGATAAAAGCCTTTTCCCTTTGCTGTAAGAAAATATAGCCCCTTTTCATCACTATACATAATATCTATAGCACAGGTTACAGGTAATCCTTTTTCATCTACTGTTGCAATAATAGTTGTATGAATTTCCTTTTCCAAAAATTTAATGTAATCTTCCGTATTCATATTTGTACCTCCGTCTTTAATTCCTCTTTTATATAATTGTATAAATTTTAACCCAAATTGTAAAGTACGCACTTATTTGTACCATAGTTACCTAGAAGAAACTATGGTATCTATTTTGATTTTTTGTTTTCTATATGTTATAATTTATATAATAAAAATACGGGAGTCTTTATATGGATAACGAAAAAAGCAACGACAATTTATCTGCTTGCCCAGTAGAAACAACACTAATGTTAATTGGCAACAAGTGGAAAATATTGATTATTAGAGATTTGCTTACTGGCACAAAAAGATTTGGTGAATTAAAAAAATCTATTGGCAAAGTATCTCAAAAAGTTTTGACAACTCAACTTCGTGATATGGAGGAAGATGGTCTTATTTCTAGGAAAATATATGCAGAAGTTCCACCTAGGGTAGAATATTCTCTTACAGAATTAGGTAAAAGCCTACAGCCTATATTAAATGCCTTGCTACAATGGGGTACAGAATACAAAGAAAAAAATAAATAGCAAAAAAGCTATGAAAATGATTAACTCATCTTCATAGCTTTTTATTTAGCTAAAATTATTTTGTTTTAATTAAGTCCATATTATTATATTTTTCTTTATCCAAAGCCTTGTTCTGATTTGCAACAATTGTTGTACAAACGGCATCACCAGTAATATTAACAGCTGTTCTTGTCATATCAAGAATTCTATCAATACCCATAATAAGGGCAATACCTTCAACTGGAAGACCAACTGAATTAAATACCATTGTAAGTGTAATAAGTCCTACACTAGGAATACCGGCTGTACCTATTGATGCAAGTGTAGCTGTACCAATAACAGTTATATAATCCATCATATGAAGTTGAATACCAAAAGCCTGTGCAACGAAAACAACGGCAACACCCTGCATTATAGAAGTACCGTCCATATTAATAGTTGCACCTAAAGGTATTGTGAAAGAAGAAATTCTTCTTGAAACACCAATTTTCTTATCTAAAGTTTCAATAGAAAGAGGGATTGTAGCATTTGAAGTTGAAGTTGAAAATGCAAATGCCATAACTGGGAAGAACTTTCTTATAAACTTAATAGGGTTTAAGCCTGTAAATACCTTTAAGAAACTCATATACACAACAAAAGCCTGTACACCTAAAGCAATAAATACTGACAACATATATTTAAGTAAAGGTATGAAAGCATTAAAACCAATAGTAGAAAAAGTCTTTGCAATAAGACAGAATACACCAACAGTGGCTACGCTCATTACCATCATTGTCATTTCCATCATAATGTCGTTACCCTGACTAAAGAGAGCACTTACAGTATCTGCTGAATCTCCAAGTTTAGCAAGTATAACACCTAAAACTAAAGCAAAGAATATAACCTGAAGCATAGATGCCTCAGATAAACCATTGAATATATTTGTAGGAATGATATTCAAAATCGTTTCTGCCAAACTAAGTTTGTCAGCACTATTTGATGCTACTGAACCGGCAGTAGAAGCACTTTGCTGAACTGCACTCATATCAAGACCTACACCAGGATTAATTAAATTGCCGATACATAAAGCAACTGTAATAGCAATTGCTGTAGTAGCAATATAGAAGCAAAGTGTTCTAACACCAACCGCACCTAATTTCTTTGTATCGCCTATAGACATACTACCACAAACAAGTGATGTAAGAACCAAAGGAACTACAAGCATTTGCATAAGTCTGATAAAGCCCTGACCAACAACATATAAAACACCATTTATAATAACATTCTGCTTAAAATCACTATCTGGCACAAGATAATTTAAAACTATACCAACAACTGCACCTAAAGCAAGTGCAATAAAAATCTGGGTTGTTAATCCCAATTTCTTTTTCTTTTTTTCTTTATTTTCCACTTTCCTTAATTCCTCCCAAGTATTTTGCCAATGCACTTTCCCAATCAGCAAAATCATACACATCAACAATGCTCATAATGAAGTTATCTAAAACTCCATAAGCTGGTCTAAACGATGAAAATTCATTATCCTTTGAAGGAACTGGATGAATTTTAACATCTCTACCTAAAATTTCAGCTATTTTTTCTGCTAATTCAAATCTACTACATACACCCTTACAAGTGGCGTGATATGTTCCATATTCTCCTGTAGTCATAATGTGAAGTATAAACTTTGCAAGTTCTTCAGCACTTGTAGGAGAACCAAACTGGTCTGATGCTACAGTTACTTCACCCTTATTCTTTGTTTCTTCAATAAATTTATTTACAAAATTATAACCTTCGCCATAAACCCATGTACTTCTGATTATGAAATGTCTCTGAGTAAATTCCTTAACATAGCCCTCGCCGGCACACTTTGACTTACCATAAACAGTTCTTGGGTTTGTAACATCAAATTCATTGTAAGGTTTGTCGCTTAAACCATCAAAAACATCATCTGTAGAAATCTGAACCATTTTAGCCCCACATTTTCTTGCAGCTATACTTAAATTTCTTGCACCAATTGCATTTACGCCAAAAGCAAGTTTAGGGTCTTTTTCACAGAGATTAATATCTGTAATTGCTGAACAGTTAATTATAATATCTGGTCTACTAACCTGTGCAAAATTCATTACAGCCTTTAAATCTGTTACATCTACTTCGTCTTTGTCTGTATTAAAAAGCTCTAAATCTGTAGGGCAAAAAATATCGTTTATTGCCTTACCAATCTGACTGTTGGCTCCACTTAACCAAACTTTAATCATTTTTTAATCCTCCTTTGCGTTATACACCAATAGTATACTATACATTAATTTTAGACATTTTTCAACATAAATTATAGTGATTTTTTAAATATTGTTTACATTTTATAAAAAAATTTTACTATTGTTTACTTCCATACATTTATCCCACAAAAATATGGTTCAAAATAAAAAAGATACCAAAGATTATGTCATATTATGCTAATTTTTAGTTTATTAATTTTTACATCTCTACTTGATATTTTTTATATATGTAATTATAATTATACTTGGATTTTTAGGCAAGGAGATAATATACAATGAAAAAATTCATCGCACTAATTTTAGTGGCACTATTTACACTAAGCACATTTTCTATAGCAAACGCCAATGACTATTTACCCTATGTTGAAAAACCAACACAACTTACATATCAGCCAGATAATGTAACACTTAACATTATGGGTAGGACAAGTCGAGCTTTTAATGTTGTTTATTGTAACGGTCGCCTTTGTGTTCCTCTCTATGACACAATTACTGCTATGGATGGTACATATTCCTTAGTAAATGACGATTGCAAAATTACAATTAGTGGAAAAACTATAGATATTTCAACAAAGACAAAGGACAGCAACAGAGTTGTTACTTGCTATTATAACAACATATGCTACATTTCACTTTATGAACTTTTGACACCATTTGACTATATTGCAACTGTAGACATTGGTGCAAACAAGGTCAATATATTGAAACATTCAACAAATATGCCAAATAGTCAGCTTGCAAAGACTACAGCTACAAAATCAGCCTATATAAGATTAGAGGATATTGTAGCTGACGGTATGGATACTACAGCTGAACCTAACTATACTATTGAAAATCTTGAAAAATTAAGATATACAGCTGAATACTTATATACAAAAGGCGAACAATACTATATAGCATGGGTTCCTGTATATTCAAATCCAGCAACAAACACATGGAATGATGTAAGTGTTACATTTAACCTTTATAATGCTTATTTTGTCTATACTCTTGATTATATGGTAGACCATGGTGGTCATATTGGATTACATGGCTATACACACCAATATGGCAAAGATAAAAGCTGTGTAGGCTATGAATGGGGTTCAAAAACACCTTATACTCGCCAACAACAGATGCAAAGAATGATTTATGCTAAAGAAACTTGTCATCGTTTAGGCTACACAGAGGAATTTTTCGAATTTCCTCACTACGGAGCAACAAAAGACCAGTTAAGGATTGCTGAGAATTACTTTGATGTTATTTATCAGTCATATCCAAAGCAGGAGCTTATAAATCAGTTGACATATACTACTGAATCAAGCAAAAAGGTGTACTATGTTCCAACACCAGCCGATTATGTTCATCATTTAGGGGATTTAAACGGCATTTTAGGCAGACTTAATAATTCTATGGAAAATAACTATACAATGAGTCTTTTCTATCATCCTGTATTGGATATAAAGAAAATAACAACATATACTACTGCTGACGGTGTCAGATTATGGTATTACTCTGACCAAGGTATGTTGCCAAATATTATTGAATATATGAACAGCCACAACTATAAATTTGATAAAATAAAGGAAGATTAATATGCGATTTACCTATTGCCCTGATTGCGGAACAAAGTTAATACAGAAAGAAGTCGGCGACGAGGGTTTTATGCCCTATTGTGATAACTGTAAAAAGCCTCTTTTTGATATGTTTTCTTCCTGTATTATTGCTTTGGTAGCAAATGAAAAACAGGAAGTAGCACTTCTTAGACAAAACTATATATCAACCGACTACTATAACTTGGTTTCAGGATATATGAAACCGGGAGAAACAGCCGAGGAAACAGCAGTAAGGGAAGTTGGAGAGGAATTGGGCTTAACAATAAATGAGCCTAAAATAACAGGAACATACTGGTTTGATAAAAAAGATATGATTATGATTGGTTTCTTAGCTGAAACCCATAAAACAGATTTTAAACTTTCCGGAGAAGTGGACTCTGCCCTTTGGATACCAGCAGAAAAAGCACTTACTATGGTTCACCCAAAAGGTAGCGTATCACATACCCTTGTAAAAGAATATTTGAAAACTATAAGATGTTAAGGCATAACCTTTGGGTTGTGCCTTTTTTATTCTACCCCTAGATATCCTAGTCATATTTAAATTATAGATTTTATAGCACAAATATAGTCATATATGCCTATATAAACCATTACTAATACATAAACTGCCTTTTTATAATCCCATATAACAACTCCTGTATCTCATCCTTCTCTCTTAAATTTTATCTCATATATATATTAAACTAATTCAAAAGGTCTTTAAAACTTTTTAATTTTTGATACATTCATAACTGTATTAGATTTTTTCAGTCTAAAATATACCAAATAGTTATACAAATCAAAGTTATACTTTCCGTCATCATAATCTATATCATATTTAAAACAACTTATCACTTTAACAATATATGTCCACTTCATTAATATAATAACCATTTATCCCAAATAAACCCATACAATCACAAAAGAAAAGCTGGTGCATAACACCAGCTTTTTAGAAAATTTATTATATAAGATAATTAGTTTTTAGAAATTAAATATTATAGAAAATCAAGATTTTTGATTAAAAGCACACTTCAGCTACGAACCCTGAAGTGTAAAGTAGCATTAAATAATATTAAAATTATTCAATGATAGAAACAACAGAACCAGAACCAACAGTTCTGCCACCTTCACGGATAGCGAATCCAAGACCCTGTTCCATAGCGATGTGGCTGATAAGTTCGATAGTCATTTCTACGTTATCACCAGGCATGCACATTTCTGTACCTTCTGGAAGAGTGATAACACCAGTTACGTCAGTAGTTCTGAAGTAGAACTGTGGACGGTAGTTGTTGAAGAATGGCTTATGACGACCACCTTCATCTGCCTTTAATACGTAAACCTGAGCTGTAAACTTCTTGTGTGGAGTGATTGTACCAGGAGCAGCTAATACCTGACCTCTTTCGATTTCATCTCTGTTAACACCTCTAAGAAGTGCACCGATGTTATCACCTGGTTCAGCATCATCAAGAAGCTTGTGGAACATTTCGATACCAGTTACAACAACTTTTCTTGATTCTTCTACAAGACCAACGATTTCAACTTCGTCCTGAACCTTTAAGATACCTCTTTCTACTCTACCAGTAGCAACAGTACCTCTACCAGAAATAGAGAATACGTCTTCTACAGGCATAAGGAAAGGCTTATCTGTATCTCTTTCTGGGTCAGGGATGTATTCATCAACAGTTTCCATTAACTTGATGATAGCATCGCCCCACTTGCCAGATGTATCCTGAAGAGCCTGGTAAGCAGAACCTCTGATGATTGGGCAACCTTCGAAGCCGTATTCTTCAAGAAGTTCAGTGATTTCCATTTCTACTAAGTCAAGAAGTTCTTCATCGTCAACCATATCACACTTGTTCATGAATACTACGATGTAAGGAACGCCTACCTGTCTTGAAAGAAGGATATGTTCTCTAGTCTGAGCCATAGGACCATCAGTTGCAGCAACAACGAGGATAGCACCATCCATCTGTGCAGCACCAGTGATCATGTTCTTAACGTAGTCAGCATGTCCTGGACAGTCAACATGAGCGTAGTGACGCTTAGGAGTTTCGTATTCAACGTGAGCAGTAGAGATAGTGATACCTCTTTCTCTTTCTTCTGGAGCCTTATCGATGTTTTCGAAATCTACCTGTTCACCTAACTGATATCTATCATGTAAAGTCTTAGTGATAGCAGCTGTTAAAGTTGTCTTACCGTGGTCAACGTGACCAATTGTACCAATGTTTACATGTGGTTTAGTTCTCTCATAATGTGCCTTAGCCATTTTAAAATGTCCTCCTTAAAATTAATTAAAATTTTAGTAAATCGTGCTTACTATGCCGACAAAAAAGCCGACTTATACACTAGATTTATTATACAAAATTTATAAGAATTTTGCAAGTATTTTTTAGCAATACTTGCAAAATTAATTATATCTAAATTATTCTGCCTTACCAGCAGCAATCTTTTCCTGAATACTCTTAGGAACTGGTTCGTAGTGGTCAACTTCCATTGAGTAAGTACCACGACCCTGAGTGCTTGAACGAAGGTCAGTTGAGTAACCGAACATTTCAGCAAGTGGAACATAAGCCTTAATAAGCTGAACTCCACCATTCTGAGGTTCCATACCTTCAATTCTACCACGACGAGAGCTTACATCGCCCATAACATCGCCCATGTATTCTTCAGGAACAGTAATTTCAACCTTCATTACAGGTTCAAGTAACTGTGGAGCTGACTTCTTCATGGCATCCTTGAACGCCATAGAACCAGCAATCTTGAAGGCGATTTCAGAAGAATCGACTTCATGGTAAGAACCATCGTAACAAACGGCTCTAATACCAACTACAGGGAAGCCACCGATTACACCGGCCTGCATAGCTTCCTGGATACCAGCATCAACAGCTGGGATGTATTCCTTAGGAATAGCACCACCAACAACTTCGTTAACGAATTCGTATGGCTTGTCGCTATCTGGTGGAATAACTTCGAAACGAACTTTACAGTGACCGTACTGACCACTACCACCTGACTGACGCTTGAACTTACTATCAACATCAACATCATGGCCAAATGCTTCACGGTATGCAACCTGAGGAGCACCTACATTCGCTTCTACCTTAAATTCTCTTAAAAGTCTATCAACAATGATTTCGAGGTGAAGTTCACCCATACCAGAAATGATTGTATCGCCAGTTTCCTGGTTAGTGTAAGTTCTGAAAGTTGGGTCTTCTTCTGCAAGCTTAGCAAGAGCAATACCCATCTTATCTCTACCAGCCTTAGTCTTAGGCTCGATAGCAACAGAAATAACTGGGTCTGGGAAGTTCATTGATTCAAGGATAACTTCGTTATCTTCGTCACATAATGTATCACCAGTAGTTGTAAGTTTAAGACCTACAGCAGCGGCAATATCACCAGCGTAAACCTTATCGATTTCCTTACGGTCGTTAGCGTGCATCTGAAGGATACGACCAATTCTTTCCTTCTTACCCTTTACAGAGTTGTATACATAAGAACCAGATTCGAGAACACCAGAGTAAACTCTGAAGAATGCAAGCTTACCAACGAATGGGTCGTTCATAATCTTGAATGCAAGTGCTGCGAATGGTTCTGAATCAGAAGAATGTCTTTCAACAATAGTTTCTTCATCACCTGGAATGTGACCCTTAATAGCAGGAATATCAGTTGGTGCTGGCATGTATTCAAGAACACCGTCAAGCATCTTCTGAACACCCTTATTTCTATAAGCTGAACCGCAGAATACAGGAACTGCTTCACAAGCGATACAAGCCTTTCTAAGAGCCTTCTTCATTTCAGGAATTGTAAGTTCTTCTTCCATAAGGTACTTGTCCATAAGAGCTTCATCAGTTTCAGCGATGAGTTCAACCATCTGCTGATGATATTCGTTAGCCTTATCAACCATATCTTCTGGAATATCTTTAATTTCAACTTTAGTACCCTGCTTATCTTCATAGTAGTAAGCCTTCATTTCCATAAGGTCAATTACACCTACGAAGTCGTCTTCAGCACCGATAGGAAGCTGAACAGGTACTGGATTAGCACCAAGTCTATCTCTAATCATATCTACAACACGGTAGAAGTTAGCACCCATAATGTCCATCTTGTTTACGAAAGCCATTCTAGGTACATTGTATTTATCTGCCTGTCTCCAAACTGTTTCAGACTGTGGTTCAACACCACCCTTTGCACAGAATACAGCAACAGAACCATCAAGTACACGAAGTGAACGTTCTACTTCAACTGTGAAGTCAACGTGACCCGGTGTATCAATGATGTTGATACGATGCATAGGACCAGCGTTCTCAAGACC